>Ga0315905_10004119_pt1 | contig 14856 bp, 12 predicted proteins | sample LakEriMetagenome_5_FD_203522 | JGI IMG/M metagenome (GOLD analysis project Ga0315905, IMG submission 203522) | Freshwater fungal communities from buoy surface, Lake Erie, Ohio, United States - Buoy 4 MA121 | ecosystem: Environmental > Aquatic > Freshwater > Lake | place: USA: Lake Erie, Ohio... | reverse complement strand
TCGACCCAAGTGAAATCGTTTCACTCGGTGAGCGCATTGAAGCACTTGTCTTAACTCTTGAAGACAAAGAGGGTCGCCTCTTGTTGTCGAAGAAGCGTGCTCAGTACGAGCGCGCCTGGGGCGACATTGAAAAAGTCAAAGAAGTCGACGGCATGGTCGAAGGTCTTGTTATCGAAGTTGTCAAGGGCGGCCTCATCGTCGACATTGGTCTTCGTGGCTTCTTGCCAGCATCACTTGTTGAACTCCGTCGCGTTCGCGACCTTCAGCCGTACATCGGCAAGGTCTTGCAGGCGAAAATCATTGAACTCGACCGCAACCGCAACAATGTTGTGTTGTCACGTCGTGGATTCCTTGAAGAGACACAAAAAGAGCAGCGCGACGATTTCCTCGTGCATCTCAAGCCAGGCGAAATCCGTACCGGAATCGTGTCGAGCGTTGTTGCCTTCGGTGCCTTCGTCGACTTGGGCGGCATGGACGGACTCATCCACGTTTCAGAGCTTTCTTGGAAGCACGTCGATCACCCAGGTTCAGTTGTTGCCATTGGCGACGAAGTAACCGTTCAGGTTCTCGATGTCGACATGAGCCGCGAGCGCATCAGCCTTTCGTTGAAGGCCACACAGCAAGACCCATGGCAGGAATTCGCAAGCTCGCACGAAGTTGGTCAGCTTGTTTATGGTCGCGTCACCAAGCTCGTTCCATTCGGTGGATTCGTGCAGGTTGGCGACGGCATCGAAGGTCTTGTGCACATCTCAGAAATGTCGGCTCACCATGTCGACTCACCAGAGCAAGTGGTCACACCAGGTGAAGAACTCTGGGTCAAGATCATCGACCTCGACCTTGCCCGTCGTCGCATCAGTATTTCTATTAAGCAAGCCGCCGAAGGTGGAGAACTTGCCGAGGAATACCGCAGTCACTTCGAAGTTGACGAACAGGGCAACTGGGTGGGCGGCGACGACGCAGAACGTGAAGCTGCTTGGGCCGATTACTACAAAGAATACGGCGAAGGCGAAGTGCCAACTGAGGCACCAGCAGCTGAAGTTGCCGTTGAAGAAACTCCAGCTGCACCCGCAGAATAGTTTTTCAACAACATGATACTTGTGGGTCTTACCGGGGGAATTGGCTCCGGTAAGTCCACGGTGTCGCAATTGCTATCTGAGCGTGGCGCCATCATTGTCGATGCCGACGCCGTTGCGCGAGAGCTGCAACAACCCGGTACCGAAGTTTTGCGGCTTATGGCGGAAGCTTTCGGGCAGGAAATATGTAACGCTGACGGTTCATTGAATCGTCAAGCAGTGGCCGACAGGGTTTTTGGAAATGCTGAAGCGTTGAAAATCCTCAACGGAATCGTGCACCCTGCCATTGGTAAAGAGATGAACAGGCGCATTGAAGAACAGCGCAGTACTAACAATGTTGTTGTGCTCGATATTCCACTCCTCGTAGAGAATCCTCGTGAAGGTTTGTGTGGCGTCATCGTTGTCGATGTGCCTGTTGACATTGCTGTCGACCGATTGGTGAGCGCCCGAGGAATGGCAAAAGAAGATGCTGAGGCGCGCGTATCGCGGCAAGCGTCGCGGGAAGACCGTAGGGCAATTGCCGACAAGGTAATTGATAACTCCAGAGATCTTGAGTTCCTTCGTCAGCAAGTTGATGAGGTGTGGGCCTGGATGCAAACGCTTCCCGCAGCTGCGCCCGACGCGGGTAAACAAGTGCGCCCTGAAGTGAAGAAATGACAGAGGCCCGGCACTCCTTCCAAGTGGTGTCTGACTATTCGCCAGCAGGCGATCAGCCGCGTGCCATTGCAGAGCTGTCGGCAGGTATTGAACGAGGAGACAAGTTTCAGACCCTGTTAGGCATCACGGGATCGGGTAAGTCGGCAACAATTGCGTGGACCATTGAGAAGGTTCAGCGCCCCACACTCATTCTTGCTCCCAACAAGAGTTTGGCTGCGCAGTTAACGCAAGAGATGCGCGAGTTCTTTCCGCATAACCGCGTTGAATATTTCGTGAGTTATTACGACTACTACCAGCCCGAGGCGTATATCGCGTCAAGCGACACCTTCATTGAAAAGGATTCGTCGGTGAACGATGAAATAGATAGGTTGCGACACTCGGCTACCGCTGCACTTTTGACGCGGCGCGACACCATCGTGGTGGCGAGTGTGAGTTGTATTTACGGAATGGGTGACCCTGAGGAATATCGCGGTCAGTTGCTGGAACTGCACACAGGTGTCGATTACGACCAGCGCAGTATTTTGAAGCGCCTCGTTGAACTGCAATACGACAGAAACGACATTGCGCTTGGACGAGGCAACTTTCGAGTACGTGGTGACACCATTGAAATTCACGCCGCATACGACGAAAACGTATTGCGGGTGGAGATGTTTGGCGACACTGTCGACCGCATCACCACAATTGACCCAGTAACGGGCGAAAACCTGAGTGAATTAACAGAAGTTATTGTGTTCCCTGCAACACACTACGTAGCCGGCGATGAACGAATGCGTCGTGCGGTGATTGGTATTGAGAAAGAACTCCAAGAACGACTAGCGATATTTGAGTCACAAGGGAAACTGCTGGAAGCACAACGTTTGCGGATGCGTACTCAATACGACCTCGAGATGATTCAAGAAATGGGTTACTGCAACGGTATTGAGAACTACTCAATGCACATTGACGGCCGCGAGCCAGGGGAGCCACCCTTCACCCTGCTCGACTATTTTCCGAAAGACTATTTGCTGGTCATCGATGAAAGCCACGTGGCAATTCCGCAGTTGCATGGGCAGTTTGCTGGCGACCTGAGTCGTAAGTCGAATCTGGTGGAGCACGGTTTTCGCTTGCCGTCGGCCATTAATAACCGTCCATTGCGATTCGAAGAAGTGATGGAGCGTCTGCATCAAGGTATTTTCATGTCGGCAACTCCTGGCAAGTTCGAACTGGCCGAGTCGCAGAGCATTGTTGAGCAAATTGTGCGACCAACTGGGCTGGTCGACCCCGAGGTCATTGTGAAACCAACGAAGGGTCAAATTGATGACCTTGTCGAGATGGTGAATGACCGTATCGAACGTGGCGACAGAATTTTGGTCACGACTCTCACCAAGAAGATGGCAGAAGACTTAAGTGAATATCTGCTCGAGCAGGGCTTGCGCGTTCGGTATTTGCATTCAAATATCGACACCATCCAACGTATTGAAATACTTCGTGCGTTACGTCTTGGCGAGTTCGATGTGCTTGTGGGAATTAACTTGTTGCGAGAAGGACTCGACCTTCCCGAGGTGTCGCTTGTTTGTATTCTCGATGCCGACAAAGAAGGTTTCTTGCGCAGCGAAACATCGCTCATTCAAATGATCGGTCGTGCCGCTCGAAATGTCGACGGTCAAGTAGTGATGTATGCCGACAAGATGACCAAGGCCATGACTGCTGCTATTGGTGAAACCCAACGGCGCCGCGAGCGACAAATCGCTTACAACCTTGCCAATGGCATTAATCCGCAGACCATTCGTAAGGCTGTGGGCGACATCTTGCATTTGCTCAGGCCCGATTCGGGTGCACCAGTTCCAGGGAAGGGACAGCGTAAAGATCGCGAGCGCGACAAGGTCAAACGCGAGTTACGCTCGTTGCCCGAGCAAGAGATGCTGCGTCTTATTCAAACTCTTGAAGAAGAGATGCATGAGGCCGCCGGAGACCTGCGCTTTGAGTATGCAGCCCGCTTACGCGATGAAGTCAATGAATTGAAGCGAGAATTGCGCGATGCGGGTTAGCACATTGCGCCATATGTAAGTAATCTCGCATGAATGGCTGACAAAATCATCGTGCGAGGTGCTCGCGAGCACAACCTGAAAAATGTCAGCGTTGAATTACCACGCGACAAACTTATTGTGTTCACCGGCTTGTCTGGTTCGGGTAAATCAAGTCTCGCCTTCGACACCATCTATGCCGAAGGTCAGCGCCGGTACGTAGAAAGCCTTAGCGCCTATGCGCGCCAATTCCTTGGTCAGATGGATAAGCCAGATGTCGACCACATTGAAGGTTTGTCTCCCGCTATCTCCATTGACCAAAAATCCGCTTCCCGTAACCCGCGCTCAACAGTGGGAACCATTACCGAGGTGTACGACTACCTGCGCTTGCTCTATGCGCGCATTGGTGTGCAGCATTGCCCGAAAGATGGCACTGCACTGAAGAGGCAGACGCCACAGCAAATTGTCGATCGTGTTCTACAAATGCCCGATGGCACACGTTTCCAGGTGCTTGCGCCAGTGGTTCGTGGACGCAAAGGTGAATACGACACCTTGCTTGGCGAACTCGCTGGCCAGGGGTACGTGCGTGCCAGGGTCGACGGCGAGCTTGTCGATATCTCAGAGTTCCTGAAGCAAGAGAAGCGATTAGCGCGCTACGAGCAGCACTCTATTGAAGTCGTTATCGACCGCTTGGTAAAGAAAGACAACATTTCGCGACGTCTCACCGACAGTTTGGAAACTGCACTGCGTCTTGCAGAAGGCGTAGCTGAAATCGAATTGATGGGTGTTGAAGGCGACGAAAGCGAAATACTCACCTTTAGTCAGCATCTTGCGTGCCCGAAGTGTGGCGACAGTTTCGACGAACCTGCACCGCGAAATTTCTCATTCAACTCGCCATACGGCGCGTGTGAGAACTGTGACGGCTTGGGTACCAAGTTTGAAGTCGATGCCGACTTGGTGATCCCTAATACCGATTTGGCCATTACTGAGAGTGCAATTGCGCCTTGGCGTTCGGCGCATACTCAGTACTTCAACCGCATGCTCGAGTCGGTGGCTGAGAAGTACAAGATTCCCCTCACCAAACCCTTTGCCAAGCTCACCGATAAGCAGAAGAACATTGTGCTCAACGGAGTTGAAGAGGGCCTGGTCGTTAAATACAAGAACCGCTACGGGCGCGTGCGCACTTTCAATACGCATTATGAAGGCGTCATTCCCTGGATCAAGCGTCGTCACGAAGCCGCTGAAAGCGACTGGTCGCGCGAGCAGTATGAAACCTACATGCGCGAAGTGCCTTGTACGGCCTGCAAGGGCGCGCGTCTCAAACCCGCTTCTTTGGCAATCACCATTAATGACAAGAGCATTTCGGAAGTGTGCGAAATGCCCATCGCCGACTCTGCAGATTTCCTCGAAAAGCTAGTGCTGAGCGATCGAGACAAAATGATTGCCGAACGTGTGACGAAGGAAATTAACGCACGTCTCGGTTTCCTCCTCGATGTTGGCTTGAACTACCTCACACTCATGCGCAATGCAGGAACACTCGCAGGTGGCGAAGCACAACGTATTCGTTTGGCAAGCCAAATTGGGTCGGGCTTAGTGGGAACGCTGTACGTGCTCGATGAGCCATCAATTGGTCTGCATCAACGCGACAACAAACGTCTCATTGAAACGCTCGTGAGGTTGCGAGATCTAGGAAACACGGTGCTGGTTGTGGAACACGACGAAGACACCATTCGCGAGAGCGACTGGATCGTCGATATTGGCCCTGGTGCTGGTGAGCACGGCGGTGAAGTGGTCTATAGCGGTCAGGTGTCGGGCATTGGCAAAGTCGCCGAGTCGATCACCGGACAGTATTTGTCGGGGAAGAGGTCCATTCCAGTTCCCGAAGTACGACGCCAGCCCAACAAAGAGCACATCGTGGTGCGTGGTGCCCGCGAACACAACTTGCAAAACATCGATGTGGAATTCCCCTTGGGTTGTTTAGTCGCAGTGACGGGTGTTTCGGGAAGCGGTAAGAGCACTTTGGTTCGCGACATTTTGTTGCCCGCTCTCATGCAGAAAATCTACAAATCGAAAGATGCACCAGGTCGACACAAGTCTGTTGACGGTATTGAACATCTCGACAAAGTCATTGACATGGATCAGTCGCCAATTGGTCGTACGCCACGCAGTAACGCGGCTACCTACACAGGCGTGTTCGACAACATCCGTAAGTTGTTCGCTGCAACCCCTGAATCAAAAGTTCGCGGATATCAACCAGGTCGATTCAGTTTCAATGTTGCTGGGGGGCGCTGTGAAGCGTGTTCAGGCGATGGAACCATCAAAATTGAAATGCACTTCCTACCCGATGTCTATGTTCCTTGCGAAGTGTGCAAAGGCGCGAGGTACAACCGAGACACATTGGAAATTCAGTTCAAAGGCAAGAGCATTGCCGATGTGTTGAATATGCCCATCTCGGAGGCTGTCGACTTCTTCGACAATCAGCCCGTTATTAGTCGCCATATGAAGACCTTGGTTGACGTGGGGCTCGGTTACGTGCGTCTTGGTCAATCGGCTCCAACCTTGTCGGGTGGTGAAGCCCAAAGGGTGAAGCTGGCAAGCGAGTTAGCGAAGCGCAGCACAGGCCACACCATCTACCTGCTCGATGAGCCAACAACCGGATTGCATTTTGAAGACGTACGTCGTTTGCTCACCGTGTTGTCGCGCCTTGTTGATCAAGGAAACACAGTGTTGGTGATTGAGCACAACCTTGACGTCATCAAAACCGCCGACTGGCTCATCGACCTTGGTCCTGAAGGTGGCTCTGGAGGCGGTTTAGTGATTGCAGAAGGAACGCCTGAAGACGTGGCTAATACGCCGGGTAGTTATACCGGGCACTTCTTGCGGCCACTGCTCGGCCTCGAGGGGAATGCGCCAAAAGCAACAAAGCCTGTTGCGACGAAAAAGAAGGCTGTGAAAGCTGCTGAGCCAAAACCGAAAGTTGCTCGAAAGAAGTAATGCGTGGTTACTAAACCACCCACCGGCACCATTCCAGAAACGCCGGGGTCGTACCAGTTCCGTGATGCGAACGGCAAGGTCATTTACGTAGGTAAAGCGGCAAACCTGCGGCAACGATTGTCGAACTACTTCCAAGACCCGCGTATTTTGCATACCCGAACGGCGGCAATGGTTGCTGCAGCCGAAACAGTGGAATGGATTGAAGTACGTAATGAAATAGAAGCGTTGATGCTGGAGTTCAATCTCATCAAAGAGCATCGACCTCGCTTCAACATTCGTCTTCGTGACGATAAGAGTTATCCATTTCTCGCCCTCACGCTCGATGAGCAATGGCCACGTGCAGTGGTGATGCGTGGAAGGAAGCGCAAGGGGACCAAATATTTTGGTCCGTACCCCCACGCCTATGCCATCCGCGAAACGCTTGATTTGTTGTTGCGTACGTTTCCGGTACGCACGTGCGCTCCTTCCAAGTTCAAAGAACACGAGCGCCTTGGTCGCCCGTGTCTCTTGTTTCACATTGAGAAGTGTTCGGGGCCATGCGTTAATGAAGTGTCGGTTGATGATTATCAGGTGTTCGTTCGTGGTCTGACAGATGTGTTGAACGGAGATGCTGACGGAATCACCAAAGATCTTGAAGTCGCAATGCGTGAGGCTTCGAGCGCCCTCGATTTCGAAAAGGCTGCTCGTCTGCGCGACAGGCTCGCCGCCGTGAAGCGCGCGACGGAAAAACAACAGGTGGTGGGTGACAACAACGACAGCATCGACGTGATTGGTATTTTCGATGATGACCTGGAAGCCTCTGTTCAAGTCTTCTATGTGCGTCATGGTCGTGTTGTGGGTCGTCGTGGGTTCATGGTCGACAAAGTGGAAGACCTGCAGCCTGGGCAGTTTCTCAACCGCATTTTGGAAAACCTCTATGGCGATGAGCCCGCTATGGGGTATCCGAAATCGGTATTGGTGCCGTACCTCCCAGACGACATGGACACTTACACCGAGTGGTTATGTGGCATGCGGGGCAATGCTGTTGATATACGCATCCCTCAGCGCGGTGACAAACGCTCTTTGCATGAAACCGTCACCATGAATGCTCGCGAGGAATTCACACGCCAGCGTATGAAGCGGGCAAGTGACCACAACGCGCGCAGTAAGGCCCTCAGCGAGATACAAGATCTCTTGCGTTTGCCAGAAGCACCACTACGTATTGAGTGTTACGACATGGCTCACTTGCACGGCACCGACTATGTCGGTTCCATGGTGGTGTTGGAAGACGGGTTGCCAGCCAAGCGTGAATATCGTCGTTTTAAAATCAAGACGGTTGAAGGTAACGACGACTACGCCGCCATGAAAGAAGTATTGACCCGTCGATTAAGTGCCTACATCGAAGAACGAGATGAACCCACTGGCGACAAGCCGGGTCGCTTTGCATATCCACCACAGTTATTGCTTGTCGACGGCGGCAAGGGGCAACTCTCCGTCGCCATTGAGGTGGTGAAGGAACTTGGGCTAGAAGATGAAATTCCTGTTGCATCCTTAGCCAAGAAATTCGAAGAGGTATTCATTCCTGGTCAATCTCATCCTGTCAATGTGCCACGCGGCAGTGAAGCGCTCTATATGTTGCAGCGCATCCGAGATGAAGCCCACAGGTTTGCAAACTCCTTTCATAGGGAACTTCGCGACAAGCGCATGAAAGAAAGTGTGCTCGATGGAATTGCGGGTTTAGGCGAATCGCGTCGTCAGCGACTCTTAAAGGAACTCGGTACCTTGAAGGCTGTCAAGGAAGCGCCACTTGAACAACTACAGGCATTACCGTGGTTACCTGATGCTGTTGCTTTGGCCATCTTTCACAAGATTCACGGAGACAGCAGCGAAACCCCTACATAGCGAGACGAGCAACTGTTGAACCAGCCAGCACAATATTCATGGGAAGATCATGCGCAGTGGTGGATCGATGGTTTCACGGGCGGCGTCGACCCTGAATATGTCGAGCAAATAATTCCCATGGCTCTGCGTGAGCTCGATGGTTACGCCCGCGTACTCGATGTGGGGTGTGGTGAGGGTCAAATTGCCAGGGTCCTGCAAAGTCGCACCAACATCAATTCTCATATTGTCGGCGTTGACCCCACTCAGGGCCAGGTTGATGTCGCCATTGAGCGAGCAGTGGGCGAGCAGTACTTGCGCTCAGGTGCCGATGCGCTTCCTTTCGCGAGTGGCAGTTTTGATGCCGTTCTTGCCTGTTTAGTTTTTGAACATATTGATGCGCTTGATGAAGCGGTGAGTGAAGTTGCCAGGGTATTGCGATCAGGTGGTCGGTTCTCTTTTTTCCTCAACCATCCACTCTTGCAAACTCCCAACAGCGGATGGATCGACGATCAGATCATCGACCCGCCTGAACAGTATTGGCGCATTGGCTCGTACCTAGATGAAGCAATCACCTTTGAAGAAGTGGAACCTGGCGTACGGGTGAGGTTTTTGCATCGGCCACTTAGTCGATATGTCAACACTCTTGCGACACATGGGCTTTTCCTTGAAGCCATGTTTGAGCCAGCGCCACCACCAGGGTTTCTGGCTCGAAGCGCCGATTACGCCTTTGCGGCATCAATTCCTCGTTTACTTTGTTTACGTCTATGCAAATTCAGTACTTCTCATTCGTTAGTCTGACCTTGTGACTGACGTCCTCGTAATAGCCGGGTTATCTGGTGCAGGCCGTTCTCAAGCAGCCGACGACATTGAAGACCTTGGTTGGTTCGTCATCGACAACCTGCCCACATCGCTCGTGGAAAAGGTCGTTGAACTTGCAAGTTCGCCCCTCGACCCTCACTCGCAGTTGGCCTTGGTCGTGGGCAACGTCAGCCAGCAAAGCGACATGCTTGAAGTGTTGCGCAACCTTCGTCATAACGGTCACCGAGTAACCGTGCTCTTTCTCGATTCATCAACAAGTGAATTGGTCAAGCGATACGGAGCAACAAGACGTCGTCATCCACTCGATAACGAAAATACTGCAACAGGTTCAGAGCATGGCGGCGGTATCGCAGCGCTTATTGAAAAAGAACGTGCACTGCTCGAGCCCGTGAAGGCAGTTGCCGATTTAGTGATCGACACCTCAGCACTGACGGTCCACCAACTGAAAGCAAAATTGGTAGAAATTTTCAGCGATCAAGGTAAGACCGATGCCATTCAGGTTGGTCTGGTGTCGTTCGGTTTTAAGCAGGGTTTACCACTCGACGTTGACCTGGTCTTTGACGTGCGTTTCCTGCCGAATCCGTATTGGGACGAAAACCTTCGCCCTCTCACGGGAATTGATGCGGACGTAAGTACCTACGTGTTGGGGAACCCCATCGCGGAACAATTTTTGTCACACCTTGAAGGCATGCTCGATTTGCTTCTACCGGCGTATGTGGCCGAAGGGAAGAGTTACCTATCAATTGCTATTGGCTGCACAGGGGGCCAGCACAGGTCGGTCGCAATGGTCGAGCGTCTTTCACAATGGTTCATAGATCGGGCGATGCACCCGCGGGTTACTCACCGAGACCTGCCTCGCCACTAAGGTTCTAGAGGCACCGTTTTGGGTGCGGAACATGAAAGGGCAAATACATGACCATCAAGGTAGGCATCAACGGTTTCGGGCGTATTGGTAGAAACTTCTTCCGCGCTGTTCAGGCTTCAGGGGCCGATATTGAAATCGTCGCAGTAAACGACTTGGGTTCAATCAAGACGATGGCTCACTTGTTGAAGTACGACTCGGTGCTTGGTGTACTCCCAAACAAGATCTCCGCCCTAGAAGACGGCATCAGTGTTGACGGCAAAGTACTCAAGGTATTGCAAGTACGCGATCCGAAAGAGTTGCCATGGAAGGCTCTCGGTGTAGATCTCGTCATTGAATCAACGGGCATCTTCACCGACCGCGACAAGGCAGCAATGCACCTCGATGCTGGCGCTCCACTCGTCATTGTTTCAGCCCCTTCAACTGGCGCCGATGCCACCATCGTGTACGGCGTGAACCACAACGACTTCCAAGCAGGCGTTCACAAGGTCATCTCCAATGCCTCGTGTACTACAAACTGCTTCGTGCCATTAGTAAAAGTTCTCGATGACGCTTTCGGCATTGAAGGCGGTCTCATGACCACCATTCACGCCTACACCGGCGACCAGGCGCTCGTCGACGGCCCACACAGCGACTTACGCCGTGCTCGCGGTGCAGCAATCAACATCATTCCAACAAGCACCGGTGCCGCACGCGCAACAAGCTTGGTGATGGAATCAATGAAGGGCAAGCTCGACGGCACATCGCTACGAGTTCCTGTTCCTACCGGTTCGGTCACTGACTTCGTTGCAAACTTGAAGAAGCCTGCAACGGTGGAAGAGATCAATGCCGCTTACAAAAAAGCAGCCGAAGGCGAACTCAAGGGCATTTTGGAATACACCGATGAGCCCATCGTGTCGAGCGACATCGTCACAAACCCACACTCATGTGTTTTCGATAGTGGTCTCACCATGAGCATGGGAACCATGGTAAAAGTTCTTGGTTGGTACGACAACGAATGGGGTTACTCAAATCGTCTTGTCGACCTCACATTGCACGTAGGCAAGAAACTCAAAGGTTAAACATGGCGCGTTTGCCCCTCTTAGAAGACCTTGGTGACGTTTCAGGGAAACGTGTATTGGTTCGTACCGATTTCAACGTTCCGATGGAAGGCCCCGATAACGCCAGAGTCATTACCGATGACTTCCGCATTCGTGCTGCATTGCCAACCATCAACTGGTTGACTACACGCGGAGCAACGGTGGTGTGTGCGAGTCATCTTGGTCGCCCTAAAGGTCAGCCGGTCGACAAGTATTCCATGGCGCCTATTCGCGCTCGTCTACAAGAACTCGCGCCGGGTGTCGAGCTGATGGAGAACCTTCGCTTTAATGCAGGTGAAGAATCAAATAGCGAAGCATTCGTTGCTCAATTGGTTCAAGGTTTTGATATGTATGTCAACGATGCTTTCGGCGCAGCACATCGCGCACACGCATCGGTATCTGGCCCACCAAAAACTCTGCCCTCTGCCGCAGGACGCCTCTTGCAAAGAGAAGTTGAAGTGTTGGGTGAAATGCGTAACCACCCCAAGCGACCATTCATCGCAGTTCTTGGTGGTGCAAAGGTCAGCGACAAGTTGGGCGTAATTGAAGCGTTGCTTTCTACTGTCGATGCATTGGTGATTGGTGGGGGAATGTGCTTCACGTTTCTCGCAGCCAAAGGCATGCCAGTAGGCAGTTCTATTTGCGAACTCGATCAAGTAGCTGTGTGTAAGCGTCTACTCGATGGTCCGAAGCAAATTCATCTCCCTGAAGACATTGTTGGTCTCGACGCCGAGGGTAACTACGCCACCTTTGGAGTGCGTTTGCCCGAAGGTGCAAAGGGGCTCGACATTGGGCCAGGGTCAGCCGCTGCATTCACCGACGTCATCATGGATGCGCGTACAGTTTTCTGGAATGGCCCAATGGGCATGTTCGAAGATCCGCGCTTTGCAGCAGGAACGAAAACGGTTGCTCAAGCAGTTGCCGATACAAAAGCATTTACAGTCGTCGGTGGCGGCGATAGTGCCGCAGCACTCGCACAGTTTGGTTTAGACGATCAAGTAGATCATGTATCTACTGGAGGCGGGGCGTCTTTGGAATATCTAGAACTTGGCGACTTGCCGGGTCTGGCTGCATTACGAGGAGCACCCAATGTCCGTTAACTTTCGTCGCCCACTTATTAGCGGCAACTGGAAGATGAATCACAACCATTTTGATGCAATTCAGTTTGTGCAAAAGCTTGCGTACCTCGTCACCAAAGAAGACTTTGAAGTAGTAGATGTTTCTCTCAACGTTCCCTTTACCGATATTCGCAGTGTGCAAACTCTCATTGACGCCGATGAATTGCGTTTTCAACTCGGCGCTCAGCATTGTCACTTTGAAGAAAACGGCGCCTTCACTGGTGAAGTGTCGGCAGCAATGCTGTCGAAGCTTGGTGTGAAGACAGTCATTGTGGGTCACAGCGAGCGCCGTGAAATTTTCGGTGAATCAGATGAAATGATCTACAAGAAGATTTCCGCAATCGTTAAGCACAACATGACGCCCATCATTTGCGTCGGTGAAACGCAGGCAGAACGTGAAGCCGGCGCCACAGAGGAAAAGGTGCTTGGTCAATTACGGTCGGCCCTCGCACAGCGATCGCCAGAACAGGTGGCTAAGTTCGTTATTGCCTATGAACCAATTTGGGCCATTGGCACAGGGCTCACAGCCACTGCTCAAGATGCTCAAAGTGTCATCGGAGCTCTACGTAATGAAGTTCTGGCATTGGCTGGGGCAGAGGCTGCTCAAAGCGTCCGTATGCAATACGGCGGTTCGGTGAAATCAAGCAATATTGCCGAGATCATGGAACAGCCCGATATCGACGGGGTATTGGTAGGCGGAGCGAGCCTCGACCCCGACGAGTTCGCCCGTATTGTGCGTTACCGTCTGCTTGGCTGAGTAAAACACCAGTGTTCGCCATTTCAGCCTGTCATTTCCCTGAAAACTGCAACTAGGCTCTACTACCGTGCGTGACATCATCACTATCCTCACCGTCATTATCAACGTAGTGGCAATGTTCTCCCTCATTGCAGGGGTTCTATTGCACAGCGGTCAAGGTGGCGGTCTCTCCGACATGTTCGGCGGTGGAAGTGGTGCTGGTCTTGGTTCTGCGGCAGCAGAGCGCAACCTCAACCGTATTACCACCGTTATTGCGCTGGTCTGGTTGCTCACTGTTATTGCTCTTGCTCTTCTTTTGTCTAACTAAAGAAGGGGTAAAGAGTATCGGCGCCTTAGTTGGCACTGAAAAGGCATCAATGTAAGATATAAATACACGTCGAAGTGGCGAAATAGGCAGACGCACCAGCTTAAGGGGCTGGCGCTCGTAAGGGCGTGGGGGTTCAAGTCCCCCCTTCGACACTCTGAATTGGGCGGATTCCCGCAAATTAGGAATACCAGCCACACCGGTCCCAACAGGGGCCACAGGGCTACAAGAACCACCAGAACACGTTGTCGACGTGTGTCTGGAGTCCTCGACACCGATATTGCGCCACAATCGTTCTGTGTCTCGCATCCAAAACATTGAGGATTCAGGTGACTCAGTGAGTGCACAAGTGAGCCGACCAAGAACAGTTGTTCTGGTTGCTAAATATCAGCCACCACCATCCACACGGGTCGGACATCTGCATGCCGCTGGTGCTGTACCGCCGCGACCCGTGGGGGAGATTCCCATCGACACGAGTCCCGACACATCGACCAGATCTTCGCCGTTGCGATCCATTGGACTACCGAAACCCATATTGGCTCCAGAGTTAGTGGTGACGCGCATATTGGATTGTGCGCATTTAGGCGTTAATCAATGGCACCTGGACTCAATCTGGCCTAGATATCAACGGTGAAGATGCAGGCCACGTGACGGTCGCGATCAAGAATCATCACGGTCAAGTCTCAGACGCTTTCGCCTTTGGCCTTAGCGGTCCACTTCAAGTTGTCGGTGTACGACGCGTTGATATCGATACATCCTTTGACGTCTGGTCCGACGGCGATCTTTTCGATGTACATACACGGACCCGGATCAAACATCGTCCCTTTTTAGAAACTGCAATGACTGAGAACGCATTGCCGCGGCCCATAGCAGTCAACGCGGTGCCGTCGATGTGGTCAACTGCAACGTTGGTGTCTGGCCTTGAGCCATCACCAACTTCTTCGCCATTGAACAACATCGGCGCTTCGTCTTTTTCGCCTTCACCGATCACGATGATTCCGCTCATCGGCATGGTAGTCGGCGCAGGGGATTAGACTGAATTTGGTGCACAATTCAGCACCGCAGTAGTTATGTAGTAGAATATTCTTAAGTTTTTTACCGTGGGTGACGGAGGGTTTTGCGATGTTTGCTGTTGATGTATGTAACTTGCCGAAGACTGGCGGGTCGATGTCTGTTGTGTTCGCCGGTTTGTTTGTGTTGCTAGCTGGTGTGATTGTGACCCGTTGGGTGCGTCAGTCTGCTGGCCGGTTGTCGGTGGTGGTGGCCCCGTTGGTGTTGCTGGGTGGTTTCGTGTTGGCGCCGCAAGTGGTTGATCCGTGCGCGCCAGAGC
>Ga0315905_10004118_pt1 | contig 14860 bp, 10 predicted proteins | sample LakEriMetagenome_5_FD_203522 | JGI IMG/M metagenome (GOLD analysis project Ga0315905, IMG submission 203522) | Freshwater fungal communities from buoy surface, Lake Erie, Ohio, United States - Buoy 4 MA121 | ecosystem: Environmental > Aquatic > Freshwater > Lake | place: USA: Lake Erie, Ohio... | reverse complement strand
TAATGGCTTATAGAAGAGAAAATCCCGGGTCTAAATTACAGACTGCAGTAACTACTAAACCATCTAAATTAAAGCCCGGTAGTAAAGCAGCAAATCGTCGTAAATCGTTTTGTGCTCGTATGGGTGGAATGAAGAAACGTCTAACATCTGCAAAGACCGCTAGAGATCCTGATTCAAGAATTAATAAAGCTCTACGCAAATGGAATTGTTAAGGCTTGTATCAACCGGGGTACATAGACAATGATAACATCGAGTCAATAGATAGTCAATGAAAAGCATTAAAGAAAAAGAACTTTTGGTCAACTTTGCCCGTTCTATGGGACAAGAGGTTGATGCCGATTTGGTTGAAGAGGTTGAGACTTATAATACGATAAAAGACAGTGTACACAAATCTATAAAGGAAAACATCTTTAAAGATTTGGCAAACGCTTTAAAAGACGATAAGAATAAACCAAAAGTAGAACCATTACAATATCCATTGCCACCTAGTTTAGATGATCTTTTAACTGTATTAAATGAGGGTATAGAAGAGGAGAATAAAAATGAGTTGGTTCAAGAGAAAACCGAGATTGAAGGAATCCCGTCCAGCACCGCTGCACAGGAACAGCCCAGTATCAGAGAAGTTGATGAAGGAGACAAAGGAGAAGGTCAGGTCGCAGATACAAGACCAGAATCCGGTCCACAAACACTCGCAGAATTAACAGCAAAATTTATAAGCGAGGCTCCTAAAGATAGTTACCAACAACCCGATCCATTGGTTGTACCAGATAGTATGGAAGCAGTTAGAGGTAAATTAAAATTCCTTGAACAATGGTTAGGTAAAATATCTATAGCTGGTCCTGGGTCAGGTGAAGTAAATTTTAGATGGTTAGACGATGTAGACAGATCAACTATTGGGAACAGCGAACCGATATTAAGATATAATCCTGTATCTAAGAAATTCTTTTTTGGGACTCTTGTTGGAGATCAAGGCCCTATTAGGTCAATGACATATGATACCAGAGGATATGCTAATATTACTCCCACTGCTGGTACTACTGCGTGGAATTCTGCAAAAGATTGTTTAGATATCTATCAAGCAGATGGTTCAATTCTACAAACAGGTTTAGAGAATTATGTATTAGTTTGGAATAATTCTGGTAATACGTTACCAAATGGAATGTTTATTTCTCTTAATACAATAACTTCTTCATATAATGAAATCCCTGCATGTCAGCCGTATCTATCAAATGCAGGATCTTTTCCGTATTTTACATTGGGATTGTTGACAAATGATGTTGCAGCAAATACTGTTGGAAGAGCTACAGTTTTAGGTGAAGTGCATGAGTTAAATACTACCGGCAATTTATATGGAGAAACTTGGGCACTAGGCGATGTGCTTTGGGCAAGCCCAACTATCCCTGGCGGGTTAACAAATATTAGACCAACTGCCCCTAATGTAGTGGTTACTGTTGGTAAAGTTGTTACGCGAGATGCAACTGATGGTATGATACTAGTTAAACCAGTTGTGTTACCTCATTTTTATTATGGTACATTTATCTCCACAATAACTCAACGAGCAGCTAATGTAAATTATCCTAATGCTATTAAATATGATTTTACTGAACCCGCAGGCCCAGTTGCGGGTCAAAGTGGGTTTCACCTTGCAAGTAATAGTCGTATAGTTTCAGAAGTAACCGGATTATTTAATTATCAATTTTCTGCGCAAATATCTTCAGGAAATGCAAGTGCCAAAAATATCTTTATTTGGCCAAGAATAAATGGTGTAGATGTTCCAAATTCGGCAACAAGATTAACACTTACTAATACTGGGGATTCTGTTGCGGCATGGAATTTTATACTTAGTATGATTCCTGGAAGGTATTTTGAATTAATGTTTGCTGTGGACGATACTAATTTATACTTAGATGCTCCTGCTGCTACTTCTTTTTGTCCTGCAATTCCCTCGATGATTTTAACAGTAAGCCAGGTTAACTCATAACCAAACAATCAAAACATATAAATAAGTAGACATAACTAAATTCTAATAGATTTCATGAACTTTAAAGATTACATTAAAGAAGCCACGAAAAAGCCTGGGAAACCAGAAAAGCCCGAGGAAACAACCGCGGTAATGGCTTTTGGTCGCTTCAACCCACCTACTGTGGGACATGAGAAATTAATTCAAAAAGTTCAACAAACAGCATCTCAACACAAAGATGCCACTGGGCATATATTTGCATCTCATAGTCAAGGCACTTTAAAAGATCCCTTGCCGCAAGATAAAAAATTAACATATCTACATAGTGTTGTTCCTGGTAATATGGAACTGCATGGTTCTTCTAAAGAGAAGCCTTCAATCTTTCATGCTGCAGCAAAGATGCATGCCAAGGGACATAAGCATTTGGTTATAGTTGCAGGATCAGATAGAGTCGAAGAATTCAAAAAGAATTTAAATAAATACAATGACGGCAAAGAATACGCTCACGGTAAATATAAATTCAAATCTATTAAAGTAATATCTGCCGGACAAAGAGATCCTGATTCTGAAGGCGTCGAAGGAATGTCCGGAACTAAAATGCGTGAGCATGCTAGAACAGGCAACATAGAAAAATTTAGATCCGGGTTACCTGATGTTCTGAAAGCTCACGCTGAAGAAATTTCAAAGCATATTAGAACAGTAAAAGAAGATTATGAAAATCCGTATCGCTTTGACGATGCGACTCCTGAAGGTACAGAATATATGATGAAACTCACACCTGGACAAAAACCAGAATGCAGAGACGGTGGAATATGGAGTGAAAAATTGGGTACCTGTGTGCCAATTCGTGAGGCATATATGGGTAATGAAATTTTTAGACTTAATGATATTGTTGAAGCAGCTAACGGTGACAGGGGTCCTATAGTTTACAGAGGCGCATCCTATGTAACAATACAAATAGGCGAAGGCAAAACTGTTAAGCATTGGCTAAAAGATATTAAAGAACATAGTTCAGTATTGCCAATTAGTATTCCTAAAGTACATACTAAGGTAAGAGAACAACAAATACCTGCATTGTTTATGTCCAAAGAACAATTGGCTGAACGTGCAAAAGGAAGTATGGAATTATCCTACAATGGTTACCAGACAGAATATTTACATATGTGTCCTGGTGCTTCAGATCAATTACATGAATTAATTAAAAATAAAGAATTGAATCCAAAGTATGTTTTGCAAGCAATTCAAGCATCTGATAAATATTTAGAATTAGAAAAAGAAGCACAATCAAATGGATTTGCTGACGACCAAATGGTACATGATTTTAATATGTACCTTGCTATTGCTCATGATACTCTTAATATGTTAGGTTATCCTGATAAAAAATTAGAATATATGTCTAATCATATTAAGATTATGTCAGATTTAAGTATGCACAAAGATGGAACCTTTGCTAATGAAACGCAAAATACTGTACCTACATTTGGTTCAGAAGATACAAGCGAAAGTTATAAACAAGTTAGGAAGACTTTAACCATGTCCAAATTTAAAAAGAAAATTGCAGAAACTTATGCACCGGATCCAGAAACTGCAAAACGTGATGTTAATTTGTCTTCAGACAAAGAAGTATATCATGGTATAGATAAAACTATTGCAGATCAAGGTCATGAAGGTAAACCTCCAGGGTTTGTTTCTTTTAAATCTTTTATGGCAACACCCGAGACACAAAAAATTGAGAATGACAAAGGTCAAGCAATGCAGGATGTGCATAGAGCAAAAGCAGAATTATCTGTTCATACTTCGGCATATAAATTAATGAGAAAAGCACATCAACAGGATAATTAATATGAATGAAGAATTAATTACTTCCATGAAAAAGGTTTTGGCAGATACATTTGTAATGTATTTTAAAGCACACACCTATCACTGGAATGTAGAAGGTGCAGACTTCAAACAATATCATGATTTCTTTGGCAGCATTTACGAAGAACTATTTGCAGCAGTGGATGAAATTGCTGAGCATATCAGACAATTAGACGGATATACACCTACATCATTAATGGAATTAAAATCTTACAGTATGGTATCTGAAGATGAAGAAGCAGTATCAGCAATGTCTATGGTAAACAGATTGTTAGATACAAATAATTTAATACTCGCATCTCTAATGATGGCGTATAAAGATGCAGAAGCAGCTACAGAACTTGGTCTAGCTAATTTCATACAGGATAGAATAGCAGCTCATCAGAAACACGGTTGGATGTTAAAGGCAACAACAAAATGATTACTTTTAAAGAATTTGTCGAAGAAGATATTACTGAGCAATTCATAGATGAATTAATTGAGAGCTTAGAATGGGAAGATGTCATCGAATTATATGATGTTGAAGATATGATTCTAGAAGATATTAGTTCTACTGAACGAATTAAAATGGGTCAAAAAATGAGATCCAGAAAAACTATGATGGCAATGGCTCGTCGTGTTAAATTACGTCGCCCTGCCGCAAAAGATGTATTAACAAGAAGAACAAAAGTTTCTGCTCGCAAAATGTTGATGCAGAAATTATTAAAGAGTAGAAAGAAAAGCGGTATTTCTGCTTCTGAAAAAAATAGACTTGAGGCAAGAGTTTCTGCTATGTTATCAACCATGAAAAATTTGCCAGCTAAATTATTGCCTAAGATAAGAGATTTAGAACGTAAACGATTAGCAGGTAAGGATAGCAAATGACAACTAACGAAGCTAAGAAAATGAAGGGCAAGGATCCTTGCTGGGATGGATATAAAATGCTAGGCACCAAACCAAAAGGTGGTAAGCAAGTTCCTAATTGTATTCCTGAAGAAACAATGGAAGAAAATATTGCCCGTTTAGTATCTAATTCTATTAAGCGTGTTACTGCAGTTAAGCCTACGCCTCAGCAAAAAGCTGATATGAGAATGAATAGAGAAGAGACCGAGAGTAAAGGTCATTACGAAGAAGCCGACGAACATTTATCTAAAGCAAATGATGCGGAAGCAAGAGGTGATAAAATGGCATATCATCACCATATGGCGGATCATCATGATTCTATGTCACAATGGCACGAAGAAAAAGGTCGCTCTGGTTCTGCAGATAAACACGCCGAAAAAGCAGACATGCATTCTGACAAATATACTCAGCACGCTCGCGGTATGGGCGAAGCCAACGATCCGGGTGAATACGATTACGAAGGCGATATGGCTAGATCAGATCTTCGTTCTATAATTCACAATGCTCAACAGTTACACGATATGATGGAAGATAACACAAACCTTCCTGAATGGTTACAAGCAAAAATTACAAAGGCTGAAGATTATATTTCTTCAGCTGCAAATTATATGCGTTCAGAAATGAATGAAGAAGTTGTGGCGGAAGTAAAATCCGATGATCCGGATTACGATGAATCTCTTAAGAGATTTAAAAAAGGATTGCCGCCTAAAAAGAAGATTGATGAAGTAAGTGCAGAAACACAAGCTGCTTATAGTAAAGCATCTCATAAAGATAGAATGACTCAAGCTGTTAAGGTTATTGGTTCATCTGGTCATGATAAAGAGGCAGCGCAAAAATTAAAAGTACGTAATGCTGGTCTAAAAAGAATTAGTGATAGAATACATGCAAAAACACCAAAAGTAACTCCTGCTCCTAAACCAAATACACCTGTTGCAAATGATTATGGATATGGTAAAGGTAGATATATGGGTGATAGTGTAGAATTGCAAGGCAATAAAATAGATGAATTGTCCCCTGCTACTTTATCATCATATAAAAAAGCAGCAGGTCAATCTGCGAGTAATTTAGATAAGGCGGCAGACAAAGAGTTTGCCTCGGGAAACAGAACTGCGGGTGTAGCTTTAACCAATAAAGCAAATAAAAGATTTAGCGGTATAGTTAGAGCAACCAAAAAACAATAATAAATAATTAATAGTCAAAGGAAACCATCATGGAAAAAATTACAAAAAATCTTTTTGAATCTATTTTAACTGTAACTCAAGGTAAGGTTGAAGAAGGTTCTGTGGATAAAGCACATTTCTGCGCTACTCATGTAGAGCATTCTTTATATGGACAAGGCACTTGCATCTCTGAGCAACACGCAGAGCCAGATGAAGAAGGTAATATTGCTTGGTACACTGTTCAATTTCCAACAGGCGTACTAAGAGTAAACACCGACAATCTAAAAATTGTAGAAGGTAAATCACACAGTCATAGTAAAAAGATGGCGGAAGAAGAAGTCAAAGACGAAGAAGTTGTAGAAGCTAAACTTCATCCAAACCAACAAAAGTTAGATGTGCATGAGCCGGAAAAGGACGAACTAACAGCTAACGACTTTAAAATGCTTCGCGCAGGTAAAAAAGCTAAAATGAAAACTGAAGCATCTACAGGTAACGCATTTGACTGGAAAAATACTCCAAGTCAATTGAAAACAAAGCCGGGCGAAAAAGCAGGATTTGATTCCAAGAAAATTCCTACAGGTACAGTATATACAAGAAAGCCTCCAAAGCCTGTAAAAGAAGGTATCACTCAAACAATTATTAACCATGATGCGTTTGTACTTGAAGTAACAGATAATCCTACATACGGCGATTATTTAAAGGCACTTCAATCCATGATAAATACTACGAGCGAAGATGTTCAACAAGAACTTGTGAATGTAGCAGAAGAAGCATTCAATGGTAAAGTAGATAGTATTATCGTTGAAGCAAAAACAAGAGCTACTTTTAAAGCAAAATTAGATGAGATTCGTAAGTCTGGTGCAAAAGTATTAGATGAAAATTATTCTGTTGAATCTGACGAATCTTTCGTGGAATATGTTGTTGAAAAGGACGGTGTGTTAACACAGCATGTCCATATAGGAAAAATAGAAAAGAAATAAAACAATCGACAGTACAAGGTCGTTAGCTTGTTCGAAAAGACATAAAGGAGAAAATAATGTCTCAATGGGGTAAATTAGATAGATTCCCATTACCAGGTACGGTAATGGCAAATTTGGGTAGCACAACAGTTGTTACCTCACAAAACCAACTTGCAAATATTCAAATTGGTTATGCATTAGTTTTAGGCAACGTCGAGTATGTTGTCGCTAATGTTTTAAGCGGTACTACTTTTACTTTGGATGTTGCATATGAAGCAGCAAACACCGAGGGGGCAGTATCCTTTGCAGCAGTACAACAATCACCAAAGACCCTAAGAACATACGGTTGGGGTGGTGAAGGCGCAGCTAATTTATTGTTAGGTGCAAATACTGTAAATGCAAGAAATGTTTACGGCATCGACGCCAAAGAAGCAAATGTCCAATCTAATAAGAATCGCGGATTTAATCATCCAGGTTGGGTGCATTATCAAACTTGGGTTAACACGCAAGGTACAACTCGTTACAGAACAGAAACATTGGTAGCAATGTCAAAGAACTTTAACAAATCTAATGTTGATTTTAATGTTGGTCTTGACGCAAATGAAGATGCAACTGTTCAAGATAACGATATCTTAGTTACAAGACAACCTTCAAATGATGGTCGTACAGCAAATGCACAATTCCCAGGCGCAAGTTTCAGCTTTGATGCAATTGGTACAAACGGCATGGTTGTTAATACATCTTGGCAAAAATCTCCAAACTTAATAGTTTGGACAGACGTTATCAACACTCCATATGCAGGCGCAGTTGGCTTCACAGGCAATACTACAGCAAACTTGGTTGTATCTAACGTATATCTAGGTATTAATACTGTAAATATCTATATCAGAGCTTCTCTATCAGGCAACTCTGCTACAACAGTATTTACTACACCTGTTCAAATACTAGCTAACGGCCCACAATAATAGGCACACAACCTAACCTAGAAAATACAGAATGGCAGATTTAAAGTTATCGGATTTACTTCCGGCTACGAGTATTACGGATGACACCTTTTTCTATGCAATACAGAATGGTGTCAGCCGTAAAGTCTCATCTAATGTTTTAGCCCAAAACTTAGTAGACCCAATTTTAAAGGGTCGAATTGTTTTGGATGGTGTACAGCTAATTACCGGCTCCGACACCAATAAAACTATTAATCTTACTAAATCTAGAACTGAATTTGATGTAGGCCCATTTAATATCTTTCCGACATTACCTAACGGTAATAGAGATGGATTAATAAAGATAATCACCTTGGCGAATGTCCAGGGTGGTTCTTTACGTATTACGCAGGAAAATTCCAACATTTATCCTAACACATTCATCACCATGGAAAGAACGGGTGATAGTGTAACATTATTATATAGCAGCAATAGCTATTCTAATGGTTGGGTAATTTTAGGAACAACCCCTGGTGTAAAAACAAGTATATTATTAGATGAAGCAAATGTTTCTGATGCTAGAATTCGTCGAGCAATTAGTGCAGGCGACATAACTATTAATTATGATGAAGCCAACGGTAAAATTTCTGTTGGTAATATTTCTAATCTACTTGCTAAAATTAGTTTAGCAAATGTAACTACTGATGATTTAAGAGAAGGTAATGTTAATTTCTATTTTACAAATAATAGAGCAGTTATTGCATTAACACCAGATTTAAATCAAATTAGACGCAGAAATGCAAACATCATTTATGTTTCAGTAAATGGTGATGATAGATTAGATGGATTTACAATGGCAAATGCTATTGCAAATATTCACGTGGCATTGGGAAGAGCAAATGCCTATATGACAGTTCATGTATTTCCTGGTAAATACACGTTATTTAATAATCCAGTTACTATACCTAAAAAGGTATCAATGATTGGAAACGATTTAAGAACTACTGATATATTCCCTCAAAATGATACGCAAGATATGTTCTACATGAATAATGGAGCATATGTAAACGGATTTACATTTAGAGGACATAGAGCAGCAAATCCTGCTGATGTAAAAAATGCATCTGCAGTATTCTCATATAATCCAGATGGATCGGCGGGTAATATTACAACCAGCCCATATATTCAAAATTGTTCATCTATTACTACTACAGGAACAGGTGTTCGTGTTGATGGTGCATATGTTGGCGGATTAAAATCTATGGTGTTGGATGCCTTCACACAATTCAATGAAGGCGGTATTGGTATATATCTATTGAATCAAGGATATATGCAATTGGTTTCATTGTTTACTATTTGCTGTGAGTATTCTGTACTTGCAGAAAGAGGCGGGTTCGCATCTATAACAAACTCCAACACATCTTTTGGTAGATTTGGTTTAGCGGCTGACGGCGTAAGCCCAACATTGTATAGTGGAAAAATTACCAGACAATTAACAAGTCGTTCTGTGGAAATGGAATTAACACGAGTTCCAAATCTAAATGATAGACTTATTATGGCTAACTATAGACAAGATAAATGTTTTAGAGATACTGGTCTAATAGTTGATTCGTTGGCATTAGATTTGGCATATCAAAGCAACACGCAATCTAGATTTGCCGGATTACAATATTGGGGACAAGGATTAAATAGATCTCCAGAACAAAGAGTAGAAATACGAGATGCGTTAAGTTACTTCAAGGAACTTGCAACTAATGTAGTTGTAAATACCTTTACTTGGGATAACACTGCTGCCAGACCATATCAAGGTGCAAATACTCAATTACAAAATTTGGGTGCGCCCGGTACAACTTATACTTCATCTTTAGTTGCTAATATATTTGATATAATTTTAGATATATTTGATAACGGAGTATTTGGAGTAACCGATAAAATTATTCCCAATTCTTATCCTGCAAATACTAATGTAGACATACAAAGAACAGCTAACCTATTACAACTTAATAGAAATTTTTTACGAGATGAGGTTTCTACTTTCTTTGCAAATACATACTCGTATGCCACTTATCTTCCTGGAAGAACAATACAACAGGACATAGAAGGATTTGTTGATAGTATTACGTTTGATATTTTAAATGGAGGTAATAGACAATCCATTACTAAAACAATACTATATTATTCGTATTTAACAGACGTATCTCTAATACAAAATCAAATTCCTCAGACAAGCGGAGCATTTAGTTTTATTAAGACTTTTATAGATGAAGTATTATATAAACAAACTATAGCTACACCTTATCAAACAGTATATACTCAAAATACTAGTATTGCGGGAAATGTAACTTCTGCGGAAGTGGAATATGTTAGAAATAGAATTGACGATATAACCAATATTATTATTAATGGACCAACTTATGAAAACGCACAATATAATATTGAGCCAATTAGTTTAAGTGCAAATACTAATTCTAATATTGTTGCAGCCACAAAGATTATATTAGCTAATAGAGATTTTATTAGAGCAGAAGTACTTGAATATGTAAATCAAAATTGGGTAGATTTAAGTAATGGTACAAGAAACTTCTATACCGTTAATGAATCTTCAAATATATCATCTAATTTATGTATTGTCACTTTTGACGAAAAGATTTTAGCGGTCGATAGACCATTGGCAAATACAAGAGTATCATTCCATCAAGGAAGTTATATTCAAACAAGTACACATACGTTTGAATATGTAGGTTCCGGTACATCTTTAACTACTGCATTGCCTTATAATGGGGGCAAACCGTTACAAGACTATGAGGTTGTTGCTACAAGAGGCGGAGCAGTTTACTATACCAGTACAGATCACAAAGGTGATTTTAGAATTGGTGATGAGTTATTAATTAGTAGAGCAACAGGTACAATCAACGGCAGAACATTTAACAAGAGTTTATTTGCTGTAATGACGCCATATATATTGGCATTACAATAAAAGGATAATCATGGCAACGCTAGTTCCCTTAAATACATTTAAAACAATAACATCAAATATATATACTGAGCCAACATTATTATATACTACTCCTGCAGAAACTGCAACAATTATACTTACTGCTCAAGTAAGTAACATCACTGATAGTCCGGCAAACGTAACAGTGATACATAGATCAAATATATTATCGGGTGGTTTTAGAGTTGTAACAGACACCGAATTAGTTAATAGATTTGAAATTGCTAAAAACGATGCGGCATCTGTTATAGTTGGAAAAATAGTTTTGGAAGAAGATCAAGCACTTATTGCAAAATCTGGAGCAAACGCAGCATTAAAAATTGTGTTGAGTTTATTAGAAACATCTTTACAGTAATACAAAAATGGCATTAAATAGTTTAAGCGGCAAAACTAAAACAAATATACCTGCAGATGTAGCTGCAGATAGATATCAGTTTTTAAACCCTGGTGATGCTGAACCTAATTTAGGATTGCCGGCGGGTATCGGATATTATTTAAGAGGCAATCCTGACGGTACACGATATTGGTCATATTATTCTGCCAATACTGATATATCTAAAAGATATGATTATGTAACAGCAACAGCTACATCTAAAATAGATTATACCACTCCTAGTATAAAGGGAGAATTTTTACGATTTGATATTGCAAGCGATGCGGTTTTAGTATGGATTAACGGTGTTTTAATATCGCCGGGTGGAATATATGAAACACCCGATTACACTATTGCCGCAAATGCTGTTATTCTAACTGAGGCAACTGCTCCAGGTGATATTGTATCTATTCTTCCAGTATTGGGTGGTGCAGCAGGTGAACCTGGCCCTATAGGCGCAACAGGATTGCAAGGCGCAACTGGCGTAACAACATTTTCAACCGGTGCTACAGGTGCTACAGGCGTCAGGGGAGCAACTGGGCCATTGGGCGCTACCGGTCCAATTGGTGCTACAGGATTTACTGGGGCTACCGGTCAAGGAGCATCTGGTACTCAAGGTGCAACTGGGTCAACTGGACCCATTGGCGCAACAGGATTTCAAGGAACTACTGGTGCAACAGGTGCGACAGGCGCAACAGGAGCAACAGGTCCAATAGGTGCAACAGGCGAAGGAGCATCTGGGTTTACAGGGACTACTGGGGCAACAGGTGCAACGGGTCCAATTGGCGGCACCGGAGCAACTGGGTATATTGGTGCAACAGGTGCAACAGGTACCGGTGCTTCCGGGTTTGCGGGGACTACTGGGGCAACAGGTGCAACGGGTGCTACCGGATTTACAGGAGCCACTGGAGCAACAGGTGCAACGGGTGCTACAGGATATACTGGTGCAACAGGAGCCACAGGTGCAACGGGTGCTACAGGATATACTGGTGCAACAGGAGCTCCAAGTACATTTCCGGGCGCAACGGGGGCAACAGGGGCAACAGGTTTTCGTGGAGCAACCGGCGCTACCGGCGCTACAGGGTATACTGGTGCAACAGGCGCTACGGGGTATACTGGTAGTACAGGAAATCAAGGTAGTACAGGTACTTCCATAACAGGAAACATAGGTGCGACAGGAGCAACAGGTATAGGAAGTCAAGGAGCAACCGGCTATACTGGTGCTACTGGTGAAATTACCACAAATTCATATACTCAAGTAAGACGACTTGGTGTTGCGACCGATCCCAATGCAGGCGGATGGGTCGATGGTGAAATACGAGCAACAAATAATATTACTGCATATTACTCAGATGATAGATTAAAAACTAGATTAGGCAAAATTGAAAATGCTTTACAAAAGGTTAGAAATTTGACAGGATTTTACTATGAGCCAAACGAATTGGCGCAATCTATGGGATATATAGTTAAAAGAGAAGTTGGTCTTTCTGCGCAGGATATGCAAAGAGAGATGCCTGAAATTGTTACCAAGGCACCAATTGATGAAAAATATTTAACAATTTGGTATGAAAAAACTGCACCATTATTAGTAGAAGCAATAAAAGAATTGGCTGACGAAGTAGACGAAATAAAGAAAAAGATTATATAATATAATATTATTTGTGAGGTGAAAATGAGATTCCATATATTAGGGTTACCGCATACTGTATCTTCGAAAGAATTTAATGCTTGTGCATATACGCAGAAAGTAGTTAAATTTGGAAAAATGATGACAGAACGAGGACATACAGTTATTCATTATGGCCATGAAGATTCTGATTTAGTTTGTACCGAACACGTATCTGTTCTAACAAACGAAGATTTTAATATAGCATATGGAGATCATAACTGGAGGAAAAATTTCTTTAAGTTTGATACTAATGATCACGCCTATCAAACATTCTATAAAAATGCAATTGCGGAAGTAGGTAAAAGAAAACAAAAAAACGATTTCATTTTACCTTTTTGGGGTTCCGGGGTAAGACCTATTTGCGATGCACATGAACATGATATGATTGTTGTTGAACCCGGAATAGGATATGCGGGAGGACATTGGGCAAGATGGAAAATATTTGAAAGCTATGCTATTATGCATGCTTATTATGGATTAACTGGAGTAGGTACTTGTAATGCTGATTGGTATAATACTGTTATACCTAATTATTTTGATCTAAATGATTTTGAATATGCTCCGGATAAAAAAGAAGATTATTTTTTATTTGTCGGCAGGGTATATGAAGGCAAAGGTATTAATGTTGCGGTACAAGTTGCAGAAAAGTTAGGGAAAAAATTAATTATTGCGGGCCAAAATCCTGATAATTTAAAATTTCCTTCAAATGTGGAATTTATTGGTTATGCTGATACAGAGACACGAAAAAAATTAATGTCGCGAGCGTTAGCCGCATTTACCCCGTCGATGTATATTGAACCATTTGGCGGGGTACAAATTGAATTACTATTATCAGGTACACCTACAATAACTACAGATTGGGGATCTTTTACTGAAAATAATATACATGGTGTTACAGGTTATAGATGCAGAACATTTGATCAATTTGTGTGGGCGGCAAACAATATAGATCAGATTAACCCTGAAAATTGTAGAAAATGGGGAGAAAATTTTTCATTAGAAAAAGTTGCTCCAATGTATGAAGAATTCTTTCAAAATATATTAAATGTTTATGATGGCAATGGTTGGTATGAAAGAAATTATGATAGACAAAATTTAGATTTTTTAAAGAAAGATTACCCTTTAGAAAATAAAACAGAAGTGCAAAAAAAAGACATAAATTATAATATACTGCCAAAAAAGAAGACAAAAAATGTAGTATTTTATACTGAGGGAGATTGGGCATTTGGATCCTTGCACTATGAATTGTTTAAATACTTATGGGAATATGGATATAATTGTCATCTGTTAAAATGGGAAAAACATTATACGCCTGAAGAATTACGAGAATTAGATGCATATACTGATTTATGGGTAACGACTCCTCATGGATATATTGGATTAAAATATACCAAAGCAGCAGTTGAACCTGAAAGATGTATAGTGATGGGATATGCATCTATGGACTTAGAAGAATTGAAAGTTAAGCATGGTCTTGATGATTATGCAAAATTTAGAAAATATGGTGTTTGTAGTCAATATTTGGTAAATCATAGTAAAAATATAGGAATACAAAGAGTACCAGATATTTGTAGAATTGCAATAAATTATAATACATATTCGAAATGTGAACCAAATAAAGAACTTAGAACAATTGGATATGCTGGGGCATATTATACTAGGAATGAATTTAGTGAAGATACTATAGCCAATGATCTTTTTGCCAGACAATGTTCTAGAAAACGAGGATATTTGGTTAAAGAGATTGCAGAACGAGTAGGATTAGATTTTAAGATTGCGTCAAGTTATCATAATAGTTATGTAACCATGCCGGGATTTTATAAATCGGTAGATTGTATTATGGCTTCATCTTTAGACGAAGGTGCCGGATTACCTATCCTCGAAGGAGGTGCTGCAGGTAAATTGATACTTAGTACCCCCGTGGGGCATTGGAATGAGAAAGTAGGTAATGCTGGAGGCATTGCTTTACCAATGGACGAAGAAGGATATATTCGAGAGTCGGTAGATGTTTTAAGCTTTTATAAAAAACATCCAAATTTGTATTATAAAAAGTGTTTGGAAATACAACAGCATGCCGAA
>Ga0315905_10004114_pt1 | contig 14867 bp, 10 predicted proteins | sample LakEriMetagenome_5_FD_203522 | JGI IMG/M metagenome (GOLD analysis project Ga0315905, IMG submission 203522) | Freshwater fungal communities from buoy surface, Lake Erie, Ohio, United States - Buoy 4 MA121 | ecosystem: Environmental > Aquatic > Freshwater > Lake | place: USA: Lake Erie, Ohio... | reverse complement strand
TTGTGTTTTTTATAATAGCGATTATATGAAACTTCTAGAACTTCTATTGGCCTCTATGAAAATCTATTCTTCTATGGAATCATTTGATATTCTTGTTTTAGCATCACCTGATTTTGAGCAGAGTCTCCACGAATTATCGAGTAAAACTGGAATATATATTCGCACAATGTTTATAAAGCTGTCGACGATTTTTGAGGCAGCCTGTGCTCGCTTGCGAATTTTTGACTATGAGGAAATATCTAGATACGATACAATTCTATATCTAGATACCGATATAATTATCAAAGAAGACTTGGCACCTTTGTTCTCGCTCGCAAAGGATCAGGTTCTCTATGCAATAGAGGAGGGGACTATTGCGAGTAAGAATTTTGGTGGTGGGTTATTTTTCCGCCCTGGCGAAATTGATATGAATACGGGGGGAATAAATAGTGGCACCTTATTATTCCAGAACTGTCTTGCAGTGCGCGATTTATTTAGTAGGATTCGTCTTCATATTCAAATATTTACGGATAAGGGCGAGGAAATACCTTATGCTCTTGATCAGCCATTTATAAATTATCACGCTATTCAAAATGGTATCTATAATAATAAGACCTTAAATCCATTCGTGAGTCTGTATGAAAAAACCGATACAGTTACCAACTATGAGACTTCAGTAATATGTCATTTTTCTTTTCCAATTGGAAATTTTGGGCATAAATACAAACGGATGAAAACTTTTTTTATAAAGTTATTACGGAATCATTCTATTCATGCGTGCGAATATGAGAATAGAGTAAAAGGGAAGCGGTTCACATGGGGATCAGGGTTTATTGAGTTTACTGATGGCGAGAATATCAAAACAGGTTGGGGAAAAGGAAAGTATGAGATAAAAGCGCCTTACCTGATTTGCGCTTTCTGGAATAATTATTACCATATGTTGAGATTTAACGAGGATTTTAGCGAATGTATTACAGTGCGTATTTATCCTGAAGATTGTGTAGTAGGTTATTCTAAGCTTATTCAAATAGTATAATATAATTAGTGTGAAATATAAAAATTAAGAACGCCCATTCTTAACTTTTATATTTATGATATTATGAGAAGAACCAAGAGTTCAGTTATCTATAATTTGTTGTAAAATTAGGACGAGGCAATGTATTTAGAAGATACTTCTTATATTTATAGCAGATTTTATGATATAGTTTTATAATTCCAACCCATTCAATTGGATATCCTGTTCCCTTTTCAGAAGAATCCTGCGGACCTTTAGCAGGATTTAGTTTTAATTCTAATAACTTACTATCTAAATATGTAATCATTTCAGAATACAATTCATTTGTAAGTGGCGTATTGGGTTTTGCAATAAAGGCATTTGTTCCAATTAATTCTTTATAATTACTCTGATATTCTTTCCACCCAATATCATAGTGATTTTGCTCTTGAAAGCCACAAATCCAATAATTGCTAGAATATAAATCATCGTAATATTTAGCCCATGATCCTCCTGGCTCTTTAATATCTGAATAAGCACCGCCATAAAAATTCATAAAATATATTCTTACGTAATCGCTTTTCTGAGTATCAGATAAATACTTATACGCTTCATGCAAGGGATGGTCAGGTAAAATATATTTATCCAATAATTCATCTGTTATTAAAATAACATTACAATCCGTATTTTTTATTAACTTTTGTAGACACGATTCTCTTTGTTCTGACATTTTATTTTTTCCTGCCCAGAAACAATATAGATTCTTATTAAATTTTGTTGTATCTGGACGATTCAAGTAAATTGTATATGAAAGATAATGTATTCCTTTAGCTTTTTGTTCTATTTGCTTATTAAACAATCCATCGCCCCCATATATATAGCCCCATCTACCACATTTATTTAATTCATATGGTATTACGCCCGAAGTAGTTCCTGAATCACCTATTAATATTTTATTTTTTTCTAATGTATGATCCCCATTTGTATGCATCATCTTTCCAACGTATAATATATCTGTATTTGTGCAATCATCGCGGAGTAATTTAAAACAATCTGATGGGTATATATCATCATCATCTCCATGCATAATAAAATCCCTCTTTTCTAAAAGATTCGCATATTTATTGCGAATGCCATGGCCCCAGTATCCAAGTTTCACAGGTTCACAGTGTATATTCACTTTACATGTAAAAGTGGAATAATCAAAAGATTTAGGCACTTCTTTCATATTATCAAAGACAATTGTTACACAATCAATAGGATTTAATTGGGCTGATAAAGAATATAACATCCTCTGTAGAGTTGGGCGACCCACAGTAGCCAATAAAATATTAAAAGAAGGTAGGCGTTTCTCTAAAGAATAAAATAATCTCTGTATATCAAGCCATACTGGTAAAATACTCGGTTTTTCTGGTTCACGCGTCATAAATATAAATTTGCTATTATTTATATGCAAAACAGCAGTGGTATTATTTAACATAGTGTATTTATGACATCCTGTATTCATCTGTAAAAGGCCATCAGCTTTGAATGTGATTGTATCTTCCTTCCATGAATAGGATTTGTCTAAAAATACAAAAGAATCTATTTGTCTCTTGGAATAATCTTCTAGGAGACTCTTCAAATGACATTTCATACGAGTCATTTTATTCGTTGCGTTTCCAATAGGCCATGTAAAATGAGATAATACTGCATCGCTAGAAAGCCGAGGATCATTCAAATCTTTATTAAATTCTCCAGATAAAAATACATAAGCAGAAATACTCTCTAAATCGCACATGGAATTTTTTATCAGATGATACGCAATAAATGGCTGATCCATACACAAGGGTAAAAGGGATGTTTTACTCTTTAAAGTTTTAATATGCAATTTTATATCATAAAACATGGCCCTTGTCGCCGCCGAATTTTTGAACAGAAGTGTTCCTGAATTCAAGGATGGCGTATCCTTAGAAAAATTCGTAAAATCAAAAAAATATCCGCCATGTCCTGCGCCATAAATATCATACTCTTTTTTCGCGTATATTTTATCCTCTTTTAAAGAATCAAATAGTTTCATAAGATCTCCCTGAATTATAATATCTGTATCTAAATAGAGAATTTTAGAATAATCATTGATAAACTCATAGTCAAACACATGTAGGCGAGCACAACCAGCCTCATGTTGGCTCTGGAAATCAAATGTCTTTATGTGTATTGGCATTTGAAGTTTATTTGTTAATGTATGGACTTCTGATACAAGAGATGGAGATATTAAAACTAGGAATTCTATATTTTCATTATAAGGGGAAAATAATTTTAAACTTAATAAGAGAGTCTCAAGTAATTCTAAATATGTTTTATTATAAAATACACAGAAATATACTAAATACTTATTACCCACAACTGGTTCGGCTAGTTTCTCAGAAGGAGGAGGTATGGTATCTTTATATATTGTTTGAAAAAGACCACTATCATAATACATGTTCTCCATGCGTAAAGAAGTATATTTTGTATAATCGTTGTTAAATATAATTAGGTGTAATATACCACCCCACGTAGCTCTGTATATATTTTTTCCTACATTATTATATTTTCCACGAGCCCATGATGTTACTAAAACACAATCTTTATCAAAAACAATGGAGCCTGAACCCCATGAAAAACACTTAAACATAATAACACTGTCATCATAATTTACTTGCGGTAAACTCTCCACCAAATGTTGAAAATGATACATTATTCTTTTTTCCTTCGGTAATTTTGTCCCCCCACCATAGAAATGATTCATAATATAGCTTGTTTTTGATAAAGGAGAAACTGGATCCATCTTATTTGACATAAAAACATAGTTGCCTAGTATATTTTTTCCAAATAATTGTTTAGTTATACAGTGGTAATTGAGAAAAGCCTGATCTGCGCTAGGTATTTTTACAGTTAATCTAGATACATCGTATAATATTACTAAAAAAAGTTCCTTCATTATATCTGTATTATTAAATATTAGAGCACCTGCATTTACTCCAGGTGTATTCTTATTTACATGTGTAAAATCAAACAATGAGCCCCCATGATGAATTGATTCAATCGTCATATTAGGTTCATTTACACCATATATCTTATCTTCCGTTGGAATATTGAACAATTGTGTAATATCACCGTGTATAAGAATATCTGTATCCAAATAAAATAATTTAGTATATTGGCTTATATTGTCGTAGTCAAAGATCTTGAAACGACTTAAAACGGTTTGTTCAATGGTATTGCATTCCATAATCATAGTTTTAACTTGAATACCAAATTTTTCCGATATTAATTCTACATCTTTCTGCAACTCCTTGGAGGTTAAGACTAAAATATCAAAGGTATCCATTTTTGAATACAATCTCATACTCAGTAAAAAAGTTCGGAAATAATACAGGGTTTCTTTGCTAAGAAAAACCGAACAATATATCAAATTTGTATTCATCTATAATACAAATTCAATATATAGAATTTCATTTTAACGCACTTATATTCACCCATGCAAAAGCCCCCACAGTCGTTTCGCCTTCACTGCTCCGAGTTTTGTTTTTCCCACTTGCACGGCAGCGAGAATGGCCTCAGAAGCATTCCACACGCCTGATAAAGTCCCCCCACACGCCTCTAAGACGGCGAGAGCTCCTGCCGAAGAAATCCCTCGGCAACACCCTATTACACTCGTAGCAAAGACCTTTGGATCATCAGAATTAGCCCCCCGCGTTACCCCACGGCTTTCCACATAGGAAAGATCCGTCGGGACTTCAAATGTCGTCGGATCAGATGCCCATTGTTCGGCGAGGAGCCGACACAGTTCGGCCGTGTCCTTCAAGCAGTCCGTCTGGAATACGGAGACCTTATAACGTATGGCGAGGCGTGTAATGTGTTTCATAAGTGCCGGTTGTTTCAGACGAGCATCAAAACGGTCCAGGCACCCTTCAATAATGTAGACGGCATGTGCCTTCTTCTCAGCTGTGTAAGAGAGGAGCCTGGCGCGTTGTTCTCTGTAGCGCCCGTCCAGGATACTGGCTTCCAGGTCAGCTGCGGATTTCCGTTCAATAATGAGGCCATTCGCTTTTACATGCGTTTCCTCCGTTTCACAGCCGATCCAAATATCTCCCACGGGCAAATGGGCGGTTACGAAGGCCTCTGGTAAAAGAGGGCGAAGACCGTGTTCGCGGTCATCTAAATAATGACGTATCATATTGGTGTAGCTACCTGTCGTAAAAAGTGGTTTTAAGTGTCTGTGAAATGTATAAGTCCCCTTGAAATAGATGTCAAAGACGTGTGGCATATGCCAAGGCTTTATTACCGACTGGATTCTTCTTCCTCTCAGGGAAGGAGAAGGCGAGACGGCGTTCATCAAACCAAAGTTGCTTCATGCCCACGCTAGCGAAATCGCAAAACAACTCTTCGCGATATATGCGAGGATTCCTCACACGTATCGCACATTCATTGAGTGTGGGCAGGTAGGTTATTTGCGGACTCTTGTATATACATATAATCGGAATAACATGCGTGAAAGTGGACTGGCACAAATGATCGAAGAAGGGGCTGATGGAGAATGTCTGCTTCAGGCCCTTGAGATGTTCACAGGCAAGGAAGAAATAGATATTTTGCAAGAAATGTTAGAGGATCGGTGCACACGGAAGAAGGGTGCCGCGCGCCAATGGATTGGTCAGGCCTTTGTGAAACTATGGGACATTCTTCATGAAATTCATATGGAGCATCTCGGAATTATACAGACATCGAATGGTGGCGCGGCCCATGGCTTGCGAACCTGTATGCGGATTGAAGGAAAGATATTTCTTTGTCCTCCCATATATAAGACTAGCATCCATTCCCTTGTTGAGATTTCTGGAGGATTTCTTCTTGTGAAGGAACCTTTGCCAGAGGCGGCAGAGGATTTGTATTCTTAAGTTCAGCCTTCAGTTTCTGCAAATATAAGATGCCGTCCATCAGTTCTTCTTGCGCATGCTGGATCCAGTCCAGGGGTTTCAGATCTGTGCGATCAAGATCTGTGCCGTATTTTTGTTTACCGAAAGTAGCCCGCGATTTGAAGAGATCTATCACGGCGAGGACAATGGAATCCAGAGGTTGGTCGGAGGAGGACATAATCTGCTGGCACAGCCGACTAAATAATCTCCAGATGTTCCGCATAGCCCTCGGGTTTCGTATTTTGATATAAGTCGTGCAAGGCCTGTATATATTTTTCTCTAAGGGTTACGATTTCTTCTTCCGTAGCCACTCTGGCTTCTCCTACTTCTATCGGATCACCCACATGCGTATAGATTGTGTGTTTTAGAGAAGCGTTCATTATAGAGACAATATTCTTAAAAAATCGTTTGGAAGGTATTGTGAATGTTAAATTGAAAAATGGTATCTTCACTCCATATACATCCCCTGATAATTCATTTTCCCCATATACAAGGACGGGCACAATAGGAACACCAGTTTCTATAGATAGTTTAAAAATACCCCTTCTCCCTTTTACATTTGCTACAATTTTATAATCTGTAAGATGAAACATTTCTGTTTGACCGCCAAGACACAGCGAAAGCGATTTACCTTCTTTTAAAACAGATTGTATAGACGCATAATCGGATGATACCATACATTTCGCGGATTCTTTAAAAATATCAAAAGTGTTTGATATACATATTAAGGTGTTATATATTACATCGCGTATTAAGAATTTTATATTTTTATAGGGCCAATCTGAAAGCGAATTGAACATATAAAAGACAATAGTATATGAATATAATCCATGCGGATGAAAACTATAAATCGCCTGTTTGTCTATAGTAAGATTTCCTTTTAGAATAAACGATTCGCGTAGATTCTCTTTTATTTTTTCATAATGTTCTTTGAAGAATAATATAAGGGTATTTTGAATAACTTCTAAAAAAGGCCTTGCACATACTAAAATGCCAACAAAGGCAAGAAATTGTTTTGTATAGTAAATTGAGAATACTATACAAACGAAAACAATAATAAACAAAAACAAACAAATAAATCCAATGGAAAATGGAAAAAGCGATACATACCCTTCCATACTGTTGGAAGGCATGATAGCGCGTCCTATGTTTTTACGAATCCCTCAATACCACTTTTGCATCTGTTCCGTAGGTGCAAACATCCGCTCTAGACCAGGAGTGAATTTCGTATAATCCCAACGGCCATCGCGCGTTTGTTCGCCAGGGGTGTAAAAGGGGTCAAGGCCACCTGTTGGCTGAATATCGGGCACGATAATCGTATCTTCACCTGCAGAGGCAACTGCTTCGTCGGATGCAGGGGCTTCCACCGGATCATCTTCATATGTGATGACTTTGTCAAGTGGGGTGGTGCTGAGAATATGGAACTGATTTTCACCCTTCTGCTTATAAGTGGCCTTGAGACCCTTCGCTGTATATATCTTTTCAATGAGTGTTTTGGCATCATCTGCACTGTAAGTAGTGAGACTCTGTGGATCTTTGGGAGTATAGGTATTGAGAATTTCCTGCTCTCTCTGTTCCTGGGCATCCTTATCCGGAGGAACCATATTTGATCCACTTATTGTATCGGTGGCACTTTTTGAAGGAGGGACGGCATCTCTGAATCCTTCGGTGGCGGGCCCTTCATTATAAGCCTGGAGGCCCTGTTGAAAGAGTTCGGAACTCGGAGGTTGGACAGACCAGTCTCTCGGGTATTGTGACATAAGGAAATCGCGGGTTTTCTTTGTCATCGCCCTGTCGCCTTCATTGCGGAATATGAGACTGTATTCATAATCATCCACGCTATTGATAGGTGTTTCCTCATATGGCTTTGCGGGCCTGTCTTCTAAAAATACTAGTCTATCATTTGGTATTTCTCCTGAACAATCTCTCACCTTCTGGTGTTCATTTAACCAGACATTCATCGGTGGGGTATTTTCTGATGCAGGGGTATTATTAGATATGTCCGTAACCCCTGATATATCGGTAGGCGCTAACATATCTCCAGAGATATCGCTTGGTGTTTTCGCCGGGGCAGTATAATAAATTGTTACACATACAAAAAGTATTGTAACAAGTCCTAGAACAAATAGCCACGTCTCCATTCCTCTAATTGATTCTGTTAGGATTTGTAAAACCAAAAGGATAGTAGCGCCATCTGCGTAAAAAGAAGGCTACAAGGAAGACGACTATGAAAAGGACAAATAAAAATGTGTAGGAATCCATTTGTATTCTATTTATCTAATAGATATGCCACCCACGAGAAAAAGAGGAGGGGCGATTAAGAATAGTTTGATCGTAGACACTCCCGATAAGCTTTCATTAATGAATAAGCTTATGCAAAGATCTGGGCCCGGGGTTGTTAGCTATGTTCTTGTATATGCTCCCTGGTGCGGGGCTTGCACGAGATTCCGTGAGAATGTGTGGGATCCTTCCTTGAATGTTCCAACGACTCACAATCGTATTGCTGTTAAAGATGATGTGTTTAATAATTCACCAATGGCAAAGGATGTTCCGGATTTGAAATTCCTGCCGAGCATGTTCGTCGTAAAGGACGGCGTTATTCAGTTGCATAAAAAGCCGGGAGGGGACACGGCGATTATTCCTACTCCGAAGACAAAGGAGGAATTGTTACAGATGGCGAATGTGAAGCTGAATCCCGAGGCGAATGCGAACAATACGCGTGCGAATGCCATCAATGATATCTTTGTAAAAACCGAAAGTCCTGTATCTACTGCTATTGAAAACGCCAACAAAAACGTAATAATCGCCAATAATGCTACGAAAGAAGTCAAGAAAATGACGGTGGCCCTTAACAATGCCTCCCGGAACACACTTCGCACGGCAATTCAGAATGTATCGAAGGCTGTGGTAAACGCCCAGGCAGCTGCCGCCGCCGCGAAGAACTCGGCGAATGCTGTGAAAAAGATGGTGGAAAATGCAAAAGGGAATTTGAATACGAAGACCAACGCAAATGCGAAGGCTGCGGTGGCAGCTGCGGCAGGTGCGGCCATAGGAGCGGAACTTGCAGCCGCGGCGGCCACAAATGCAGTGAAAAAGAACAATAACGGAAATGCAGTGGCTGTTATGCCTGAAGAGGTTTCTGAAGAGGTTAATATCTCTCAGCCCGAGATCAACTATGAGGAAGGAGAAAACAACATGGGATCTGAAGAAGAGGAAGATGAGCTAATGCCTGAGCTAGTAGGACAAAATACACTGGAACCCGAGCCAATCTCTCAACTTGAGTATAATAACTCGATTGTTCCGAATATCGTTACACAGCCAATGGCTCCAGAAGCGAACGTAAATTCTAAAAATCCCACGCCCGAGGTAGCCCCTCAAATAGGTGGCAGAAGGACCAGAAGAAGCAAAGGCAAGCTCTACAGAATGCTAGTGGCGCTGAACAAAAAGCCGTTAAAGAGAAAGACACGGTCCAAAAAATTGACTCGCCAAAGGCACTAACAATTTAGTCCACCATGTCAAAACCCCTCCATATCTTTGATGCGATTGCTCGTGACCAGAAAGTCATTCGAGCAACCGAGGACACAATGGAAGTTGAGTATTTCGATGAGGAGGATATGAATCGCGCTGGAGCCAACACGTCTAACCGCGAGATGATCATTCACCTCTTTGGAACCTATGCTAACGGCGACCCTGTGCGCGTAGAAGTGACCGGATTCCGTCCATTTCTCTTCGTGGCCTTGCCCGAGTCCGAGTGCCTCACGCCCACGAAGGAATCCTACGCGCGCAACAAGATCCAGGATCTAATTTGCAACAAGACACAGGCGAGTAACCAGGGCAAATACCAGTTTGAGCTCGTGCGCAAGCAAAAGCTCTTCGGCTACACGGGCGGTAAGCTCTTCCCATTTCTCAAGATCAGCGTGCCCAGTCTCGGCATGTTTTACGACATGCGCAAGATTCTCCTGGACACGAACCAAAAGCCGAAGCTTCGTTACCCAAACACGCAACAACTGCTACAGGTATACGAGTCGAACATTGACCCCATGCTCCGCTTCTTCCATCTGCGCGACATTCAGCCTTGTGGTTGGATTAGCGTCAACGGCTTTGAGACAGAATCGGGTCTGACTGCTCTGTGGGAAAATGTCTCGCCTTCGGCCGCCCCTGCCGGAGTGGTGTCGGCGCCTTTCAAGCACGCCTTCTGGGATATTGAGTCCTACTCCCACGACAAGGAGTTTCCCATGGCGCAACAGGGTTATCGCCGGGTGGCCAAACAACTCGCTCGTCTGCCGGAGGCAGCGCTCGTGCCGGCCGCCCTGAAGGAGGGTTTTGCAGCCCTGGTATCCAAGGTGCCCAGCACCATCAAAATCCCGCCCCTCAAGAAGGCCGTGCCTTTGGCCAAGGAGATTGCGAAGCGCGTGGACTCGGCACAAACCCTGGAAGCTCTGGACGAGATCTGGGCCACTGGCGGTTCCAAGGAGGCTGCCCTGACCGAACTGCTGGACAAGACGCTCGGAACTATAGCCCCTATTGCCGGCGATCCTATTATACAGATTGGCACCGTGGCTGTGTCGGGCTCGGTAGTCACCAAGCACATCTTCGTGCTCGGTGGTTGCTCCCCCATTCCTGGAGCCGAAGTCCTCACCTTTGACACCGAATCGGATCTCTTGCTCGCCTGGTTTGAATGGGTCGTGGACGAGGGCTTTGATGTCTTCTCTGGCTACAACATCTTTGGCTTTGATGAGCGCTATGTGTGGGAGCGTCTCGTGGAGCTCGGCCTGGAGGAGTCCGAGTGTGTCCAGCGCATGACGCGTCTCTTTGACGACGGGGGTGAGATGAAGTTGCAGGAGAAGTTCCTGAGTTCCTCGGCCCTCGGTGACAACAAGATGTATATGTGGAACACTCCTGGGCGCCTCCGCATTGACTTGTATGGCCATGTGAAGCGCAAGGTCCAGCTTCCCTCTTACAAGCTGGATAACGTGTGCGCAACCTTCCTCAGTGGCAAGCTCGCCGGCATCCAGAGCCTAGGTGGAGATCGCTGGCTCCTCAAGACAAAGCAAAAGGGAGATGCACATATCGGCAGGTATGTGCAGATTCTGGATGAGCTGGGTGAGGACCTCACGGAGAAGATGGCGATTGTGGAGATTCATTCAGCGGGCATCGTAGTTGTGTCAGAGGAGAATCTGCCGATTGTGGCTGCCGAGGGCGTGAAGTGGGCGATTGTGAAGGACGATGTGTCACCCCAGGAACTCTTCCGTCTTCACCGTGGCTCGGACGATGATCGGGCGCGCATTGCCGCCTACTGTATCCAGGATTGTCACCTGGTGTATGAGCTGTATAAGAAGCTGGAGGTCTTCAATGAGGCCATGTCCATGGCGAACGTCTGCTCCGTGCCTGTGTCGTATATCTTCACGCGTGGCCAGGGCATTAAGATTGAGTCGCTCATCTTCAAGGACTGCATGCTCCGCGGGCAGTTAATCGTGGTCCAGCCCCAGGCAGCCTTTGGATCTTCGGCAGCAGGGGCAGACGGCCCAGACGCAGGGGAAGAAGAAGGCTATGAGGGCGCGATTGTGCTGGATCCTATTCCTGGATTCTACACGGACGCGCCCGTGGGTGTATGTGACTTCGCCTCGCTTTATCCGAGCACGATCATCAGCGAGAACATCAGCCACGACATGCTAGTGTGGACGAAGGACTACAACCTGGAGGGGAAACTGGAAGCCATCAAATACGGCTCGGTGGAGGCCGAGCGCGATGCTCCTGCGGGCACTCGGTGGACGGACATTGAGTTTGACATTCTGCGCCCTGACCCTGCGGATACGCGGAAGATGCCGAAGAAGATTCGCATGGGGACGCGTATCTGTCGCTTCGCGCAACCTGCCGGAGGTGTAAAAGGGAGTCTGCCTGAGATTGTGGCAAAATTGCTGGCTGCGCGAAAGGCGAAGCGCAAGGAGATGGGGGCCACGGAAGATCCCTTCAAGAAGGCGCTCCTGGATGCCGAGCAGAATGCCTACAAGATCACGGCGAATTCGCTTTATGGTCAGCTGGGCTCGCGCACTTTCAAGATTCGCCTGCAAGACTTGGGAGCATCCGTGACGGCGTATGCGCGCAAGCAGATCATGTTCAGCAAGGCGGCCATTGAGGAGTTCTATGGTCCCGCGGCAGCTGATCCGCGTTGTTCGGCCAAGGTCATTTACGGCGACACGGATTCGCTGTTTGTGACGTTCAGCCCGAAGAACCCGGAGACTGGTGAACTCCTAAAAGGCCGTGATGCAATCGTGAAGACGATTGAGCTCACGGAGGAGGCGGGCAAGTTCATTACGGGAGCACTGCGGGCTCCTCACGACTTTGAGTATGACAAGGTATTCTACCCATTCATCATCTTCAGCAAGAAGCGCTATGTGGGCAACAAGTATGAGGAGTCGCCTGATGAGTTCAAGGAGACGAGCATGGGGATTGTGTTAAAGAGGCGTGATAATGCTCCCTTGCTCAAGGTGATTTACAGCGGGGCCATTGACATGCTGATGAACAAGCGCGATGTGGCCGGGGCCGCCGACTTTGTTCGCCAGAAGGTTCAGGAGCTCGTGGATGGGCGTGTGAAGTTGTCGCAATTGACGATCACCAAGTCGCTGGCTGCTGAATACGCGGCCTCGCCTCCTGCGCATAAGGTGCTCGCGGATCGTATTACAGCGCGCGACCCTGGCAATGCGCCGTCCAGTGGTGAGCGCATCGGCTTCGTGTATGTGAAACCGCCTGCCGGCCAGGCTGCGAGCAAGCTCCAGGGCGATCGTGTGGAGACGCCGGCGTGGATTACCGAGCACGGGCTGGTGCCGGATGCTGAGTATTATATTGAGCACCAGCTGATGAATCCGCTGTCCCAGCTGTTCGGGATTATGTTAGAGATGATGCCTGGCTATGTGGCACCGGCCAGCTGGGGAAAGACGCCGGAGAAGGTGATTGTCCAGCGGGAGGAGTTGGCGGGGAATTTGCTGTTTCGGCGGGGCTTGCAAGCCTGTGGCCAAGCGGCCATGAGTGTATTTGTAAAGTCCCTGGGCGGCTCTGCCTCTGCTGGGGCAGCCGCTGCGAAGCCCAAACTCTCCAGGAGCGGTGTTCGCATGCCGCTTATTGATCCGAGTCTTATCGCTGTCGCCCCCAAGCGCCAGTCATCCATGGACACCTTCCTCAAACAGACGGCCTTCATTGAGGACGGCCGACTCGCCAGAGAGATGCGGGCGGTTAAGCGCTCGGGCAATAAATCCACGAAGAACACAGAATGAACGAGGCACAGACAATATTAAAAAGAGCCGAGAAACTGGATTCCTACCAATCGGCCTGTTCTTCTTGTCCCATTAATTCCAAGGCCCGTAATTTTTGTCAGTATGTGGCCTGGCCGGACCAGAGCCTTGCTTCGGCGGCCTTTGCTGTCGCCGGCTCCACCGCGAAAGATATCTCCGTAGTTATCCTCTCACACTCTGCCGAGGGCGGAATGCCTCACACAAGATCTCCGAACATCATCTGCCTTCCGGCACACTACCCAGAAGAACGCCTCGCCGATACCATGAGACATGAACTTGTGCATATAGATCAGCGGAGAAATCCTGCGGTCTGGAGACACAAACTCGCCGCCCAAGGATGGCAACCCGCGTCTCGTGAAGAAATCCCCCAACAATGGCTAGCCAGGGTGCGTATAAATCCAGATACCCATGCGGCACAATTCTGGAAATGGGCCGACAGATATATTCCCCTGCCTCTTTTTGAGCGCGAGGACAAGCCCAACCTCCGCGAAATATCCGTGCGCTGGTGGGACACGGCCGAAGAAAGACTATACAGTCAACCACCAACCTCTTTTACACAGAAATACGGCTCTCTGGGAGCATCATCTATGGAACACCCCTATGAATTGTATGCTTATCATAATAGATGAGTCGTCTCGGTACAGTCCGGGACCTACTCACATGCACTGTAAAAGGAGAGGTTTATGATCCAAACGGGGTATTTATTTGTAAATATAGCCCCGTAAAAACTTTGGGAGAAGGGACCTTCGGATTTGTAGATCTCTTTAACAGAAAAGATGCTTCTGGAAATGTTATAGCCGTGGCGATGAAACGCCCAAAATTCCCCGAAAGCAAATTGCTGGATGAGGCCCTTTTTCAGAGGGATTTGTATGACGAGTTAATTCAGTATGGCCTTAGCCAATGTGTGTCAAAAGTGCACGACATATTTATACACCAACCTACAGGAGATGTCTGGTTTACGATGGAAGCATATGATCCCGTGCTCGTATCACATTGGTGTGTAGCAAACTTAGAACAAGGAAAGAAACGCTTATTTATAAAACTCCTCTTACAGATAGCCTTAATAATTGAGGTGCTGGAGTTAGAGATGAAGATTGATCATCGGGATCTCAAGATAAACAATATGATTGTTGTCGAAGAACCCGTAGCTATTGACATTCGTTGGAAAGGCGAAAATCGTTGCGTAATATTCCCCTTTCGTATTGTGATTGTAGATTTCGGCTTTGCGTGCCAAGGGAGACATCTAGATGTGCGTCGCGGTGACGGCCTTCCTCCTCTAGATGCTTGTCCGAAAGAGGGGCGCAATATTTTTCAAGTCCTCGTATCACTGTGGAATATTCAGAGTATACGAAATAATCTTGGTGAAACCTGGATATCATGGTTTCACAATAAATTATCGGGGGTCATTCCTTTTGCTCCTTGCATATCGTTGGCGGAAAGTTCCAAAACCCTGGATTGGATGTATACACTCACGGAAAATGCAGAGTTCAGAGCACCCAGATGTGTATCACAAATAATAATTGCTGACTGCATGCATATGCTTGACGGGGATAAAGCTTGACGGGGATAAAGCTTGACGGGGATAAAGCTTGACGGGGATAAAGCTTGACGGGGATAAAGCTTGACGGGGATAAAGCTTGACGGGGATAAAGCTTGACGGGGATAAAAATT
>Ga0315905_10004113_pt1 | contig 14871 bp, 10 predicted proteins | sample LakEriMetagenome_5_FD_203522 | JGI IMG/M metagenome (GOLD analysis project Ga0315905, IMG submission 203522) | Freshwater fungal communities from buoy surface, Lake Erie, Ohio, United States - Buoy 4 MA121 | ecosystem: Environmental > Aquatic > Freshwater > Lake | place: USA: Lake Erie, Ohio... | reverse complement strand
CTTGGTGCTCCCTTGCCTGAGCAAACGCTCGACGGCCTGTTTGACGAGCTTTACCAGCACTACGCCGAACCCGCCGCCTGGAGCCTCTTTCCTGACGTTTTACCAGCTTTGAACGCCCTTTCGCGCGATCATCGTCTGATGGTGCTTTCCAATTTTGACCGCCGCTTGCGCAGCATTCTTGCCGGGCATGATTTGAGCCGTTTTTTCGAGCAAATCGTGATCTCCAGCGAGGTGGGAGCCGCCAAACCGCATCCGCGCATGTTCCAGGCTGCGCTGACCGCAGTGGGCCTGCAGTCGCAGGATTGTCTGCACATCGGCGATGATGCCAGATGCGATGCCGAGGGTGCCGCCCAGGCCGGAATCCACTTTTTTCCCGTCCAGCGTCCCGAGAGCGGCCTTGAGCTGTTGGTTCAGAAAGTCCGCTCTGGAGCATATTCCGGCTTGCGCAGGGCGCTCTTGTGCATAAATAACGCCCCCGTTTCGGAAATGCGCAGGTAGCTCAGCGGTAGAGCAGTTGGCTTTTAACCAATTGGTCGAGGGTTCGATCCCCTCCCTGCGTACCATTTCCCCAGCCGCAATCATTCGAGCGGCATGGTGGTTGAAACTTCATGCGCCAAACCTGCGTTAAACGCCGCGCATGATGAAAAAAATCTTCCCCGCCTCCTTGCTGCTGCTCGCCCCGGTTCTCCATGCTGCTGACTGGAATCAATGGCGTGGCCCGGATCGCAACGGCGTCTCGCAGGACACCAGCCCGATCGCGGACACTTTTCCGGCGGAAGGTCTCAAAAAAGTCTGGGAGAGTGAGTTCATCCCCAGCAACGAATATGGCGGCCATGGCAGCCCGGTGGTGAGCGGAGAGCGTGTGTTCCTGAGCGTCGTTTGGCACGAGCGCGTGGTTTCTGAAACGCGCGAGATCGATACCGAGGTCATGCAGACGCTCAACTTTCGTGGCACCTCCCCCGAACTGACCAAGAAGCTCGAAGAAACCCGTCTCAACTTGCCGAAACTGCGTGGTGAGAAGTTTGACGAATGGGTGACTCAGTGGCGGAAGGACAACCTCACCGAAAAAGAAGAGATCAACATCGGCTCGTGGGTCGCCAGCCGCTTCAAGGCCGGAAAAAACGCCATCGGCCTGGAATGGCTCGAAAAGATGTCGAACCGGCAAGGCAAGCCGTTTGAAAACGCCGCCGCCTTTTCTAAATGGCTCGATGACGAGGGCTTCCCGCCGGAGGTGAAGGAGAAGATGATCGCCGTCGTGCCGAACACCGTGAAAGTGGCCCAGGACGTGATTTTGTGCCTCGATCTGGCTTCTGGGAAGCAGGTGTGGAAATACACCCAGCCTGGCAAGCCCAGCGGTCGTCAGTCCTCCAGCACCTGTGCGGTGGTGGATGGCAAAGTGTATGCCGCATGCAGCACCGAGTTGATTTGTGTGAACGAGGACGACGGCAAGCTCGTGTGGAATGCGCCTCTTGGCATGAGCGGCCCCGCCGCGTCTCCGCTCATCGTTGGAGATCGTGTTTACATGGCCGCTGGCAAAGTCTGCGCCTTTTCCAAGGCCGACGGCAAACTCGTGTGGGAGCAAAAAGCCGCCAAAGGCAGCGTCGCCAGCCCGACCTGGTGGAAACCGCAGCGTGGTAGTCCCGTGCTCGTCATCAACGGCAACAACGCGCTCTACGGCCTGAATCCCGACAGCGGCGAGCTGGTCTGGACGGTTGAAGGCGGCAGCCAGAGTACGCCAGTGGCCAGTGGCGACTGGCTTGTGCTCTACAGCGGCACCGAAGGCGTCGGTCTCCGCGCCTATCAAATGCAGGCGGATGGCAAGCCCAAGGCTGCGTGGTCGCATTTCTGGGTCACCCGCCGTTACACTGGCAGCCCCATTATTCACGAGGGCAATGTCTATCTCTGCTGTGGCGAGAAGCATCAGTGCCTCGACCTCGTTACCGGGAAGGAAAAGTGGGTCGTGAACGAAATCAACAGCACCATCACCTCCCCGCTCATCGCCGACGGCAAACTGCTCGTCTATGAGAACAACGGCACCCACGTCCGCATGCTCAAGGCCACGAATGCCGCCTATCAAGACCTTGGCCGCGCCAAGACAGATGCCATGGGCTGTTCATCGCCCGCCATTGCCAACGGTAGGCTGCTGGTGCGTCAAAAAGACAAGCTCGTATGCTTCGACCTGCGGCCCGCGAATTGAAAAATCAGCGCCTGCGTAAAACGGTGCCTGACACTGTCAAATCACTGCCCACAGCGCTCTGACGTACCATTCCCAAGCCCACAGTGAATCCTGTCACGGGATGCATCGTGACGCTCGTCACTGTGCCGACGGTTTTATCCGTGCAAATCTCATCGCCGACATTCACTGCCGTCTCTGTCTCGAAAGCGATCATCTCGCGCGGCATCTTCCCGGTGGTTTTGATGCGTGAGAGCACCTCTTGGCCGATGTAGCAGCCTTTGAAGAAATCCATCGCCCGTGTTTCAAGGCCCGCTTCCGGCGGAAACGTCTCCGCGTTCAGCTCGTGCGGCCAACGCGGGACTTTTTGCAAGATGCGCCAAGTTTCGAGAGCTTCGTCGTTCAGCACCTGGCATGCAGGCTCGAACGTTTCACCCACGGGAAGCCAGACATCGACTCCAGGCATGCCAAAGCGCGCTGATTTCACTCCCACAGGCGCGGTAGCCCCCCAGACATGCCAGAGTTGCCATTCTTCCGTCACGTCCGTCAGTTCCACGTCATCCGCCACGATGTAGCGCTCCAGCCGCAGGCTCAGGGATTCGCGCAGTGCCGGCTCTGCATCCAGCATCAGCGCGTCGGTGGTGGCATGAACAACGACATCTCCCGCGATGCGGCCTTTGGCGTCAGTCACGCAGGCATAGAGGGCTTCGTCCGCTTTCACCCGGCGCACGTCATTGGTCACCTGGCCGTTGAGGTAGCGCACACGATCCGCGCCGGTCAGGTGCAGCTTGGCGCGGGTGGAAAGATTCACGGCGGCCCCGTGCTTGGTGATGGCTTCAAATAAATCGTTGGTCATGCCGCATGGATGTCCGCTGCGGCCCGAATCGCAAGCAGGCAAAGGCAGGTGTTGACTCGGTCTGTGGCATGGATCACGGCAACCTAAACCTGCGTTTTCTCCTTGTCCTTTTGTCGGTCGTTTCCCTTTTGAGTTTTTCCTCACAGGCTGCGGCGCAGGCTGCCGCTGGCAAGGTAAAGATCGGCTCAGTAAGTTCCGAAGTGGTTGATAGTGGATGGTTGATGGTTGATCGACGGATCTGATGCGGCTGGCGCAGTGTCTGGGCCATCAACAATCAGCTTTCAACCATCAACCGACCATGTCTGCCACCGCACCCTCTCCCGGCATCCTCGCCACCATCGCGTCGGTGTTTCGGCAGAACCGTGCGTCGTGCCTCGCACTGAACATCATCGCGATCAGCCTAGTGGTCAGCTACTACCAGGTTCCGGCGCTCGCTGGTTTCTGGGAGTCACTGGGCGCGCTCAAGCTGCGCTGGTCCTTCGCTTTCGCCTGTGTTTCCACCATGTTCGCGGCGGTGGTCATGCCCACGTTCATCCAACTGGTGCAGGGAACTCTCCCGCAGGAGGGGAAGTGGCAGCGTCTCGCACTGCTCATGCTGTTCTGGGGCTATCGCGGCGTGGAGATCGACCTGTTCTACCGCCTCCAGGGCATGATCTTCGGCCACGGAAATGACGCCGCCACGTTGGTGAAGAAAGTCGTGTTTGATCAGTTCGTGGCCAGCCCGCTTTGGTTTGTGCCCACTTATGTCATCGCCCTGCGCTGGGTGGAAATGGGCTCCTGGTCGCGCACCCGTGCCTCGCTGGATCGTGATTTCTGGACGCGCACCTGCCCCACCGTGCTCGTCACGAACTGGCTTGTGTGGATTCCCGCCCTCGCGCTCGTTTACAGCCTGCCTGCCGCGTTGCAGTTCCCGCTCTTCTCCGTCGTCATGTGCTGCTTCATCCTCATCGTCACGGTCATGGCACGTGGAAAATAAGGCCGCGGTACATTTCACGCTCATTTCATCCCCGGTTCATCAAGGTTTCACGGCCCTGCTGAGCTTGGGCGTCGATGAAACCATACATGCTCCTCCTGCTGGGAGCCAGTTCACTGCTGGCTCAAACCGAAAAGCCCGTCACCACCGCCACGCTTGATGAAAGCGAGGTGCGCATCACCTACGGCGAGTTGAAGCGCCTCGTCGCCGCGACACTTCCGAAGGAAGCGCCTGCGGCAGTGAAACCGCCCGTGCAGGCAGCTTTGCTTTCGACGGCTTATCAAATCGACGTCAAAGCAGGCACCATCATCGCCGAGATGCAGGTGGAGAGCTTCGAGGCCGCTTGGCAGGCCGTTCCTCTCGCTGGCGCTGCTTCAGGCGCGATCTCCGTCGAGCCCAAGGACGCACGCATCGTCGTAAACGAGGATCATCTCTGCCTCGTCACCGATCAAACCGGTGCGCAGAGCGTGAAGCTCACCTTCGCCCTCGCCAAGGAAGGGCAGGGGACCACGTTGCATCTCGCCGCATCGCCTGTCGCGTCGTTGGAGGTCAAAGAACTGCCCGAAGGCAAAGTTTTGCGTCTCCAAAGCGGTGTCACGACACAAACCCTCGCCACCGCAGGCATCCTCGCCTTACCCGCCATCGGCGGTGAAATCACCCTCACGCTCGAAGACGCTCGCAAAGCCTCTCAAACCCCTCTCGCAGGCCCCACCGACGACGCCATCATCTCCGCCGCCGCTTACACGACCCAAGTCGTCCGCGATGGCTCCGTGCTTACCGAAGGCGCGATCACCGTGCGTCACGATCATCCCGTGAAACTCGTCCTGCAGCTCCCTGAGGCCACCAAACTCCTCCAATGTCACGTCAACGCCGATCCCGTGCGCCCCACGCTCGGCGAGGCCAGCCGCATCGAGATTCCGCTCGATGATCCCACCACCGACGGAGCTGAATCCGAAGTGAAACTCTCCTTCACCAGCACCCTCACCGCTTTGCAGGCCGCCGAGGGCGAACTCGCCCTCGCCCTGCCAGAGACACCACTCTTTGCCAAGCAGATCGACTGGAACGTGCAGCTCCCCACCGGCTACGACCTCAGCTTCACCGGCAACGTCGATCCAGTCACCGACAAACCCACCGCCCCAGGCCTCCACCTCCGCAAATCCCTCTGCCGCGATCAACAACCTCAGGCCCGCATCACCTACCGCAAACGCACCACCAACTGACTCTGAAAAATGAACCCTGAACATCGAACTTTGAACATTGAATTATGAAACTCACCCACCTCATCGCCATCGCCGTCATCTTCGTATGCACCACCATCGCCTGGTGGTTTCTCGGCGGCGTCATCACCCAGCGCACGAATCATGTCTCCTATCAGACTGGCGATAGCGTCAGCGGTCGCTGGGGGCCGCCGCTGCTGCAAAAGCAGCCGGGAGCACGCTACATTTCATCAAGCGACAAAGAGGTCACAATCCAGCCCGCGAAGAGCGACGTGAAGATCAAGCTCGCCTACCAGCCGGTGAAGATGGGTCTGCTTTGGCATCGCACCTATGGCGCGATCTTTGAAGGCCACTACACCTTCACCAACAGCACCGCCATCACCCAAAACTTCGACATCGACTTCGAACTGCCCAGTTCCGAAGCCTTGCTCGACAAAATCAAGTTCACCCTCGGTGAGGGCGAGAAAGCGCGTGATTCCATCGCCGCGCCTGAGCAGGGCGTCATCACCGACCGTGTGCAGCTTGCTCCAGGCGAAAGCATTCCCATCACCGTGAGCTATGAATGCCGGGGCATGGACTTCTGGCGTTACGCCTTCGCCGATGCCAGCCGCATCCGCGACTTCACACTGACGATGAACACCGACTTCAGCGACGTGAACTTTCCCATCAGTTCTCCCACAAGCCGCGAATCCACTGACAAGGGCATGCAACTCGTCTGGAAATACGAGGATGCCATCTCCGCCCCCGGCATCGGCATGGAAATGCCGCGAGAGCTCAATGCCGGCCCCGTGGCCGCGCAGATCTCGTTCTATGCACCGCTCTCGCTGCTGCTGTTCTTCGCCGTCATCCTCATCACCGCCATCTCACGCGGTGTCTCGCTGCATCCGGTGAACTACGTCTTCCTCGCCGCCGGTTTCTTCGCCTTTCCGCTGCTGTTCTCCTACATGCTCGATGTCGTGCCTGTGCATCTGAGTTTCGTCATCGCCGCGCTTGCTTCCTTACTGCTCGTTTGCGGCTACCTGCGTGCCGCCGCCGGGGCGTTCATCTTCCGCGTCGCCGTCGTCGCGCAAACTGCCTACATGGTGCTGTTCAGCTACAGCTTCTTCTTCAAGGGCCTCACCGGCCTCACGCTGACGCTCGGTGGCATCGTCACCCTCGGTGTTTTGATGGCCCTGACCGCGAAGGTGGATTGGAGCCAGAAGCTCGGCGCCGTTTCGCCCCGACTGGCGTGAATCAAAGAGTTTAACCGCTGATGAGACGCTGATTTGACGCTAATAAAACAGATTCTGAATTAGCGTCTTGTCAGCGTCACATTAGCGGTTCAAAAATTTACCCGACCGAACATGCCAGCCCGCATTCTCATCGTCGAAGACGAACCCTCCATCTGCGAAAACGTGGTCTATGCCCTCGAAGCGGATGGATTCGCGGTTGCGACCGCCACCACCGGATGTGAGGCCTTGGAACAGACGAAGTCGCAGACCTTCGACCTCATCATCCTTGATGTCGGTTTGCCAGACATGACGGGCTTTGAGGTGTGCAAAACGATTCGCAGGACGCAGTCGCTGCCGATTCTCTTCCTCACCGCACGCTCCAGTGAGGTGGATCGTGTGGTGGGCTTGGAGATTGGTGGCGATGACTACGTCGTGAAGCCCTTCAGTCCGCGCGAACTCGTCGCCCGTGTGCGGGCCATCCTACGCCGTGTTTCCGCCACACCGCTGCCGCCAAACGCTCAAGATGCCGCCATTCCGCTCGTCATCGACGAGGTGCGCTGCCAGGCCATCTACTTCGGCACTTCGCTCAACCTCTCGCGCTATGAGTTCCGCATGCTCAAAGCCTTCGCCGCTCATCCGGGCCGTGTCTTCAGCCGCGAACAGCTCATGGACCACGCTTCTGAAGAACCCGACGCCTCCATGGAGCGCACCGTGGACACGCACATCAAAACCCTCCGCGCCCGCATGCGCGGCGTGCGAGCGGGCATTGACCCCATCGTCACCCATCGTGGCATGGGCTACTCATTGCTCGAAACTTGGCCTGACGCATGAGCCTCACCGCACGCTTTCTTCTTGGCTTCGCGCTGGTGGCCAGCGTGGGGCTGTTTGTGCTGTTCTCGCAGCTCATTCGCCGCGTGGAGCGGCAGTATTTTGAAGCCATTGAGGAGCCGATGGTCGATGTGGCGAACATCCTGGCCGAAATCCTCGCCGCAGACGCGAAGAATGGTGTTTTGGAACCGCAGGCTGTCGAGCAGGCCATCCGTGCGGCACACGGTCGCGAACTCAACGCGCAGATCTACAACCGCAGCAAGACGCAGGTGGACATGCAGGTTTATGTGACCGATGCGCAAGGTCGCGTGCTGTTTGATTCCGCTGGCATCGAAAAGCCTGGCACGATCTCGAATCATCGGGATGTGAACCTCACCTTGATGGGGCAATACGGCGCCCGTTCCTCGCGCACCAGTGAATACGACCCGCTTTCTGTGGTGATGTATGTCGGTGCGCCGATTCGCCAAAATGGCAGGCTGATCGGCATGCTCAGCGTTGCCAAGCCACAACGAGGTGTGCTGGCCTTTGTGTGGGAGACGGAGCGCTGGTTGAAATGGTCCATCGTCACCACGGTCGTGCTCATGCTGCTGGGCATCTACCTTGCGGCACGTTGGGCCACGCGGCCTTTGGATGATCTTGCGCGTCATGCGCTGGCCGTCAGCCGTGGTGAACGATCCGCCTCGCCGCACATGCCGGGGCACCAGATGAAGACTCTCGCCAAAGCCCTCGAAGACATGCGCGACGCGCTTGAAGGCCGCGAATACGTCGAGAACTACGTCCAGAGCCTCACGCACGAGTTGAAAAGCCCCGTCGCCGCCATCCTTGGGGCCAGCGAGATTCTGCAAGGTGATGTGCCTGAGCCCAAACGCGCCCGCTTCTTGCAAAACATCCGCAGCGAGGCCGACCGGCTGCGCGATCTGCTCGAACGCCTGCTGCACCTCGCCGCGCTCGAAAAGCAGAAGACCCTCGAAAATCGCGAGTCGGTGAACCTGCGCGAGATGCTGGACCGTGCCTGGGATCATCACGCACTCATCGCGGCATCGCGTGAGGTCTGCTTGCAGCGGGATTTGGCTGAAGAACTCGTCATTCAGGGCGATCCCTGGCTCATCGAGCTGGCTTTGAGCAATCTCATCCAAAACGCCATCGACTTTGCCCCGAAGGGCAGCGCCATCACTATTCGCAGCTACCGCTTCGACTCCAAAGCCGTGATCGAGATCGAAGATCGCGGCCCCGGCATTCCCGATTATGCGCGTGAGCGGGTGTTTGAGCGCTTCTACTCCCTGCCACGGCCCGACACGGGCAAAAAGAGCACGGGGTTGGGTCTCTGCTTCGTCAAAGAAGTCGCGCAACTGCACGGTGGCAGTGTGGAACTCTCGAACATTGAGGGCGGCTTAGGCGCGAAGGCGATGCTGATTCTGCCGCTGTGATCGAGCGGCCTGCAAACTGGCCTTTTTCCTGCTTTGGCACGAGGTTTGACAACCCAACCTCGCGCCATAGTCTGCGCCCCAGTTCCTTACCCAACTCATGAGCACCCCAGAAGCCGGAAAGCCCGTTTACAACGTCAAGAACCCCTGCATCGCGAAAGTGAAGCGCATGTTCAACCTCTCCGGGCCTGACGCGCCGAAACATACGGCTCATTACGAAATCGACCTGTCCGGCTCCGGTCTCGAATACACCCCGGGCGACTCGCTGGCCGTGCAGCCCCAGAACGATCCTGCTCTGGTCGATGACATGCTCGCCGCGCTGGGTTTTTCCGGTGCAGAGATCGTGAAGCATCCGAAAACCGCCGCGGAGGTGCCGATTCGCCAGGCTTTGATCGAAGGGGCGCTCATCACCGAGATCGACAACAAGCTCATCAAGGCCATCGTCGAGAAGACTGGTGGCAACACCCTGCTGGCCGAACTTGCGCTGCCAGAGAAGAAGGAAGACCTCAAAAACTATCTCTGGGGCCGCTTCGTGATCGACCTGCTGCTCGAAAACCCGACCGCAAAGTTCACGCCGGAGGAGTTCATGCTGACGCAGAAGAAGCTGAACATCCGCCTCTACTCGATCAGCAGCAGCCAGAAGGCGCATCCTGAGGAGGTGCATCTCACCATCGCCACCGTGCGCTACACCAGCCATGGTCGTGCGCGTGGCGGTGTCGCCTCCACTTACCTCGCCGAACGTGTGACGCCGAACGAGACGCTGATCCCGTGCTTCGTGAATCACGGCAAAGGCTTCCGCCTCCCCGAGCCGCAGGAAGAAACGCCTATCATCATGTGCGGTCCCGGCACCGGCATCGCGCCGTTTCGTGCCTTCCTGGAGGAGCGCAAAGCCACGAACGCCCAGGGCAAGTCCTGGCTGTTCTTCGGCGAAGTCAGCAGCAAGTCTTGCTTCTTTTACCAAGAGGAGTTCGAAGCTTATCTCGCCGATGGCACGCTGACGAAGCTCAGCACCGCCTGGAGCCGCGATCAGGCTGAGAAGATCTATGTGCAGCACAAGATGCTCGAATCCGGTGCCGAACTCTGGGCTTGGCTGGAGCAAGGCGCCATCTTCTATGTCTGTGGCGACGCCTCCCGCATGGCCAGCGATGTGGACAAGGCCCTGCACACCATCATCGAAAAAGAAGGCGGCAAAACGCCCGAAGAAGCCGTCGCCTACATGCAGGCGCTGAAGGACGCGAAGCGCTACCGGCGTGATGTGTATTGAGGAGTGAGACGGGCTGCCAGCCTGTCCGGTTTAAGGTGTCTTTCCAAACAACAGGCTAGCAGCCTGTTTCACGTTCACGCCTTCGCCAGCCACAGAATCCCCGTCGCCGTCACCTGGATGTTTTTCTTCACCGGGGTGAGTTTCACGGTTTCGAGGGCAAGCGCAGCCGGATCGTATTGATCCCGGATCTTTTGCGTGTCGTCGGCGAGTTGTTTTTCCAGGTCGGCCATCTCGGAATGGATGGCTTCCAATTCGCTCTCGGCAGCGGCGGCCTCTCGGCGCTCCTTCATGACACGGCTGGCTCCTGCGATGCTGCTGCTGGCGGCAGTGATGCCGCTTTTGCGGCCAAAGATGGCGCCGAGGATGCCGCCGCCGATGGAGACGACAGTGCTCATGGTGGCGCTGCTGGCCTGTGCCTTCTGGGTTTCCACCTTGGCCGAGGCTTTGTCCGCCTTGGCCTCCAGTGCTTTCACGGCCTTGGCGGTCTTCTCGCGGAGTTCTTCCACGGCCTTGTCACGCAGTTCGCGGGCGGTCTGGGTCACGCGGGCTTTGAACTCATCCTGCTTCTCACCGGGGTTCGAATAGGCTTCCAACAATGGGCTGAAGAAGACTTTGAGTGAGTGATTGGCATACACCCAGTCGATGAAGTCTTTCTTGATGCTGGTGTAGGTGCTGGATTTCAGCGCGGGGCCGGGCAGGTCGGCAAAGGCGGCGTTTTCCTTGGGCTCGGATTCGTATTGGGAGAGATCGTCGTTCTTTGGGATGTCGATGAACTTGTCCCACAAGACCTTCTGCTTCTCGATGTCGATGGCGTTGACGAGTGTCACGACACTCTTGCCGCTGATCTTCCGTTTCGCGTCGTCGAACACAACGGTGGCGCTGCGCAGGATGGCGGGTGTGTAGGTGAGGCTCTCGGCATCCTCATCGCTAGGCTGGAACAGCTCGGTGACGTCTTCAGGCAGCTTTGGGTGCGTGGTGTTGCGGTCGGCGGAGGCGCTGCTGGCTCCGGGAGGCGCGAAGCCATCGTCTTCGGATGCAACCGCTTCCTTTTTTGCCGGGCGGATCGGGTCCATGAGGGCCTTGATCTGATTGCGAGCGAGCGGGCCGCTGAGGTAGCTCAAAATCCAGCGCACATGGAAGACCACGGGCGCATCCTCATGCACGTTGTTCATGAGGAAGACGCGGGCACCGAGTCCGGCGAGGGTCCGCTCCATGAGTTGGCGGTCGAATTTGCCACCGGCGGTGTTCGCCGCGCCTTCGAGGCCGTCGAGCACGCGCATCTTGTCGCGCTCCGTCTGCAAACGACCGAGCCACCAGGTGCCGATGTTCGCCAGCGCCTTGTAATCGAGGTCGGCCGGGTTCTGCGTGGCGAGTAGGATGCCAAGACCAAAGGCACGAGCCTGCTTGAGCAGGATCATCATCGGCTTCTTTGAAGGCGGCATCGCCGTGGGCGGCAGGTAGCCGAAGATTTCATCCATGTAGAACAAGGCACGCAGCGAAGTCGTGCCCTGCTGCGTGCGCATCCAGCCGAGGAGTTGATTGAGTAGCAACGAGACGAAGAACATGCGCTCCGTGTCGCTCAGATGCGCGATGCAGAAGATGGTGACGCGTGGCTTGCCCTCCTTCGTGTAATACATGCGCTGGATGTCGAGCGGCTCGCCCTCGAGCCAGGTGCTGAAGCCGGGGCTGGCGAGGAGGTTGTTCAGCTTCATCGCCAGCGGCGTGCGTTTAGCCTCCGGCATGAAGCTGTCGAGATCGACAACGCCAATCTTCCGAATCGGCGGCTGCTGAATGTGGCGCACGAGGTTTTCGAGCGTCAGGTTCTGCCCCTTCTTCCAGCAATGCGCGACGATGTTGCTGAGCAGGATGTGCTCCGGCGACTGGATGGGATCGGCTTCGATGTCCATCAGGCCGAGCATCGAGGAAACAGTGCTTTCGATGCGGTCTGCGAGCGCTTCGGCGTCATCCATGACCTCGTCAGGCGGGCAATTCAGCGAGCTGAGAATCGACACGGGCAGACCCGCGTTGCTGCCGGGCGTGTAGATCGCCATATCGACGGTCTCGCGCAGTTTTTTGATGCGGTCGGCGTTTTGGCCCCAATCGCCGAGGCCTTTCTGCCAAGTTGCGGCCTGTGACTCGGCGTAATCATCTGGCGACTGGCCTTTACGACGCGCTTCGTCCTCATTGATCCACGGGCGGAATTCTTGGGCGCTGAGATTGGGGAAGGTGAGCAGCGCATTGCCGAGATCGCCCTTGGGGTCGATGGCGATGACCGGAACGCCGTCGATGGCCGCTTCTTCGAGCAGCGCGAGGCAGAGACCCGTCTTGCCACTGCCGGTCATGCCGAGCACCACACCGTGCGTGACGAGGTCCTTTGAATCGTAAAGCACGAGATCGTCTTTGATCTGCTTCGTGGCGAGATCGTATTCGCGGCCCAGGTAGAAGGAACCGAGCTTTTCGTATTGGTCTGGGGAGATGGGCATGGTGGAAAATGACGAAGGTGGAATGACGAATGCCGAAATCAGCTTGGAGCAGGTTGATTCAAACGGGAGAATGGCAAATTGAAAAGTGCAAAGTGGCGCGATCCCGCCAGCATGAGGCATGCGCTTCGCATTTTTGCTCATGCTGACTACCACCACTATCGCTGCTCAATCACTGAACTACCCCCAGACCCGCAAGGAGGATGTGGTGGACACGTTGCATGGGGTGAAGATCGCTGATCCGTATCGCTGGTTGGAGGATGACAACTCGGAGGAGACGAAGGCCTGGGTGAAGGCGCAGAATGAGGTGACGTTTGGGTATCTGGAAAAACTGCCGAAGCGTGAGGCCATCCAGAAGCGGCTGAAGGAGCTGTGGAATTACGAGCGAGTTGGCATGCCGTTCGAACGTGGTGGGCGGTGGTTTTACTCGCACAACTCGGGATTGCAGAATCAAGCGGTGCTGATGACGGCGATGTCGCTGGAGGGCGAAGCGCAGGTGCTGCTGGACCCGAACGCGATGTCGAAGGAAGGGACGACTTCGTTGTCGGACTACGAACCGAGCGAGGATGGAAAACTCATCGCCTACGGCACCTCGGAGGCTGGGAGCGACTGGACGACGATTCGCGTGCGTGACATCGCCAGCGGTCGCGATTTGGACGACGTGGTGAAGTGGGTGAAGTTCAGTGGCGTGTCGTGGCTGAAGGACGGCAGTGGCTTTTTCTACTCGCGCTATGATGAACCGAAGCCCGGCGTGGCTTTGACGGCAAAGAACGAGTTTCACAAGCTCTGCTTCCACCAACTCGGCACGCCGCAGAGCGAAGATAAAGTCGTCTATGAACGTCAGGACGAGCCAAAGTGGGGCTTTGGCGGCCATGTGACGGAGGATGGCGATTATCTCATCATCCAGGTGTGGCTGGGCACGGAGCCGAAGAACCGGGTTTTTTACAAGGGCATCGCCCCGGATGCGCCAGTGGTGGAATTGTTGAATGACAACGACGCGCGTTACTCCTTCATCGACAATGACGGCCCTGTTTTTTATTTCCGCACGGATCTCAATGCGCCCTGCTTCCAGGTCATCGCCATCGACACGCGCAAGCCGCAGCGCGACACGTGGCGGATCGTGGTGCCGGAGGTGCCAAAGGTGCTGCTTGAAGGCGTCAGCACGGTCGGAGGCTGGATGTTCTGCGAGTATCTGCGCGACGCGAAAACCGAAGTGAAGGGTTACGAGATGGCAGGAACGGAGTTCCGTGAAGTGAATCTGCCCGGCATCGGCTCAGCAGGAGGATTTGGCGGTCATCGGAAGGATACGAGCACGTTTTTCAGCTTCACGAGCTTCACCGAACCGGGTGCGATTTATCGCATGGATCTCAAGACGGGTGAAAGCAGGCTGTGGCGCAAGCTGGAGGTCAAATTCGATGGCTCGGCTTTCGAGACGAAACAGGTCTTCTTCACGAGTAAAGACGGCACGAAAGTGCCGATGTTCATCGTGCATAAAAAAGGCATCAAGCTCGATGGATCGAACCCGACGCTGCTTTACGGCTACGGCGGCTTTAACATCAACATGACTCCCGGCTTCTCCGTCTCACGCACGGTGTGGCTGGAGATGGGCGGCGTGTTTGCGATGCCAAACCTGCGTGGCGGCGGCGAGTATGGTCGCGAATGGCATCTGGCGGGCGTGAAACTCGGTAAGCAGAACGTGTTCGATGATTTCATCGCTGCGGCGGAGTGGCTAATTGCAAACAAGTACACCACGACCGCCAAACTCGCGATTCAGGGCGGCAGCAACGGTGGTTTGCTCGTCGGCGCGTGCATGACACAGCGTCCTGACCTCTACGCCGCCGCTTTGCCTGCCGTGGGCGTGCTGGACATGCTGCGCTTCGAGAGGTTCACCATCGGCTGGGGCTGGAAGAGCGATTACGGCACCGTGGAGAACGGCTTGGAGTTCAAGGCGCTGCTCAGTTATTCGCCGTATCATAACCTGAAGTCCGGCACGCGCTATCCGGCCACGCTGGTGACGACCAGTGACCACGATGATCGCGTCGTGCCAGCGCACAGCTTCAAGTTCGGTGCACGATTGCAGGAATACCAGGCCCAGGACGGTCCTCCGACCTTGATCCGCATCGAAACGAGTGCCGGACATGGCGCAGGCACCGCGCTGAACAAGACCATCGAGAAGGTCGCGGATGAGTGGGCGTTTCTGGTGAAGGCGCTGGGCATGAAAGTGGATTGAATGTGAAGTGCAGACGCCCTCGTCCGCCAAGCATCGAAACAAGAAGGGGCTGCGTCCTGACGATGATTTGCACTGCGGATGAGGGCATTCGCGCTCCTGTGCTATGAAGAGTCGCGACCCTGCGGGGTGGAAAACTCCGGCCATCTGGTGCCGCGTTCTGGGTGAGAACTTAATACTGTAACTGCGTCGTGTTGAGGCGCGCCTGCTGTTCCTAC
>Ga0315905_10004112_pt1 | contig 14872 bp, 16 predicted proteins | sample LakEriMetagenome_5_FD_203522 | JGI IMG/M metagenome (GOLD analysis project Ga0315905, IMG submission 203522) | Freshwater fungal communities from buoy surface, Lake Erie, Ohio, United States - Buoy 4 MA121 | ecosystem: Environmental > Aquatic > Freshwater > Lake | place: USA: Lake Erie, Ohio... | reverse complement strand
TAAGTAAGGGTAAAGCGCAATGCTAAACCCTTGCGAATAAGGAATTTTGCTCTTTCTCTGACTAATTTTTTGGTTGTCTCGTTAACTGTCATGATTCAGCAATTATTTTTGCATTCAATAAAGTAAAAATCCTGTCCAGTTCTAATATTCCTGCTAGTTCAGCTTCTTCTGTTGTAGTTAACATTCCTGCTTTATTTTTATCAGCAAGTTCTTCTAACCTAGATTGTAATTCTGGAGTGAATTTAAACAAGTTCAAATTTCTGACTTTGCTGATTTCAATTCCAGATTCTATCCAGTATGAGGGTTGAATCATTACTTGAGTCATCATAGAATTATTTTAATAATTTTGATAACTTTTATATTATAACATGATCAACAATAAAAATATCGATAATTTAAAATATTTTTTGTCTGAATCAGGATAACCAGGATTAGAGGATGTACAGGATGTTATAATATTTATAAACTTTCACCAAAATATACAGTTATGGCGATCGCTATTTCCCTAACTCCAGAACTAGAAGCAAGACTACTTGAAAAAGCAACCCAACAAGGAAAAGATATCAGTTTAGTTGCGGCTGAATTATTAAAAAATATCCTAGACTGGGAATTAGAAGACTCACAAGCAGCTATTCACGGTATTCAGCAAGGATTAGATGATTTTGAAGCAGGAAGATTTCGGTCTTTTGATGATTTTGCCAAAAAATCAACATTTTGACTTGAAATATTAACTATAAACATTAACAAAAATACAAGGTTGTGGCAATCCTTATGAGTCAAATAACATTACCAGAAGTTCTCACAATTGATGAAGTTGCCGAATATTTGCGTTTACCTCAAGAAGCGGTAATTCGTCAAACATTACTGGGGAATATTCCTGGACAAAAAATAGAGAATAACTGGAGATTTTTAAAAGTTGCAATTGATGAATGGTTAAGTTCTCCATCTCACCGATATATTCTCATTCAACAAGCTGGCACTTTTGCTGATGATGATTCATTAGCTGATTTAAGAGCATCTATTTATGAAGCAAGAGGAAGAGCAGAAGTTGATGAGGATGAAGAGATTTAATGTACTTACTTGATACTGATACTCTAACGCATCTACACGCGGGAAACAGTAATGTAGTTAAGCAATTAAATACTGTAGAGGATGATTTAATTGCAATTACTATCATTACTAAAATTGAGGTTTTGCGGGGAAGAATTGATTATGTTCTCAAAGCTGATACAGGAGAAAAATTAATAAAAGCACAGGAGTTATTATTTCGTACAGAAGAACTTTTAAATCAACTACCAATTATTCCTATTAATCAGTTAGCAGCAGACGAGTTTAACAGGTTACGTGCTATTTCTAAACTGCGTAAAATAGGACAAGCTGATTTATTAATTGCTAGTATTACCTTAGTAAATCGTGCTATCTTAGTAACAAGAAACCTGCGTCATTTTCAACAAATACCTGGGATAAAAGTTGTTAATTGGGTTGATTGAGATTCAGTTAAATTTGAGATTTTTGAGCATTTTTGTGTCAAAATCAGGATATCTAGGATGAAAGGATATACAGGATGTAATTTTTTTAGGCTCTACCGTTCCCTTTATGTAACACAACATTTATTGTAGGTTGGGTTGAGGCACGAAACCCAACACCTCTTACTATCCTCCCGCGAATGTTGGGTTTCACTTCGTTCAACCCAACCTACAAAAATTAAATTAATATTCTCTTCCATAAGGAGAGCGGTAGAACCTTTTTTTATTGTTTAAGAAAAATGGCAATTTTTGGATGATAGATAATATACTGTGATTGTAATTATCATCTTTCAATATTCACAGATAATTCATCAATAACAATCCTGTACATCCTAAAATCCTGGACATCCTGATTCTGACAATTACAATTTCAGCATCCCACCAACAACCTACAAATAACAATCCTGTAAATCCTAAAATCCTGGACATCCTGATTCAGACAAAAAATATGAATCGGATATTTTAATGATGTTGGGTTTCCTTGCGTCAACCCAACCTACTAGCTATTATCTATAACCTATTATCTATTATTTGAATAATATTTACTTATTGTTTAATCATTGACAAAAGAACATTTTTTTTTTATTGTTATTTTATGTATTCCTATGCCTTGTATCAACAAGAACAGGATTATAATTTTAGAATTAGAAAATACTCCCACATTACAAACTCAGGATAGGGGAATTAAATAATGACTGTCACTTATTACTACGGAACAAGTTCTGGAAACTACTACAACTATATGGGAACTCTAAGACTTTATGCCTATGGTTATGGTGGTAATGATACCATATACGGTAATACCAATAATGATTGGATTGAGGGTGGCTCCGGCAACGATTACCTTTATGGATGGTCGGGAAATGATACCTTATGGGGCGGGGATGGCAATGACAGTTTAGATGGAGGAACTGGCAATGACAATTTATATGGAGAATGGGGAAATGATACCTTATGGGGCGGGGATGGCAATGACAGTTTAGATGGAGGAACTGGCAATGACAATTTATATGGAGAATCGGGAAATGATACCTTACTAGGAGGATCAGGGAATGATTATCTAAGTGGTGGTTTTGGTAATGATCGCTTAACCGGTTCTACATCTCTGACTTTTGACAGTTTTGAGTATGACACCTTAGCTGGAGGCGCTGATTGGGACACTTTTGTCTTAGGTACAAGTGCTGGCAACTATTATAGAGGTGGTGGTTATGCCCTTATTACCGACTATAGCGGGGCAAACGACTATATTCAAATTAGGAATATTTCACTTAGCCTACGGCGGGAAAATTGGGCTGGTGGTTCTGCTTTAGATACAGCCATCTATCAAGGAAATGACTTAATTGGAGTCGTTCAAGATAACACCAGTATTCAGCTAACCAGTTATTACTTTAACTTTGTTTAGCATGGCCTCATAGGTTGGGTTGAACGCAATAATTCTGTAGAGAAAACATACTCTAACAATTTTATTTGCTTGAGTTAGTCCGTAGGGTGCGTTAGCATCAGCGTAACGCACCATTTCAATAAAAAAATCAAAACGGTGCGTTACATTTCAATAACGCACCCTACAATTAATTAACTATAAGCCTCCATTGGTAAACAAGAACAAACAAAATTCCTATCCCCAAAAGCCGCATCAATTCTCCCCACACTTGGCCAGAACTTATATTCCTTATTCCAACTTGCAGGATAAGCAGCTTGTTCACGGGAATAGGGATGATTCCATTCACCAATAATCAAACTTTCCGCAGTGTGAGGGGCATTTTTCAAAAGATTATCGTGAATGTCCATTTTACCAGATTCAATTGCGGCAACTTCCTCACGAATCGCAATCAAAGCATCACAAAATCTATCTAATTCCTGTTTAGATTCGCTTTCCGTTGGTTCAACCATAATTGTCCCAGCAACAGGCCAAGATACAGTAGGTGCATGAAAACCATAATCCATTAACCGCTTCGCAACATCATCAATTTCAATCTGCGCTGATTTCTTCAAACTTCGCAAATCTAAAATACATTCATGTGCGACTAAACCATTTTTTCCCTGATACAAAACTGGATAATATGACTCTAATTTCTTAGCGATGTAATTAGCATTCAAAATGGCGATTTTGGTTGCTTCCGTTAACCCATCAGCACCCATCATGATAATATACATCCAGGAAATTACCAAAATACTCGCACTACCCCAAGGTGCAGCAGAAACAGCACCAGTGAATTTTGGATTTTGGATTTTGGATTTTGGATTATTTTCCTGTATTGTCGTCACAAAATGTCCGGGTAAAAACGGTACAAGGTGGGAAGCGACACCAATGGGACCCATACCGGGACCACCACCACCATGGGGAATACAGAAGGTTTTGTGTAAGTTCAAATGACAGACATCTGCACCAAAATCACCAGGACGACAAATACCCACTTGGGCGTTCATATTAGCGCCGTCCATGTAAACTTGTCCACCGTGAGAATGAATTACTGCACAAATTTCTTGAATTGCTTCTTCAAATACCCCATGAGTTGATGGATATGTCACCATTAAAGCTGCTAATTCATGACTATGTTTTTCAGCTTTGGCTTTTAAATCCTCAACATCAATATTACCATGATCATCACAAGCAATTCCCACTACTTTCATTCCACACATTACCGCACTCGCGGGATTTGTACCGTGTGCAGATTGGGGAATTAAACAAACGTTTCTGTGTCCTTCACCGCGACTTTGATGATATTCATGAATTACTAAAAGTCCCGCATATTCACCTTGAGAACCTGCATTTGGTTGTAAGGAAATTCCCGCAAAACCTGTAATTTCTGATAACCATGTTTCTAGTTGTTGGAAGAGGATTTGATAACCTCTGGTTTGGGAAATTGGCGCGAAAGGGTGAATTTTGCCGAATTGTTCCCAAGTTACGGGAATCATTTCGGAAGTTGCGTTTAATTTCATGGTACAAGAACCCAAGGGAATCATTGAGGTGGTTAATGATAAATCCTTGTTTTCTAGTTGATGTAAATAACGTAATAACTCGGTTTCTGAATGGTAACGATTGAAAACTGGGTGGGTGAGATATTTACTTTCTCGTGATAATGGGTAATGGGTAATTGGTAATTGGTAATTGGTAAGAGAATTAAGTTCTGTTTCACTGAAAGGTAAGTTATCTGTACCTGCGAAAATTTGCCAAATATCAATTAAATCTGTTTCTGTGGTAGTTTCATCTAAGGAAATACCCACGGTGTAATTATCAAAAATTCTCAAGTTGATATTTCTCTCATTCGCAGCGTCGAGAATTTCTTCTAATTTGGTATTTCCTAATTCTACCCGCAAGGTATCAAAGAAGTTTTCCGAAGTGATTTTATAACCTAACTTTTTCAGTCCTGCGGCTAAAGTTGCGGTAAGTTCATGGATATTTTGGGCGATCGCTCTGAGTCCATCAGGTCCATGATAAACTGCATACATACTCGCCATCACTGCCAATAAAACTTGGGCTGTGCAGATATTACTGGTGGCTTTATCTCTGCGGATATGCTGCTCACGGGTTTGTAAGGCTAAACGGTAGGCAGGTTTACCATGAATATCTTTTGATACTCCCACTATCCGCCCTGGAACTAAGCGTTTATACTCTTCCTTGGTGGCAAAATAAGCAGCGTGTGGTCCCCCAAAACCCAGGGGAATACCGAAGCGTTGGGTACTACCTACGGCAATATCAGCCCCTAATTCACCGGGGGGTGTGAGTAATGTTAAACTTAAAGGATCTGCGGCTATTGTCACCAATGCACCCTGAGCATGGGACTTTTCTATAAAGTTGCGGTAGTCGTAAATTGTACCATCAGTTGCGGGATATTGCAGAACTGCACCAAAGATAGTTTCGGTAAAATCAAAGGTTTGATGATCAGCGATAATGATGTTTATGCCTAAAGGTTTAGCGCGTGTTTGCAATACATCAATGGTTTGAGGATGACATTCACGGGATACAAAGTAGTTATGGGATTTGTTTTTGCACACACCATAACTCATACTCATTGCTTCTGCGGCCGCCGTCGCTTCATCAAGTAAAGAAGCGTTAGCAATTTCTAAACCTGTCAAGTCAATGATCATAGTTTGGAAGTTTAACAACGCTTCCAAACGTCCTTGGGCAATTTCTGGCTGATAAGGTGTGTATGCTGTATACCAACCGGGATTTTCTAAGATGTTGCGTTGAATGACCGCCGGGGTGATACAATCATAATACCCTGTGCCGATAAATGAGCGATAAACCTGATTTTTATCGGCTATTTGCTTTAATTTGGCCAATGCTGCATATTCGCTTTGTGCAGGTGGTAATTTCAACTCTTGCCGAAAGCGAATTGCCTCTGGTACTGTTTTATCAATTAAGTCATCAAGATTGGAAATCCCTAATGTATCAAGCATTTGCTGAATATCATCAGGGTTTGGTCCAATGTGTCTTTGTGTAAAGTTACCCAATTTTTGATTGGTTTTGGGTTGAGTACGGGCAAAATTAGCTACCACAAATTGTTCTCCAAGGATTTATATCTTCATATATTGTAATGATTACTTTTGGATCTTAGGGTTTTTGCTAGATATTGATTTTGTTTCGCGCAAAAATCTAAAAGTTAGGTGTGGGTTGAATTTGTAAGTTGGTATTGTTTCCATTTTTCTTGTTGTCGTTTTCTTTTGTCCGGTGTTAGACTGTGGAAGCAGTGGGGGCAAGAAATTCCCGCTTCATATTCAGATGATGATTTATCTTCGTCGGAAATGGGGTTTCCACAACAAAAGCATAATTCATGACTTCCCGGTTTTAAGCCATGACTGACAGCAACTCTTTCGTCAAAAACAAAACATTCTCCTTCCCATAAACTTTCTTCCTGGGGGACTTCTTCTAAATATTTGAGAATGCCGCCTTTGAGGTGATAAACTTCTTCAAAGCCGTGAGAAAGTAAGTAAGATGATGCTTTTTCACAGCGAATACCTCCAGTACAAAATAAAGCCACTTTTTTATGTTTACTGGCATCAAGATGTTTTTCTACATATTCGGGAAAATCTCGGAATGTCTGAGTTTGGGGATTTTCAGCACCCTTAAAAGTCCCAACCGTGACCTCGTAATCGTTGCGAGTATCAATAACAGTGACTTCGGGGTGAGAAATTAAATCATTCCATTCTTTAGGTGTGACATAAGTTCCCACTTTTTCATTCGGGTTAACTTCTGGTATTCCCAAAGTCACAATTTCTTTTTTCAAACGGATTTTCAGCCGCTCAAAAGGGGGAATTTCGGCATAAGATTCTTTATATTCTAAATCTGTAAACCGCGAGTCATGACGGAGAAAAGCTAAAACTGTATCAATTCCCTGACGAGAACCAGCAATTGTACCATTAATTCCTTCGGGAGCGAGTAATATAGTTCCCTTGATATCCTCTAACTGACAACAATTTAATAAAGGTGCTTGCAGTTGGCTATAATCAGGTAAACTGACAAACTTATACAATGCAGCAACAACTACAAAATTTTCTTGGTTCATGGTATTGACAAAATAATCATAAGAGTTTACGATGGTGTAGTTATATAATTATTGCATTCTTTGTATTAAAAACAGAGATTGGGGGTTTAGCTCAGTTGGTAGAGCGCCTGCTTTGCAAGCAGGATGTCAGCGGTTCGAGTCCGCTAACCTCCATTTATTTGCGAAATTATGTAAATATGTCTCACGCAAAGGCGCAAAGGCGCAAAGATTCAAGGTTGATAGATTGCGTGGCGTAGTCATATTTTCCGGTTTCATATTTTAATTCAGCAAGCCCTAATTATGTTTAAATATTAGCGAAAGGTTATTTGCTGGCATGGGGTGAGTTTGGTGCAATATCAGATTTTGTGCTTCAGCAGATTTAATCACATCCTCTAAATTACGGACTCCCCAAGCTGGATCTTGTGCTTGTAAAGACTCGTCAAAAGCAGTGTTACTGGGTGCTGTATGTTCTCCATTTTGTTTATAGGGACCATATAAGTAGAGTATACCACCTGGTGGCAAAATTCTTCCAGCCCCTGCCATTAGTCCTAAACAAGCAGACCAAGGAGAAATATGAATCATGTTAATGTTTACTATAGCAGAAATGGGCGGTTCTGGCAATGGCTGTTTTTCTACAGGCCATATTGGTGCATTGGCATCTAAATCTAGGGGTGGTTTAAGATAATCACAGGGGAGATATTCAGCCCATGCTCTAATACTAGCACGCAGTTCTGGGTTGGGGTCAGATGGTAGCCATTGCCGGGGTGCTAAATGTTGGGAAAAAAATACAGCGTGTTCACCTGTGCCGCTGGCTACTTCGAGTATTGTCCCATTTTGAGGTAATATTTGTAAAAGCACTTCTAGAATGGGTTCGCGGTTGCGCTGGGTTGCGGGGGCAAATTTCCGCCAGTCTGGTGTCATAATTGGATGGGAGGGTGTTTGAGAAATGTTGGACGAATGATAATATGGTAATATGGCTTCGCTACAGGGAAACGCTACTACACAGGCCAAGGCCACCTGGGTGGACAGGTTTTGTCTGTGTAGACGCGATTTCTAATTGCTTTCTTCGCTACACCACAGGAGAACAACTTGCCTAAATCTATTCATTCTACCCAACCACCGCTCAAGTTTATTCCCCAATTTCATAATCCATTGGTTGTAAAAATTATATCTTGGTTTTTGCCCTTGATTTTGCGGGTAAGAACTAGACCTTGGCTACCTGCGGGTATTGTGAATATTGAAGCTAAAAATGCTGAAGTCCTAGCTGAATTATACCATGAATTTCAGGCTGGTAAAGTCCGATTTTTAATTGCTTTTCGTCACCCGGAGGTAGAAGATCCTCTATCTATGTCATATTTGCTATCACGGATTGTCCCTAAAGTGGCGCGAAAAAAAGGTATTAAGCTCAAATATCCACTTCACAGCTATTTTATGTATGAACGGGGGATGACAATCTGGGCAGGAAATTGGTTAGGATGGTTATTTTCTAGACTTGGTGGTATACCTATTCGTAGGGGTAAACGCATAGATAGGACGGCTATTAGTAAGGCAAGAGAATTATTTGCAACCGCAGAGATGCCCATAGCGATCGCTCCTGAAGGTGGTACAAATGGACACAGTAGTATAGTCAGTCCCTTAGAACCTGGTGTAGCCCAGTTGGGTTTTTGGTGTGTAGAAGATCTAAAAAAAGCTAACCGTGAAGAACAGGTTTTTATTATTCCGATTGGGATTCAATATAGTTATGTAAACCCACCTTGGAAAAGAATAGATTGGCTATTATCTAAATTAGAACTTGATAGCGGTTTACCTGTTAGGAAAACTAGTGAAATTGGCCAGGAAAGGGAAGAAATTTTATATCAGCGGGTGGTGGATTTATCTGAATATCTAATTTCGGAAATGGAGGAATTTTATCGGCGTTTTTATCATCAAGAATTTCTAGAAATTATAACTTCCGAAATTCCCAAAAATGAAATTTTAATTACTAGATTACACCGATTGATGGATACAGCTTTAAAAATTGCAGAACAGTATTTTAATATCCAGCCTCAAGGTAATTTTATTGATAGATGTCGCCGTTTAGAAGATGCTGGTTGGAATTATATTTATCGGGATGATATTGCTGATATTCAAAGTTTATCACCTTTCCAACGTGGTCTAGCTGATTGGGTAGCCCAAGAAGCAGATTTGAAAATGCAACACATGAGAATTGCTGAAAGTTTCGTCGCGGTCACTGCTAATTATATTCTAGAAAAACCAACCCCAGAAAGATTTGCAGAAACGATTTTATTAATGTTTGATATGTTGTCTCGCATTAAAGATTCTACCTTACCAGGCAGGCCGCGTTTAGGTTGGAAACAAGCCATGATTTCTGTCGGTGAAGCGATTAATATTAATGAAAGATGGGAAAATTGTCAAGGGAATAAACAAGCTTTAAGAAAGGGTGTAAGTGATTTGACCCAGGATTTACAGACGATTTTGCAGGGGTTAATTAAGGATTAGTTTCTCCCTCCAGACGCGGTAGACCTGTAGCGGGCAAGATGCCCGCACCACAGGGGTTTGATTATTTTGGACTTCATTTACTCACAATCTGATGTAATTATACTTAGTGATAGGATTAAGTTTGATTACCGCAGATATCGCAGATTCCCTCAACTGTCACTTCATACCTTTCTACTGTTAACCCCTCCCGCAGTTGACTGACATCAATACCGGGGAAAACATTCCAGTTAATGTCTTCAATCGCACCACAGCAGGTACAGCGAAAATGATGATGGGGCGCTACATTGGCATCATAACGAGATATTCCCTCTTGTAATAGCACTTCTCGCACTAAACCCACTTCACGCAGTGCTTGAAGCGCCGCGTACACCGTAGCTTGGGAGGAAGTCGGTGCTTCCTGGTTTAAGTCTCTCAAAATTTGATCAACTGTAGGATGATCTTCCCTTGCTAATAGGTTGGCATAAACTCCAAATCTTTGGGGTGTGACTCTCAACCCTCTACTTTTCAGGGTTTTGATAATATCATTAGCTTTTTGCTGCATAGGATTTACTGGATTATATAAAGATATAAACCCCTATTATAACTTTTCCTTTTTCAGAATTAAAGCTTTTTAAAAAATACATTATAAAATAAGTATTTATAACTATTGACAAATTCCTAAATCAGAATTATTCTGATTTGTAAGTTAAAGACACGAGTTAAAATCTTCCATCTAAAAAAGAGGTATTTATGACTGCTATTACTCACGTTCCAAATGTAGTATTCAAGACTCGTGTTCGGGATGAATCTGTACCGGGACCCAATCCTTACCGTTGGCAAGATGTAACCACTGAAGAGATTTTTGGTGGTAAAAAAGTAGTATTATTTGCCCTTCCTGGTGCGTTCACCCCCACCTGTTCTTCCACCCATTTACCTCGTTACGAAGAACTCTTTGCAGAATTTAAAGCGCAAGGTGTTGATCAGATCATTTGTTTGTCAGTTAATGACGCATTTGTTATGTTCCAATGGGGTAAACAACAAGGTGCTAAAAATGTCTTTTTGTTACCCGATGGCAGTGGAGAATTTACCCGGAAAATGGGAATGTTAGTTGATAAATCTAACATCGGTTTCGGAATGCGTTCTTGGCGCTATGCAATGGTTGTTAATAACGGCGAAATTGAAAAAATGTTCGTTGAACCTGGTTTTGAAGACAACTGCGGTAGTGACCCCTTTGAAGTATCTGATGCTGATACTGTTCTTGCTTACCTCAAAGGTGTACAACGTCCTGCTGAAGTTGCACCTCGGTTAGCATTTGTTGGTTAATTAGTAAAGTTAGAAATTTCTAACTGGCGATAGAAGTTGATAGTTTTTAATTTATCTAAAGCGAAGGAAGTTACTCAAATAAACTTCCTTTGCTTTTTTTGTTTTCATAGACAAAACACCCTTAATTCTGTCTAATAAATTAGCTAAAAATCATTTGTTTTGTCAGATACTATTCCAAAATATAAGTAGGGGATAAATTGATAGTTTTATTCCAGGGAATAAAGTATTTGAGGAGGTAAACCAATAGTGAAAATCATAATTTCCGAATTAGGAAAAAGGATTCCAGAACCGATTCTGGATGAACTAACACCTTGGGAAATGAAAAATATCAACGGTGGTTACATGACCAGAAGACAAATGGCAAGATATAACATGGCCAACAGTAACAATACTACTACCAATACTAATGATTTTTCCACCATGATCAAAGAAATAAACAGTAGTATAGCCGAATGGAAAACAACCGTCCAAGATACAACAGATAGTCTGGGAGTTAACTTTACTTTTTAAAAGATGCTGTTGTAAATTGAATATTTTCCTTGCTTTCGTGTATTTTCAGATGTTTTAATCTGAAGATCCACGATTTTCTTATTTAATTACAGTAGATTTCAACTTTATCAGGCATAAAAATAGCCCACTTTGCTAGGGTGAGGGTGTAAAGGTGTAGTACATAAACCTAAAATAGCCTGTAGCTTAAACTAGGAAGTTAACTTTTAATAAAAGACAAAATTCATCTATTTGTGTCTTTTTTACTAGGTTCAAAGCCTTGATTTTTCTATTTTTCTTAAATAAAAATAGGAGTAACAGTTAAGAAAACACAAACTTAACTGACTCACAAGTCTCATTTACAAAAACAAGGAAGTTATGGCAAGTATTACTCTTTCCCAATTAAATGTAACTGGTTCTGAATTATTCCAAGATTCTGAAAGCTATCTTGATGACCTCAATGATGCAAGTTCTGTAGCGGTACATGGTGGTGGTCATAGTGATAGTAGTCATAGCGGCTTGGGGGCATATGGCGATTTTGGTGTGAAATACCTTGAATACTTAGTTGGTGGCTATGCGATCGCTAGTATTAAGAGTATAGCTCAATCTTTTAGTCATAGCCACTCTGCTAGCTCCGCACACTACTAATAATTCCTTAGCTTTAGCAAGGCTGATTTAGCAATCCTCCAGGAATTGTGAACACCGATATAGATGTTTATAATTTCTGTCAGGATTGCTAATACCTATCCAGAATGAAAAAGTAAAAGAAACAATCTATTACTAATAATTCTGGATAGTTAATCAGATTGGTTTTGATATTTTGATCTGCGGGCAGATTAATTGACAATTTACAAAAATTAGAATTTAATTTTTCTCAAGGTAGTAAATGGCAACTATTAGAATTTATAATCTACCTATCTCCCAGGAAATAGAGTTTATTAAGGATCTGAATAATAGGGAATTATCATCTTCTTTTGGCGGTGGGGATAATGATATGAATCAAATATTTTATTACGGTGTTAAGGGGCTAGAATTTATGTTAGCAATTTTTGCTATAGATAGCATTTTATTCTTAACAAATAAAGTCAGAAACTTTTGGTGATCTTTGAAATAACACAACCAGTTTATTTCGGATATCATTGACTTCTTTCACATATTATCATCAGCAATTATGCCATTTATTATCAGTTCTAGCAATGTGTTTGATTACTTAATTGAACACCAAATTTGTCATCCACAAGATAATTCAATCACTAAAATAGAGCTAAAACCTGCTAAAAACTTTAATTTATTAATCAGTTTAGCAGATGGTCGTCAACTCTTAGTAAAACAAGAACGTCATGATCGAAATGGTAAAACCTTGGGTGAATTTATAGATGAATGGAAAATTCATGATTTTTGTCAACAATTCCCAGAAATTAAGCATTTACAATCATCTTTTTCGGAAGTAATTCATTTTGACTTAGAAAACTCTATCATTATTTTTAATTACCTAAATCAATATCAAGATCTAGCAGAATTTTACGCTAAAGATCAAATATTTCCTGTGGAGATTTCCCAGTTAATTGGTACAACTTTGGCAATGGTGCATTGCTTAACTATAAATAACAAAAACTATCGAGAATTTCTAGAAAATTCTCTCCAGCAGCAAAATATTACCAAAGGATTAGATAGAATTACCCCGCAAGTATTTGGTCAAGTTACTGCTGATGGTTTGAAGTTTTTTTCTCTCTATCAACGTTATGATAATTTAGGAAAAGCAATTAAAGAATTGAGTCAGGCTTTTACTGCTTGTTGTCTGACTCATAATGATCTCAAGCTTAATAATATTCTTTTATTTTTGAATTGGAAAACAGAAATTGAGCAGAAACTAGTAGGAAATCAAAATATCATTAGGTTGATTGATTGGGAAAGAGGTAATTGGGGAGATCCTGCTAATGATTTAGGGACAATAATTGCTAGTTATTTACAAATTTGGTTGCATAGCATAGTCCCTAATAAAAGCATATCCATTGAAGAATGTTTGCGTTTAGCTGCTATTCCGTTATCAATGATTCAACCTTCTTTATCAACATTAGTTAGTAGTTACTTAAATACCTTTCCAGCAATTTTAGAAACTCGTCCAGACTTCTGCCAATTAGTTATGCAATTTAGCGGTTTAGCATTAATTAGAGCTATTCAAGCTAGAGTTCAACATGAAAAAATATTTGATAATTCTAGTATCTGTATGCTCCAAGTTGCTAAGAGTTTATTATGTCGTCCCCAAGCATCTATTCCCACCATTTTGGGAATGGAATTTTCAACAATAACCTCTAAAAATTTATCTCTTGTTTAGAGAAGGAAAGCCTGTATGCAAGTATTAGATTCTATAAAGAGTCAACTTTTCCAATTACCAAAGGAATTACAAACAGCACTGCAAAATATTGTTGATCATCTGGAAATTGAATCATTTTATGCAATTAAACATCCAGAATACAAGTTATTTGAATTACCAGAATCGGTAATCTCTCGCTTTAAAGATTTACCCTTGGATATTCAACATAAACATTTGAGTATGCAATTGCGTAATTTTCTTTATAGTGCTTATTATAACGGTTCTTGGAGTGATTTTTCTACCGCTGATTCGCAGACAAATAACCTGAGTAATAATAGCTTATTTGGCATAGATTTGGCTTTTTATGAACGACTACATACAAGTAATAAAGGTATAGGCTATTGGAGTCAAGATTGGTTAGTAGTTAATCAAGAAGAAGATGGATCTTTGGCAGTCCACAAAAATGGTTTAACCTTGCATATTGAGCGGGATTTATATTTATCAGAAGTTGATAAGTCTGCTACTGTTGGTAACTTAGTAGCGATCAAAATGCCAAAAAATTTAGTTCAAAATGGATTTTATATGGCAGCATCTAATTTAGGGACTGAACATAATCAAGATATTCTGAGAATTTACTTTAATGTATCACCAGAAGGTGCATTATCAATGATGGAAAATATAACTACAGAACTCAATAATCTGCCAGTTCCTTTCTCATTCAAAGCCCTATATACCCCCGATGAATATAAACGTTATGATTCAGCCGTGCTATATTTCAATAAACATGAATATAAGACTATTTACCCTATATTGCAAAAGGTATATTTAGGAAATCAAGAGATTTTTTCTCCACAAGTACCGTTGTTTACTAAACCACTAGCACCAGGATTGAGTTGTGCTGAAGAACCAGAAAATAAATTTGGTGAAAAAGAAAGTTTTGGTACTCATCGTTGTCAAATTATTGCTAATGGTTTAATTGCTGCTTGGCAAGCAGATAAAAATGATTCAGAAAGTCGAATGACAGCTATTTTTGAACAATTTGCATTACAAAAAATTAAATTACAATATCCTTATCTTAATACACATTCACAGGATATCTATACACCATTAGATAGATAAGTAGGTTGGCGTAAAAAATTGTCGTTATGACAAGGGAACAGGGAACAGGGAACAGGGAACAAGGAAGAGGCTTCGCCGTGAGCGTCAGCCGAACGGTTTTGGGCAACTTTACTTTTCGTTACTTATGTGGGTTTTTTTCC
>Ga0315905_10004111_pt1 | contig 14872 bp, 2 predicted proteins | sample LakEriMetagenome_5_FD_203522 | JGI IMG/M metagenome (GOLD analysis project Ga0315905, IMG submission 203522) | Freshwater fungal communities from buoy surface, Lake Erie, Ohio, United States - Buoy 4 MA121 | ecosystem: Environmental > Aquatic > Freshwater > Lake | place: USA: Lake Erie, Ohio... | reverse complement strand
ACACAGGATGACGCATGAACAGATTGGGACCATGAGGCCAGAAAAGAAATCAGGAAGGGGGTCTGGGGCCAAAACCTGTAGCATTAGGTAATGGGTCTTAATCAACCAAAGAACATCAACCAAAGAACAACAAAGATGAAAACATGCTACAAAAACTGGCCGCAGCTTACTCGAGCGCTTGAGTCCGTTCATTTTTCAAACACTGTTGTGTTGACAAGTGTGCAACAAGGCTCTTAGTCTACACAGTCCGCGGCCCGTCGTATCCTATAGCACACGTCCTCCTCCAGCCCCCCGCTCACAGCTTTATTACAGCCTCGGTCCTTCAGTAATAAACATATCAGACTCTTAGCCCTTAGTTTAAGTCCTAAACGTCGCTCAAACCCGCAGGATCCCGAGCGCTGCCTGACGGTCGTCTTTTTATCGATCGTACGCTCTTTGAGCTGTCTTTACTTGGGGTCCGTGGCGCAGAGTACTTCGGAGCTCTTGACTTCCTTCCGCCCCTCTTTAAATTCTGCCTCAGATCCTTACTTTCACTATCAGCACTGGTGACAGACCCGGTGCTACTTACGCGAGACGTCGTTTCAAAAGATGGCTGATCGAGATCCACCAGGGAAACTAGAGGCGCAGAGGAACTAGTTATTGGACCAGGCTCTACATCATATGGTTGAACATCTGTGAATTCGAATTGCAAATCCTTTAAGGCTTGGGACTCGGGGCTTTGGTCTCCGGGTGATATCGTGGCCCAAGCAAGTGCTATAGAATGATTGATCGGAGTCTCAGTGAGGGTCTCAGAGAGTTTGGGCAAACCTCGGACAAGTGATCCGTCGGGTGTTTTGAATCCGGAAGAATTGTACTCTGTCTTGTCTACCAACTTTTCAGGCTCTTTGAGCTCTGACTGCTCTTTTGCCGGTGTGTGTGTTGCCAGGACCGCCTGGAACATTTCATCGCGCTCCTTTCTGTCGCCTTGATCACCTCCCGCTTCAAGCAAAACGTCCATCCCGGGTGGCGGCGGAGCAGCTGGGCTGCTCGAAATTGTGACAGACATAGCTGGCCGGCTGTTACTGATGAGATCTTGGATCGAGTTCAGCTCTTGCGTGAGTCTGAAGAGACGTGCTTTGGACTTGTCGAGACGATTCCTGCGGACACTCCCAAACGCCCTTGTCAGGTGCATGGCAAGAAAAGCGTTCAAGCATGATTGACGCACAATACGATGAAATAAGCATATGCACGAGCTAGTGTGCAAAAGAGAGCTACAGCGTGAGCGGAGCACCTGCGACGATTTTCAGAGGCGGAGGGATCCGCCGGAGGAGGCGGAGTAAACCACGGCCCCGACGCATCTGCTCCCACAGCAAGCTTCAGTGCTTCGTCTTCCTGCATCCCTGTCTCGGCATCTGGCCCATTCAAAGCTTCAACGAGAGAGACGTCAGCTGAAGCCATTCGAATGGGGGTCTCTTGCACGTCGAAGAGCATCATCGAGTCGTCAGCATGCGTTGAATCCTCAATAAAGCTTTCATCCATGCTAGTCGGCATGGGATCCTCGATTGAAATGCCCGCCTCCTCGGACGTATTTTGTATCGCAGCGTCGGGATGCAGGCTTTTGTTGGGTATGCTGCTTGCACGGGTCAAGGAAAGATCAAGGTACCGTACAGGGCCCGAGTTGATTGAGAGGTTTAGGGAGAAACTTGAAATTTCGGCTATCTCGTTGGCAAGCATCTCATTCTCTTTTCTCTTTCTCTCAGCTTCCCATCTTACTGTCTTCAGCCTTCGTTCAGTTTCTTCACATTTCTGCTTGGCTTCCCTCAGCCTCTCCGCTACTTCGTCGTCAATCTCGGGTCGTCCCGCAGTCTTTTGTACCCTTGCCTTGGGCAGCGTTAATTCTTCCTCATCATTGACTGGCCTATCTTCATTGCTGTGGTTCGCATTGAATTCCGTTTTGGCCTGTTTCAGATTTACTTCTTCGGAATCATTTTCTCGGCGTCTTCGCCAAACAAGGTAGAGCCCGGCCGCTGACGCGACTCCAAGCAGCAAGACTAGAATCACCACTATAATCCATACGGGAAAATGTGCCGTTGAGCGACCGACCTGGGTTTCAAGCTGTTCCTTTTGCGTTTTCGAGCCCACCAAATTATTCTCCGAGGCTTCTTTCGATTTCGACACCTTTTCGGGCGCTCGAATGTAGGCAGCATCGACGTGTCTACCCAGAACCCGGGAAAGCTCGAACGAGATTGCTGAAAGGAAGGCGTCGGATGACATTGTTGAAAACACAGACTCTGCATCACCATCTGGCGTGTTGACCTGAAAGTCAACCTCAATGAGCTCAGCTGCCAGACGGCGGCGACCAGTGTAAAATGTGGTGCAGTCGTTACCGTAGCACACGTGAACAACAACGATATAGGATGCGTCGATGCTCTTTCCGGAGGCTTTCAGTGCCACGACAAGACTGTCTACAAATTTATTCTGCTGGTTGATAAAATCTTCCTTGGACCGATATCCAGACAGACCCAACGTTGCGCGCACGCCAGCAGTGTTGAGAAGATCTTTCCCTGGCAATGCGTTCGGTTTGCTGTGAAACTCGCACAATACACCGTGCAAGCGAGATAGAATCGTCGTCAGTGATGCAAAAGAACGAGTGGTGGCATGAATCATGAAGGTGTTTGGACAGAAAACAGGACAATGATTGAACAAAGCCATAAAGAGAGTATTGTGCGTGTGAGTGAGAGTGTGTTCGTCTCTCACACACACATTCTGTCTGCCTCTCTCTCAGTTTCCCTCCCTTCCTTGCGCACACTTTTCTTCCCTTCTCTCTTCCTCAACTCACCACTTGGAGGGCTCGCCAGTGCAGATGTATGCAGCCTCAATTGTACACCGTGAACTGCAACCGTCAGACGAGTAGATGTTGAAGTCGTCACAGTCTTCTCCCTTTTGCATGACGCCATCTCCGCACGCAGCAATGCTGGTATCTTGACTAAGAGCAAACATGGTCAAGTGCGAGCATGTGCACGTCACATGTGTCAGCGAGACCTCCGACACGTTGCAGCCATGCGTCGAGTACTGCGTCTGATTCCAGTGCACGCACGCCGCCTGCTGCGCAAGCAGCATACGCGAAGAAAGCGACATTGTCGACGTGTCTATCGGAATGGTAAGATTGAACGGTTCTGTGAGGTTGTTGACTGCGATCTCCCCAGCAGCGTGCGCACGAGACACCGTCATTCCAACAAGAGCGCTTCGCACGACATGCACGCCGACCGAAGGCGCACCACCATGAACTTGCACATGCAAGTCTATTTCTGGACTCTCAGACCCAAACACATCCGAGGAGAAGGAGCGTGGAAGGGCGAAGGAGGCTTCTGAGGCGATGCCAGTCAGCGACGGCAGCGCCTGCATTATTTTCGTGCCGGAAACTTCAGCCAATGTGGTGCGTGAAATCGAATGTTGCGATGCTTCCGACGCGGATTTGCGCGCGGGCTCGCCGGATATTGCATCCCAATTTGCCTGCCGCATCACCTCATTCATCCCTCCTTCAAGGGATGAGAGGAACGAGGCTGCTTCTTCGGGTGACAGCATGGGCTCTGGCTGCGCGGCCGCGGCGTTTGCACCTTTATTCTGTTTTGCAAACATAGCCTGGGCTTTGAGGGACGATCCCATCATAGATGCAGCATTGCCAGCACAAGCCATGTTCATCCCCCCTTTGCCGAGTCCGTCAGAGACCATAGATTTGAGCATGCCTGCAGACGAGGACACAGCTCCACCGCTCAGCTGCCCAGCGTTGCCCGTCACTGTTTTGCCGGCGCCAAAGGCCTCGCACGCAAAGCCCGTGGTCTTGACAGCCTTACTGGTACCCTCCTTAAGGGAAGCCATGAGCGAGCCTTTCATCGACGAAGAGTCGACGGGCCCCAGACCTCCGGAGTCGGCATGCACAGCCACAGAATTGGCCATCTGGTTCACTTTATCGGCTCGGAAGGTCTTGAGAGAAGCCGAGAGCTTGCTCTTGGCCTGTGCAAAGAAATCGTTTGCTGCCAGCAGCCTCCTGCCACCGGGCCCAGCAACCATTGTCGACGACACTTGAATGTCGTCCGTCAGAACATTAGTGGCGGCACCAAGGGCATCGATCACGCGACACAAAAGGATAATTTGCCCAGCGGGGAAGCCCATGTCCCGAATGTTGTCTCGCACGGGCTCAAACCAGATCTGGCCTTCAAGCGCTACTGAACCAGCTGCAGTGGAGTTTGTCACATTTGTGGTATTCGCAGGAGATGTCAATTGCATGGGGAGGGCCTTCCCAATGGTGGCAGCAGCCGCTCCACTTTCATTCAGCATGTATCCGTACTCATAGTGGAGAGGAAGATCAGGATCTGTCCAGCTTGACGCCTCCAAGCGGAAGTCATCGGTGACCGCCTGGCCCGTCTTGATGCAGACCGGCTCCGCCTTGCTCACATCGAGCAGACACACCGAGAAGGACCCACCCAGGGGCGCGCTGTTGATCAGGAGGTCGAGTGAGCTTGTGCCCACACTGCCTTGAGCAGTGGTGCCCTGAAGATGCACCTTGTAGCGCGTGCCGGCTTGCAACCGGGAGAGGACACCGTTAAAGATGAATATGGGCGCATGCTCGCCCAGCGGGCAGACGAGCGGGTGAGAGGTCTCAATTCCCGGCATCGTCCAGTCGTAAGTTGTATTTGAAGCTGAGGATGTCGCAGCAAAGACGAGTCGATCTTCGCGGTTGACAATCATGGTGCCATCTGCGGCCACGTTGGCGCGGGGCGGGAGAGCAATACTGATAGTTGGTATATTCTCCTTCACTATGTTGACAAACATGGATGCTGTCAACGACGATCTAGTTCCCTTTTGAACTGTCACCCGGAACGTATACCCGCCGTCTCTCGGGACAAGCACTCCCGGGTCAATGGTGAGGTTAGAATGGCTAAGACTGTTTTTTGGCAGCTCGAGCGCATATCCCTCAGGGTCTCGGCAGGCGTTTTCATACCCATCGTCCATGAAGGAACACTCCCAGGAATACGCAAGACCTTGCGGTGCTGACGCATCTAGGTCATGATCGCGCGAAGATCTGGCGGAGAGGAAGACGGGAGCGAAGGTGGATACGATGACGGCACCTCTAATACTTGCGGTCAGCTCTTGGTAGCCAACGTTAATCAGTACGATAGATTCTGAGGACTGGCTGATGTCAGACATGCTTGCCTTCAGGCTCAGCTGCACCACGCTTCCTGGAGTAAAGCTGTCCGGCGGAATCCTGAGTTGCGGCACTGTGGTGCTCAGCAAAGATGATGCAAGCAGCGGACCGGAAAGCTGCCGCCACGAAAAAGAGAGCTCAGTCTCTTCCACCAGACAGGCCGAGAAGATGGTTTCTCCCTTGATAAGGACCTCTGCGTTGCGGAGCGTCTCGATGTTCGGTGGATTGAACTCTATCTGCGGGGACGCTGTGGCTTTTTTCAGGACTGAAAAACGCTTTTTCAAGCTGGCGACTCCCAGAAAGTCAACAACACTGATCTCCAAAATGTATTCTTTCGGAAATGCAACCATTTGGCTTGTGCCGGGCGCCAGAAAAAGGGTGGAGGAACTTACTGTACCCAGGAAGGAATTGAAGTCGGCGTCATTAATGCAGGACCACAAGTACCTGACTGGGCGAGGGCTCAAGGCACTCACGCGCACTTCAAGGCTGGAACATGGATCGATAGTGCCGACTCCCTTGACAGAAATCTCAGGTTGCTTGATGACAGTCGGGCGAGCAACAGTCAGTGTCGCCGTACTGAAGGGAGACTTTTTGTGCGCAGCTTTCAGCTTGCCTTTTCGCAAGGCAAAGACATCATTTGGCACGACAACGGGCGACTTGCCGAAGAACACAGTAAGGGAGTCGTCAGCTGACCATGTGCATGTTGCCCCATCTCCAAGGACCGCAACCGTTGTATCTGAGAGAACATCCGAGCAATTCGTATTTTCAGGATTCATGTTTGCACGGTCAGTGGCTTGGTCAAACAAGCACTCAATGGTTGTGCCAGTCGCGCTGAATTGGACAGCTGCAAATGCCGGCGCAGAGTAGTACTTGAACGGCATCGACGCCATCTGCACGCCATCCGAGGCAAATGCTACCGAGAGCTGTACGGTCGCCAGCCCGGACGTAAAGGTACACAGGGAGCATGACGGAATGCTGGCCGAAAACACTGTGGTGCTGGTGGTGGTGTTCGACGAGAGCATCTCGAGGTCCATTACCAGTGTATTCCCAAAGCTAACCATCAGTTCTGCAGCTGATGACACAGCAAGATTCATCACGAAGAAGTGGAGCTTTTCGGCGTCCTGAGACCCTGTTGAAGGGCCTTCACAATTGTCCCTGCAGGCCATCCGGACATTCTCGTCGAAGAATGTTACCGCTGTAAGAGCCGAAAAGAAGACAGGTATCTCGGCATCCTCATACACCTTGAGTTCCAAGTTGGCAGTGCCAACGGCGACTGCTGATGAAAGCGCAACCTCAAAAGAGCTGCTGAGCTCATCCGAATACAAGATCCTGCTGACGCTCCCAACGTATTCTCCGAAGGTGATCTCCGCCTTGGCTGGAGCCATTATCTCTCCGGTCGCTCGATCCCCTGGAATCAGCGGGAAGTTATCCACCACAAGCGTGAGGACGCCAGCGCCCGAACTGCCCAAGGCGTTGACCCTCGGACTTATTCCGTCCTTGCAGCGTCCATTCGATATGCAGGTTCTCCCTGGAGAGCACTCGCTGCAAAATCGGGCAGAAATGACAACAGGCGAAGGTCGGTAGTGTGAGAATTCTGTCCTGGCGATCTTTTTCGAGCGGATGTAAACTTTGCTGGGGTCTCCTCCTTGCGGGGGCGCGGCCTTGCCCGTATACGTTGCCTTTACTTGCACATTTGCAGCCTTTGGCACCTTGGGTGTCGTGACCATAAGAGACACCTTGCCTGGGGAATTGGTCACACGCAAAACGCTGCAAACAATACCGTCGCATTCGATGGTGCCGAACGCCACGACGACGTCGGCCGTTGTTTCAACCGCGGGGAAATTGATCAAGACTAGCTGAATGGACTTGCCATCAATGGAGCCAAATACCCTGCCGTTCAATGTGCTCGAGGCTGGAATGGCCTTGGCTGTGGGTGCCTCGAAACATTCAAAACTGAACTGCGAGCTTTTCACTCCATTGGAAACAACGCCGTTGTAAATGCCCATGGATGGAAGGATTGGAGTTGAAACTTCTATGACCGTCTGCGAGAATGAAGCTGAGGCGACTGAGCTGACGACTTGCACGACCTGGCCCTGGACGGCTCCGAAATAAATTGTCAGCGAGCCAGCAGAGCTTACGACAGAGCCCCAGCCCACCACTGTGAGTGTGAGAGATTGTCCCCCCGAGCACGCCCCATCAATGGGCTCAGGAGACGCTGGCGGTGCCACGAAGGTGTACTCAAAGGGTATCGAAATACCTGAATACGTGATCTTACCAGGACCAGATCCCCCGACCGGAATCGAGGGTGGGCGGACAGTAATCGATAGAATCTGGTTGGCGTATGATGTTCTTGTGACCGAGCCGAAAGACAGCCCAAAGGCTACGGTGCAAGATGTCACTGTCGAGCAGAATGTTGGCAATACGTTGCGGAGGTAGAAGAGTATCTGCTTGCGGCTAGAGTCCTCAAGGCTCATGGAAGAGGGCTCTACAGATTCGATGCTCGGGGTGTCATCAGCGTCAACCGGTAATTCAAATGTAACCTGGTCGCCCCCTACTGAAATTGCTACGGTCACGCGTCCCCCATTTGAAGGGATAGCGTCCTTTGGGACCACGTATTGGACCTTAAACTTAGCGCAATGCCGCTGGGTACAGCCGCCCACGCTCTGCGTAGTGATTGCTGGCGCCTCCAGCGTCTGAGTCACTAGTCCGCTGAGGGACACGCTCCATATTCCGCTGTCCGCTGTTGCAGGGTCCATGTAAAGCACCGTGACGGATCCTCGCAATTCCACCTTTGCCCGACCGCGATTCGGGAAGAAGCTCTGGACCTCAGGTGATGGCATGGGAAGCACTGTAAAGGAAAAGGATCCTGCCTTGGACCTCCCCAGGTCTGGACAGAGTTTACAGGCCAAGAACACCTGAATCACCGTGGGGCCTGAGATTGTCAAGTGCGCACCGGTCTTGAAGCTTACAATGGTTCCAGTGTTTGAAGACGACTCTATGCGGTTGCTTGCGATGTCAAAGTTTGCGAGTCGCATCTGAACTTGAGTGGAATCTGCAAGGTTGGTGAGCCTCGGGAAATTCGTCAGCAGTATCTTGATCTCCGTGTCCACGCCTGGAAAGCCTGATTGAGGAAAGAAACTCGACACCACGCACGGCCCTTGAATTACGGGGGTGTATTCGAAGGAGAGGCCTGCGCTGAGCGAGTTAAGGCCAAGTTTCACAACCAACTGCACAACAGTTTGCGACAGTTGTCCAAATTGGCCGCCCGAAACTGGGGGCATCTTCAAAGTGACTACACCTTGGCAGCGCCTTGTCGAGGAACCGGGGTCCTGAATCACAGATTCTGGCGCCAGCATCTGCTTGGTAGCGCCGCTTCCCACCTCCACGGAGAGATCCGACGCGGCAAAAGCCGGCAGATTCTTGACAATGACTGACAATATTGTGCCTCCTGTCGACGGGCCTTGTGTTGGGAAGATCGATACAATCTCGGGATCTGCAAGGCTCGTCAACGCCAGACAATACCCCGCGTCACACTTGGGGCTAATAGGCACCCGCGTATCAAGCAGGTATTTGTCAACGATTTTCCCCTCTGCCTCGCAGAAGCTCTGGTAGTTGCAGGGGGCGAAGTACGACAAGTCGATTGCTATTATGGGATTTCCCAGCACTGACAGCTCCGCTGCCCAAATCCCCGGTACGTCATATGCAGGTGCAAGGATCTTAAGCCTGGTGCGATTACAATCGTCAAACTGACCCTCGCATCTCGAAATATCTTCGATGGCGAGCACATCTGCCTCAAGCCCTCCGACAAGCACCAGCTTCACCTCCTTACTCGCGATATTAGGCGGAAAGTTGGAAACAACCAGGTCCATTGAAGATCGCAGGTCTAGGCCTCTGCCGTAGACTGATAGGCGCGTCGAAATGGTCGAAGGGAACGAGCTGACTAGGCGCACCGCTGTCTCATCAAAGATGAAGAAAGGAAAGGTCATCATCTTGACCTCTGTGGGCGTCGTGATTGTGATCACGATGCTCAACGTACCCGTTGTGTTGATCCATGGACGTTGGTAAGAGAGGATGACAAGATCGCGAACCGACTCGGTGGAAACTTTGCTTGCTGTGTGCACGTGTTTCCCAGCATCGGGAAGCTCGAATCTCACTGTGATGTCGGAATAGACCAAAGGTAACTTGGCCACCCGGACCAGATCCATCAAGCCAGGCTTGGGGAATCGCTGGCCCTGGGTTGGGATTGGCTTGACAAGCTCCGGCTGGTTGGAGTCACGGAGAATAAATGCAAAGGTGACCGACTTGCCACATTTGGGACAGCTCTTCGGAAACACTAACACCTTAAACCGGCCTGGCTGTGTCACAGGCGACGTAACTGTGATGACAGACTTTTGCAGATTGCTGATGGGCAGAACAGTGATGTTCTCTGCTCCAATTTGGATGTCGTCAAACATGACGACAGCGTCGCCAGGATAAGGAAAATACTCTATAGACAGAGTAATGGGTGTTGGCTTGTCGCTGAAGCACGTCTCCGGTTTGACGCTTATCAGACTCGGTGAGACCGCGAGCGCTGTGTACTCAAATGTCAATGCTCGGTCGCGCCTGTCACCCACTTGCAGATGAACCTGCATTTTCTTCGAGGCAAGTTCTCCGAGTGGAATGGGCGGAGTGACGATGGAGAGGCTAGTAGACTCGGACGTGGATGACAGCACGTAGGCAGCGCCAATGTACGTGTCGTCGAATTTCACGGTGATGTCCTTTCCGGAATCGACTGGCGGCAGCATGGCAATCGTGAGCTTGAGACTGCTTGAGCCAATCTCTGGCCCACTCAGCGCTTCTCCCGAGTCTAATAGACGGGGTTGAAGGTCATCAAAATAGATGAGCGTGAAGCATGCAAGCTTGCAACTGTCACCATCGCTGGTCTTGCACGACTCGATGCATGACGAGTCCTCACAGCAAACTGCACTGCTACAAGCATCCCCGCCGCAGCCCTTTTCGAACTTGATCATCCCCAGGACGGGCCCAGCTTTTGCAGATCCGGGCATGGAGAAAATGGATTGTGCTGATCTGTCACCGTCATAAGCGCTCACGTCCAAGTCCACTGATGTAGGTCCTTGCATGGCGTATGCGATACTACCCCTTGTTGAGACTTTGCTCCCCGTTCCTACTAATATCTCCATGATTTTGTTCTTGGCGTTCTTTGCAAACAGAAAGACTTGAGTTTGCTTGGACATCTGCACTTTTGCAGAATCAGTTCCCATGCCCACCGCGCTTGACATGCCCACGATTTCCGGACTCGTTGCGTCTAAAAATGTAAAGACGGGCTGAGTCCTTGCCACTCGCCGCCGATACTGGCTATGAAAGCAAATGAGCTGGACTGTTCCCTCTTTGATTTCATCGCCCACCGGACTCATGATCAAGACATTATAATCCTGAATTGCGGCAGGGTGTTTGCTTGGATCGACTGGGGCAAATTTGCTGACGGACGCGGGCACGAGTTTGCCTGATGACCACCGGAACTTCATTTCAATGTCAGCCGTGGAGCTTACTCCTGGGAAATTGAGGAGCGTAACACTCACGGGAGTAGCGAGGTTGGTCTTGGCTTTCACAGGCACAATGGTGCCGAATACCGGGGATGGAGCTGCCAAATACGTAAAATCGACCGGGAACTTGATGATTTTGTTAAGCTTGGCTACGTGTATCTCAGGTTTCACGGCGCCTGCCCCGTCGGCATTCGGCACACTCACGGTTAAGGCCAGCTCAAAGGACCCACTGGCCAGCACTGACTTGTATACAACTGAATTGACGTTTGCGCGAACGTGCGCATTCCATTCGGCGACCAGAATTTTGCCGTCTTGGTTAGTGTCGATGGTACCATAGTCGTAGGAGCTTGAGAAACCGCTCAACTCTGTGCTACTCAACCATCCATTGTTGTCGCCGTCTATGGACGTAAAGGTCTTGGGGCTGAATACCACAATAAAATCTGCGGCAATCAGGTCCGCTGGCATATTTTCAATCCCGATTGCAAGCGGCGTCCGCCCATCGATGTACGCCGCCATGGGCGTTACGTCACTGACCCACACTGCGTTGGGATCCCGAAACAAGAAGCGGAAGGAAACTGACTTTTTGGAGCACAGGTCTGGATCTGAGCATGCTGCGACAGTCACATCAACGCTGCCAAAAGCTGTCACATCATTTCGCTCGAGCCGCACTGTCACCACCGTTGTGTCAGAAGATGCCGTCCTTGTCGCAGAGAGGACTATTGCCTTTAAGCCCGTGCCGCCCACGAAAATTTCGGAGAGCGGAGGAATGATCCCAAATCGGGAAATCCCAACCTCAACGTCTGCAGCTTTGTTTGCTTTTCCAGAATCTGGCAAGCTATACACCAGCACTGCAATATTCTGGTCAATGTAGGTCAGCTGCCCTTGCGCCGTCTGCGCCTCTCGTCCGACTTCCCAGATGCGAATTGCGGCGGTTCCGCCACTCTCAAAGGCTGGTGTGAAAAAGGACACAGTGGTCTGTGCCATAGTGGACCGTGCCTGAATGTTTGTTGCGGGGGCTGTGACGTTGTCGAGGGTGATCTCTGCTCGAATGCCCGCAGCATCTGCTACCACTTTCATGTTTTGGATGTATACCGTGATCTCGCGTCCCCCAAAGTTTGAACTTGTGTCTGGTGACACCCGGAATACGGTAGCCGGGGCAGTGGGAATCGCAGAATACTCGAAGTTGATAGGATTTGAGTTTTTCGAAGTCTTGTCGTCGATATCTGCCCAAATTTCAGCCGAGGCTAGTCCCGCAGTGCCAGCCGGCACTGAGAAAGCAATCGAATCTTCGACGCGTGTCGTAGCATAGGCAGTCTGGACACTGAGACCCTGCCGCACAATTATGCGATACTGCAGCAGTGAGTCGAGGATGGGGAGATCGGACACCGTCATTGTCATTTTACCTCCAGTCTCATAGACCAAGTACGGGCCGAGCGCTTCGATCACCGGCACACGATCATCAAAGTACGTGAACGAGAAGCTAGCCTTGTTTGCGGGGACTGATGATGGCGAGATTTGCACAGCAAGCTCTCGAGGCAAGGATGGCGGCACGATGATGTAGCACTTCGTCTCTTCCGCAGTGCTGTACGCCAGCCTGCTGACTGCAAGTGGTTCGTCTCCAAACATCACGGAAATTTCGCTGCCCTTGTACACGATGGCAAAGTTGACCAACGTGATGGCAATTTTAACGCCGCCGCCCATCCCTGATCGCAAGTCTCCATCGTCGGTTGCGGCACGGCTCACCTCCGCAGCGCCGCGAGGCGCGCTTACAACCTTGAAGTTTCCGTAGACGACTGCCTCTCCGGCATTGCACATGACTTGTGCATCACCCACCGCAAGCTTCGGTACTGACACAAAGGCCACCGCGGCTACCTTCATGGAGGCGGTGGGATTGAAGGCTGTATCAAGAACAGCGTTCGCCGTGTCCTTGACGACCTTGTCGTACTGGTCGCTGAAGTATTGACTGAGTCCCAGGAACCACGAAGCCAAGGCAGGCAAGTTCATGGCCTGTGAATGTTTCGTGCCTTTTGCCTCAAACTCCGCGACCGACAGGACTGCAACAACCGTCGCCGGGGTAGACGCAAATGTGCAATTTAATGGATTTCCTGCCGTGAAATGTGCATCTAAAGACTGAATTCCCATCATGAAGACAGTGCCACCTTTGGCGGGACCCTCTGATGGAGCCCAAACAATTGAGCGCGGGAGCGAAATGTCTCGAAATTCAATGTCGCTATGCGGGAGCGTCATGAGGAGCTGTCCCTGGTGGTAAATGGACACGCTGACTGAGGTCGCAGCTGGCGGCATAAGGTCGGGTGTCATGTACCGCACCTCAGTGTTGAAGCCAACCTGCATGAAGGAAACATCCGTAGCCTCTCGGGGACAGCGTACTAGCAGGGCTGTTCCATTTATGCTGCAGATCCCTTTCCCCTCGAACACGACACGAATTTTGTCGAATACTACTGCGTACTTGGGGCTTAGATTGGCAATCAGCAACTTGGCCAATCTTTGTTTTCTACCTGAGGGCACCCAAAGCACGTTTCTTCCGTCGAGAACAACGGACTCATCCTCGATGACCGGCTGTGGCGGTGCTATGTACTGAAAGGGTTTCGCCAGTACCTTGTTGACGCCCGAGGCTGTAACCACGACGTTGATAGTACCAATCATCTCCAGGGACAGCTCGGATGCAGCACATGCAATCGAGGATGCCACACCCAACTCTGAAGCCGACTGTGAAATGGTCTTGACATTGCATTCTGCACCTCCGACCTTCACTTTCAGATCCAGCAGTGCGCTCGGCAAGTTCAGGACCACAACATTCACATCCATACCTCCAGACCCAGGGTTGAGAAGTCCACTGCTTGGTGTGATATACATTATCTGCGTTCCGACGTACTCGAATTCCAGGCTGGCTTGCGAGGAGTCAATAAAAAACTCCACTCTATCGATCTCGAAGGAGATTGACGCCAACCCCTCGGCCACTTGCGAGGGTGGCAGAACGAGGTAGACATCAAAGGCCTTTGCCCCATTCCGTATGACGTCGGTATTTTGGAAGACCCCAAGGCCTTTTGCCGGGTCGCTTTGCACTGCGGTCTTCCACGTGACACCGTTCATCCGAAAGACAACAGTGAGCTCCATTTTGCCTGTGGACACAGAAATCAGATTCGGCGCTTGAGCACCCTGTCTTGTTTTCGAACCAGTGAAATCCATGAGCGTCAGCATGAGCACCGTCCCACCATTGATGGGTCCCTGGGTCGGGACGACCGCAATGGTCTGAGCGTCCGGATAGGTGAAGTAGGACAACGAAAATGATGACAACTTTGTTCGCTCTTTTCTCATAGTGACAATGAGATCGATTGTGCACGGCATCCCACACTTCTGTCTCACGGATTCAGGGAGACTGCTCGGCCAAAAGTTGAGAGTAGTACCTTTCGCGAGCGAGCTGTCGACAACTGACATAGATGTCTGGGCAGAGACGGGAATGTTGTAAGAGCTGACAACAAGCTCCAGGTCTTCAGGCCCGCGCACCAGAGGATAGCCAGAAAGGTGCATGACGATGAAGCTAGATATATTGCTTGGATGTCCTGTCCACGGATGCATTTTCCCGTTGTAGATGGCAACTGACACCGGGAAGGAGGTTGGATAGTCAATAAAGGCCTGGGGGAAGGGAATCTTCCCGTATTGCTGAAACATAGTATCGGACGTGTTCGACCGTCCCACGCCAAACGTTTCATTATTGCTAGCGACGACATTATAATAGTAGAAGAGACCTTGGTGCAACGTCGGATGTAGGTACGTGACGTTATAGACCAGTGGGTACTCGAAGCCTGCTCCGGCTGACTTTTCAAACGAGAAAGCCGAGATTTGACGCCTGCTGCTTTCGCACCACGGGTCTGTCTCGTTGAAATCCATGCACCTTGAAATTGAAACTTGGTATACGAGAATTGGCATCTCAAACCTGTTGCCATAGCCCGTGCTGCTTGGAGCTACCCAAGTAAGAGAGTGCATTGAAACGTCAAATGTATATCCCAAGTTCACAGACCCAAACGGCAGCGTTGACCACCTCGTGCCCCACATCCATGCCGTGCTGTTGCCCGCAACGTTGTCTGCCGTCAGCGACACGTCCAGGTACTCGCCGCCCACCAGC
>Ga0315905_10004109_pt1 | contig 14878 bp, 9 predicted proteins | sample LakEriMetagenome_5_FD_203522 | JGI IMG/M metagenome (GOLD analysis project Ga0315905, IMG submission 203522) | Freshwater fungal communities from buoy surface, Lake Erie, Ohio, United States - Buoy 4 MA121 | ecosystem: Environmental > Aquatic > Freshwater > Lake | place: USA: Lake Erie, Ohio... | reverse complement strand
ACGGCGATCGGGGCTAACGCCAAATACTGGGAGTGTTTTCCAGACGATTACAGCGGGCCACCTACGGTCACATTTTTTGACCGCGAAGAAGACACAGAAAAAAACAACACCCTTTACAATCAAACCCTAAACATCGAAATCCAGGCTATTTCTTACACAACATCCGCCAACAAATTAAGCGATAGTTGCAATCTAATTGACGACCTTTACAAAGCATTAGTGCAGACCCGTTGGACAGAAGCGGCGATCATCGTGCGGCCCAAATCCAACGAAAAAGACATACAGGGAAAGGGCAAGCAGGCGATCGCCGTTAGTTACTTTTTAGAAATCGAATACCGTCAATCTTCATCATCGTGACTTCGTAACGGATCAAACTTGCGAAAATGGATGGGGATATTTTGATTTTGCAATTGGCGAGTCAACCCAGCCAATTCGTTTGTCAGCCAATCCGCCCGGTGTCCTAATCGGTTTACCGTCGCGTCCCGCCCTTCCAACTTCTCGGAAATGTTGTTAATATTTTGTCTGATTTCTAGGGCCAACAACTTCAATTCGCCCATGATCGTTGTTGCTGATTCAGCGATATCCCGTTTCAAATCTTCCCTTAATCCGTCTCGCAACTCAATTTTTTGATTGTGCTCCTGTTGTTTTAAACTTAACATTTGTCTTTCAAAATTATCTAGTCGTTTCTGGGAATCCTCCACGCTAAATTTGAGCCGACTTACCCACGAAACGAGGGAGACTACCAAAACCAAGGTCGCCAAAAGCCCCCCGGTAATCCAAGTTAACGGTAACTGAATTTCATCGGGCGTAACATGGTCAACTTTTATGGGTTTAGTTTCTTGGGCGGCGATCGCCGGGGGTTGAAAAATATTCATAGCGAATGTGTCGGTGTTTTACTAAGTGTGGCTTTATACACCCATCGTATAAATTCATGCTGAGTTGGAACGCCTTTGCAAAGGAGAAAACAAAATGGCATTTTCAACGCCAACCCAGAGATATTTTCGCGGTCAAGGCAAGGTCTATTTAGGCGAACGCAACGCCACTGGCGGATTTGACTCCCTCCGCTTTTTAGGTAACTGCCCCGAATTAATGCTCGATACACCCCAAACCTACGAAGAACACAAAGAAAGTTACACGGGACGAAACGGTATTGATTTACGTATTTTGACCCAAACCCAGGTAACCACAACCCTAACCCTGGAAAACACCGTTAAGGAAAACTGGGCGTTTGCGTTCAAAGGTTCCGTATCGGCACAGGCAGGCGCAACCGTGACCGGGGAAAAAATCACCGCCCCCACCGCTGGCAATTATTTTGCTCTGGCCAAGAAAGTGATCAATTCGGTTACTTCGATCACCTCTGATCCGACTGGTACGACCTTCGTGGCAGGAACTGATTATGAGCTGGCTTTGCCCTCTAACTTGGTTCGAGTTCCCACTGGTTCCGCCTTAGCTGGTGATCCCATTCTGGTTAACTACGTGGCCGGTAGTGCTGAGGTGATCACCCCGTTTACCCAGGCAGAAAAAGAGCTTTACCTCTATTTTGATGGGTTGAATACGGTTGAAGGTCAGAATCCCGTAGTCGTGGAATTGTTTAAAGTCAATTTTGCCGCCGCCGCTCAAATCTCCCTGATTTCTGACAGTTTGACCCAAATGCAATTAACCGGCACGACCTTGTTCGATCCGTTGAATATTGCTGAAGGTGGCTACTTCAAGATCACCCAGAAAACCCTGGCCTAATCCGTTCTAACTTTTGGGGGTGAAATTCCCCCGTCAACCCTTCCTTAAAGTATTTGTTATGGCCCTTAAAAAAGACGAATTAAGCATTTTAATCCCTGGCGTTGATGTCCCCTTATCCGTTGGTTCCGTCACCCTAAAGCCTTTTCGTTTCAAGCATTCTAAAATTGCCCTCAGTTTAATCAAGCGTTACGCTTCTATTCTGTTTGATGATGTGGAAGAAATGGATGCAGAGGGTGAAAAATACAAGCGGGCAAAAACCACCGCTGAAATCATCAATGAAGTTTTGGAAGGCGATTCAGATAGTTACCCGGTTTTAAATGACATTGTGGCGTTATTGGGATTGGCCTGCGATGCCCTCACCGCCGAAAAGGTTGATGATTTGGGGTATGACGATGTACTTTTATTGTTGGCGGAAATCATCCAACAAAACCGCGATTTTTTCCAACGCTTGACGAAAAAAATCAACCCGCCCAAGGAAGACACACCCAAGGAAGTCTCGAAGATTACGGCGTTAGAATCAGCCGCTTAATTAAGTTTGGGCATCGGTGGGAAGAGATCCAAAACTACACTCTCCCACAAATTCAATTGTTTCTGGAATCGTCCCTAATCCTAGAAGCGGAGGAGCGGAAAAATCGCCTACTCGAAACGGCGATCGCCGCTCAGGGGACGAGTGAATCTATCAAAAAAGCTGCTGAAAGTTTAGGGGGTAAATAATGGTCACGACTAATCAAGGTATTGCGGCCATTGTCGCCTCTGTCGATCGCCTTAGAGATACCACCGGGGCAATCGGTAAACGTCAGTTAGGGGTAGGCAAGGATCGGTACAATGCCCAGCTTGATAGCATTACTGAATTACAAGCAATCGAGCAACAACTAACGCAACAAACCCAGCAAAACAGGGAAGGGAATGCGGCGTTAAAAGATGCCTTAACCCGTTGGTTTACCCAAAAACAAGAGGTTACCCTATCCAACGGCGATCGGGCAATTCTGAGTAAAAGGGCAGTAGCACAAAATGCAGAAACCGGGCGATATGCTAGCACGAAGGGATTAAAAGACCCATTGCAATTGTCGGGTTCAGAAAAGATTTTTGCAGGGGTTGGGGTTGAATCCAACCAAATTAGAGCATTAAAAAAACAGTTAGATCAACTCAGAATCAATATTGGCTTGCAATCCTTGGGGATTAGCACTGATGCGGCATTGAGCAAGCAAGATAAAAAGATCGCCGGTTCAACGCCCAAAAAGCGCAATAGTAAAGGGCAATTTGTTAAAGATGGCGCGGCAACAACCCCAAAAATCGAAGTTCAAAATACCCTTGACTTTGATCCTTTGGTCAACAAACTTGCTAAGGCGATCGGGGTTGAAATCCGTCGTCAACCGCTAAAAATCCAAACGACCCTGTTTGAAAAAATTGGGCAAGGGTTATTCCAGGGGATTGGCAATCGAATTGTTACCGGGTTTGACCGGGGCACGAAGAAAAATACCGGGCTTGACATTGAAACTGCTGGTTATGGGATCGGGAATTTTGCCACCAATCCGGCCAAAGCCGCGAAAGAGGGTGTTAGTTGGCGAAGAAAGCTGGAGCTTGACAACTCTCTGTCTATGGCTCAACGTCAGGCTATGGAAGAAGATGTGAGCGTAAAAGAAGGGAAAGAAAAGGTCTTTGTTGTTGGTGGAACGGTTGGGAAACAAGGAAAAGGTGGAGCTTATGCTAAACGCACGTTACAAAACTCTGGTTTTCGTGGGGCAGATTTAGAACTGGTTGAAAATCCTTACACGGATTCTGATGTTAATCCGTCCGAAGATTTAACGGGATACCAGTTAAGTACTTATCAGAAACACATCCAAAATAAATTAATTCGTGGCTATAATCCCGACGCGGTGAAGTTAGCGGCCAAAGTTATTGCACTTAAAAAGAAAGATCCCGGTGTCAAGGTCAGCATGGTTGGGCACTCCGGCGGTTCTGACGTTGTAGAAGAGGCGATCGCCATATTGGAGCGGGGTGGTTATAAAGATGTTCGGGGTGTTGGTGCTGGTGCAATGGAAATGGGCGTCGGCTATGGAACCCAAAACTATAAGCCGATGCTGGGCGATCAGGATATGTTTAGCAAAAACCCAATTATGGGGCCATTGCTTGAACCAAACCAAGAGAATTTCAGAGGATTTTCTAAGTTAGACGATCACCACTTCGACAACTATATCGCCCATCCTGATTTTGTTAAAAATGTTTCAAAGGAGTTGCAACCAAAAATAGTCAACAAGCTATTAGAGCAACACTACAAAGAGATTATAGAAAAATCTGCTAAGGAGTTTGAATCTGCGATCTCCAATCTCCCTGCTACTCCAAGTTTTTTCCCAATCGCCGAACAGTTGCAAAAAGATTATTTTGATTTTTTGCAAGACACGATCAAAGATGCGGAGGTTTTTGCTGGGGAGTTTAACCAGTCTTTTTCTGAGCAAGAAAATCAGCCGATCAATGCCATGCTTGAAAAATATCAAGCGGTAAAGGATCAGATTGGCGTAGAAGGGCAGGCGGTAAAACTAAAGCCTTCTAAGGATTCTCGGTTAATTGAATCTTCAACCGTAAAACAGACACCGATTGACCTGTCCCCCATCCAAACGGCGATCGCCACTCTACAGGATGGCTTTGATGGGTTGGCGTTATCGGTGGAACGGTTACGGGAAATTCTGGACAAAATCCAAACCCCAATTGAACAGATGCGGGGCGGGGCGGAAAAAGGAACCGCGTTATCCCGTCAGTATGGCGATCGCCTATCGGGAATTGTGGAGTCTTCACGGCGATCTGCGGATCAGTCGGTTCGGACGATGATCCCGAATTTCAAAGAGATGGGGATTGGTCAAAAACGCGATACAGCGGCGCAATATAACAAAAATTTACAGGGACAAATTAAGGCATACCGGCAAGCCGTCAAAAATGGTGATAAGCAATTAGCAGCGGAATTGGGCGAAAAATTGCTAGCCGATGCCCAGACGGTGGATAAGGTTTATGGTGATTTGCTGGAGGCATTACCGGCGGATTATGTCGGGACAAAATCCCTACAATCCCAACGCAATCAGGTTAAGCGCATTCAAAACGAAGTCCTAAAAGGGGACAAAGGCGCGGGACGGGTTTCGGTTGGATTACCCGACATTGTGGCGGAGTCTGAAGGCTTGGCGGCAAGCGGCGATAATGCGGCCCAATCGTTTATTGATTCGATTCGGGCACGGTTGGGGGATAACTCAATTGAATCCCTGATTAGTTCCCTAGAAGGATTATTGGGCAAATTACGGGGCACAGGGGAAGACATAGGCCAAACCCTAGCCGATGGCACAGAAGACGCATTAAAAATTCAATCGCCATCCAAGGTCTATAAGGCGATCGGGCAGAACATTATCGCGGGTTTAGAACAAGGCTTAGAAGGGTTTGAGGGAACCCTGGAAGAGAAACGCCAATTACTCGAAACCTACGTTAAATCTGTCATTGAACTGGTTTACGACTTACCCAAAGTCACCGGGGAAGCCACCACCCAAGCCGAAAAAGTCCGCAAACTATTCCAAGATATTGGCGGGGCAGGACAAGCCACCAAAGGACAATTAGAACAAGCCAAAAACTACTTCCCTGAGTTGGGGCAATTGTCAAAGGATAGCCCAGCGGCGGCGTTGTATGCGGTCAAGAAAAACAAAATATTAATCAATCCTAAGCGCAGTTTAGATCAGCTAAGTGATGATCTAATGCACGAATACACCCACGCTCTACAGGGTCAATTTGGGATCGGTGTGCGATGGGCCAACAAACCCCAGGATTATCTACGCTCTCAGGGAGTACGGGGGCGACGGGCGGAAATGGACGATCCAAGGGTTAAGGTTGCCGCTGGACGTTCTGCCAAATCCTTCGTTGATCAGACAGGCATTAAGGAAGGCGATCGCCGTTATCAGGCAGGGTTTGATCATATTTACGCCGCCGAAACAGAAGCCTATGGGAACGAATTAGGGATCGGCAAAGAACGGAAACGTCGGGGATTTTTCCGGGCGGATGCTGAGGAAATGGCCCAGCAATTCAAAGCCGCGAAAGCTGAGGCAAAACGTCAGGCGGATGAACTTAAACAAGCCATCCAACAACAGACCGAGCAAGTCAAAGCCGCGCTACAACAGCAAGGGGATGAAGTCAAAAAAGCGGCGGCCAATGTTGGGGCGGAATTTAGCCAGGGATTCGAGGAAGGTCAACAGTCAATCATGGATCGGATTAACGGATTCCTTGATTGGTTGGAAGGCATCCCCATCCTGGGTCAATTGGTCAAATGGGGGCGCAGTATTGCCGGGGCGATCGCCGGTATATTCAAGGAAAAAGCTAAACCCCAAACCGCTAAACAACCCCAACCGAAACCCCAACCTGTTGAACAAACGCCGATCGCCGATCCTTGGGAAGATTCCCCATCGGACACCCAACCCGAAAAACCCATTACCCAAACGGTCAAACCCAAGGTCAAGGCAAAATCCAAACCCAAACCCGTACAAGTTGAGGTTGACCCGAAACCCATCGAAAAACAGGTTAAGGAAATCGTCAAACCCATTACCACGGTTGACGTTGAACCGACAGAAACCCCAACCCCGACGGTGGTGGAAGTTGAACCCGTTGCCGTGGCGGATGAAGTGGAAACGGCGATCGCCGATAGTCTGAACCCCAAAGAACAGGCAGATCGATGGTTGGCATACGTCACCCAATGGGCCAATAAACTGGGAACCGAATTTGATCAAGCCCTGACCGCTGAAATTGCTGAATTAAAAGCCAGCGGGGGCAATGTCGCCCAAAGTTTACGGGGCAAAATTGACAACCTATCCGATGGATTAGAGGACAAAAAAGCCCAATTCCGTCAGGCGATCGCCGCTGGAAATACCCAATTATCCAAGGCATTGGGAACCGACTTGATTAAGCAGTCTGAAAAATTGCGGATTGCTTACAAACGGATGGCGGAGAATGTCAAATTCTTTGAAGGTCGGGGGATGTGGCGCGATCAAGCCGCTGAAATGACCAAAGTTCAACGGGAAGCCATCAAGGGTTATCCCAACCTAAAAGGACGGGCAAAAACCGGGGCATGGCAGGCGATCGCCGAAAACACCAACGAAGGTTTTAGCCAAGGCATCGAGGGGGAATTGAAAGATGCCGAACAGTCTGGATATGACCTCGGTGAAGCGGCGATCGTGGGAGCCAAAAAATCACTGGGGATTAAATCACCCTCCAAAGAATTTTTTGATATGGCCCTACAGGTCATCCAAGGCTGGAACATGGGCATGGATGAGCTTGAAAATGATGAGGGAAATAACGTTGTTCGCTTTGTTCGGCAGGTTGATGAAGGCGTTTCTGGGGGCATTGAACGACTAAAAGCGGGATTTGGCAGTTTGTTCGACAAGATCGGGGAAGCCTTCCCTATTTTTGGCCAACTCAAAAACGTGATTTTGGGATTCGGCGCGGCCATGCTCCTCGAAAACCTTTTTACAGCAATGGTTCAGGGATTTGGTGCAATTGCTTCTGGGGCGTTTGAATCAGTAGTGGCATTTGAATCCTTAAATCGTGCTTTTGTCGCTATTTCTGGCAGTTCAGCTAAGGCAAAAACTGATCTGCAATTTGTGGCCGATACCGCCAAAAAACTAGGGGTTGATCTGAAAACCGCTGAGGATGCTTACCTGGGGATGCTATCCACCACACGGGGCACGGCGTTAGAGGGAAGCCAAACCAAAAAGATGTTCGAGGTTTTTGCCCAGACCGCATCCGTTCGGGGACTTTCCAACGAGGAACAGGGGCGGATGTTTGCCGCATTACAACAATCCTTAAGTAAGCAAAAGCTCTCTGCCGAAGAGGTCAGGGGGCAATTAGGGGAGATTGGGGCGTTAGATTTCCAAGGAACCCTGGCCCGGTCAATGGGGGTTTCTGTCGCCCAATTAGATGAGGCGATGTCTAGTGGTCAACTCATGGCAGCGGACGTTTTACCCAAAGTAGCGGCCCAGTATGCGGCGGAAAATGCGGTTGTCGCTAATTCATCCGAAACCACTGCCCAGGCGATCGCCCGTTATCAAAATTCGTTGGAACAATTACGGCGCAGTTTTGCCACTTGGTTTGATGAGTCCAAGATTGTTTTTAATGGACTGGCGACGGCGATCGAGTGGTTCACGGTGGCGATCCCTGGACTGATTCAATTGGTGTCAAGTTTGGGTCTGGTTTTGGCTTGGAATACCGCTTCGTTGTTGACGGGATTTGCTAAAACGGCGATCGCCGGTCAAGCGTTTCAGGCTGCATTGTCAATGATCATCGCGGGGCTAAAAGCGGCATTGCCCGTCATCGCCACTTACTTAGCCCAAGTGATTTTATTGCAACTGGCCATGGACTCACTTTATGCCGTCGCCAGGACAATTCAAAACCCATTCACAGAATTTACCAAATCCCTAGAGACTGCCAAAAAATCCACCATTGCTTTAGAGGCGGCAATGGCAAAACTCAATAACACCGCTAGTCAAACCAAGCCAAGCCTGCCAACTCAAGGGAAGGATATTGTTTCAAAGGAAACCTGGAAACCCTTTGGCATGGATACCGGGATTAACTTAGAACCCGTTCGGCAAGCAGTAGGACTCCGAACCCTTGGCGAAAAGCAGATGAACGATTTCACTATCACAGCAGGGGAATCCGTCAGCAATGCCTATCGCACCCTGGAGCAACAAATCGGGGCGGAAAAGATTGTCGAAAATGCCAAAAATCTTGACGCTGCAATTAACAGCATCCGCTCTGACCGCAATACCTTGATCGCCGGAGATAAGCAGGGCTACGAAAAGTCTGTTAAGGCTGAACAGGAATTATTAAAACAGCGTGAGGAATTGCTGAAAGGTACGTCTGCCTATGCCCAATCGATTGAAAACGACATCACCAATTTGAAACAGGGATTGTCCGATCTTGATGCGTTGGAAGCAAAGGGCGGTATCACGGCGGATGCGGCAAAATCCAATCGGGCGGCAATGGAAACAGCTTTGGCGGATTTGGAGAAAACCAGAAACCGTTATGACGACCTCTCGAATTCCCTGCAAAAATCCCTAAGCGTACTGGAACGGGGTTTGCGGGATCTGAATGAGCAGTACACCGCATTCAATGAAAATTTAGAACGACAAGCCACTAACAACCGCGTTCGATTCATCCGTCAGGCAATGCAGTCGGGAACGGGATCGACAGTCCGGGGCATGGGGCAACAGACCTTAGATGCCCAAAATACCCAAGACAAAATTCTGTTTTTGCGGGATCAGATTGCGGAAATTGATCAATACCTATCCTTGCCTGAATTTGCTGAAGTTTTACAGCAATTAAAAGATCAAGCGGAATCGATGGGGACGGATTTAAACAATTCGGCCACGTTGGATCGCCTTATCCAAGAGGGTGGCGATAGTGGGGAGCGGGGCAAGGTTGCGACCACACTAAAACGAATGCTGGAACTCAAGGGGGAGTTGGGGCAATCAGAGGAACAGCTTGCCCAATCGTTGCTTGATCAGAAAAACGGACTCTTTGACCTAAATCGCACGATCGCCGACTTCTTCCAACAACTCACCCAACAGATTGAACAGACCAAATTAGAAATTGAAAAGGTCAGTAATCAGCTTAAATATGGGGCGATTCGTCAGCAATTACAACGGGTCTTAGTCCCTGGCTCTAATTCCTTTATGTCGGGAATTATCGGCACAATTCAGGGCATTTTTGACCAAGCTGGCCAAATTATGGAGCAAGTGCTTGGCCGCAAGGGTGAGCTTTTACAATTTGGGGCGGACAAATACAGTCTTCAGAATCAGATGACTGACTTTATTCGTTCTATCAACGGGGCCACAACGGCGATCGAGGCTTTCAAACAGGCATTGAGTCTGGGGAATGCGGTGCTAGATGGGGCAGGGCAAACCCAAGGCGGGCGATCTAGTGGTGCTGGGAATGTTCAAGGCGTCATTGGTTATGTTTCCAATAGTGGTATTGGGTCAGGCCCGCATTTAGATCAGCGAGGTTTTACCGGAACAGACCGCAAAACCCGCATGAGTGAAGCCCGCTTAAGGGAATTAGCCCCGTTGATTTTGGCGGATGGAAAACCAATTACTCAATATCCGATTACGTCTGGTTACGGCAATCGAAAAGCACCTGTAGCGGGGGCGTCAACCTTCCACCCTGCAATTGATTTCGGGATTCCCAAGGGGGCAAAGTTAACGTTTGCGGGGCAAGCTGTCAAAGTTGAATACAGGGCAAACACGGGCAAGGGCGGAAACGTTGTAGAAATTACTCTCCCAACCGATGAAATTATTCAGCTTTTACACACTGGGAGCAAGGGCAATTGGTCTATTGCGCCACAAACCCAAATGGCATCGACTCAAGGGCGATCGCCGTCTAGCGGGATTTTTAGTAATCCAATCGTCAAGAAAATTTATGATGCTTCTATCGCCAAAGGGGTTGATCCTTGGTTGATGATCGCTAAGGCGGCCAGGGAGACAGGGGGCGATGACCCGATGGCAATTAAGCACATCAATCCCAAGACAGGGAAAGTGATTGCAACCAACCCAGCACCGGGGCGTTTTGATGTAGGCGTTGGACAGGTTAGCCCAGCAGTAGCCAAAGACTTAGGCTATTCCGATAAAGATCGGTTTGATCTTGACAAGAATATCGACATGATGATCGGCTATTTCCAGCAACAGTTAAAGGCTGTTGGCGGGGATGCTCGCAAGGCGTTAGCGGCCTACAATGCTGGATTGGCGGGAATGCGTCGGGGTGGTGGGTTTGGTTATGCTGACACGATTTTGAATAATCGTTCGAGAATTGCACAATCCCAACCCGTCGCCACTAATGTCAGCTATCGCCCTGGGCAATCCAACCAAACAGCACAGGTCGCCAATAATCAACCCGATCCCATTGCCTTACGGGCCAAAGCGGACACCGATCAACTAATTGGACTCAATCAAAAATTACTCCAAGGCAATGCCCAGTTAACCCAGCAGGAAATCGAGAATTTCCGCTTAAATTCGGCGGCGGAATTGGGCGGGGTGAATACCAGTCTCGATCAACAAATGCGGGACTTTAAAAACTCTGTCGCTGATCTAGCTGATCAATTTGCTCAACTTGACGATCAGTTTTCTCCCCAAACATTGAACCGTCAGGCGGATGCGGAAATGCGTCAACTTGATACCCAATTCCGGGGGGTAGATACCCAATTACAAGAGCGTCGGTTTGCTCAGGAATCGGCAATCACGGAAATGGGGCGGGCGATTCCGTTGTTACGTCAAAACGCTGACAAATTAGCACAGGCGGGCGCTCCAGAAGCTGCTCAGAATTTGAAGACGATCGCCACTCGATTGGAATCTGAGGTTCTACCCGGCTATCAAAAAGCGTTGGATCAAACTAAACAATATCAGTCCGAACTTGGCAATCTACGGGCCAAGGCTGAGGAATTTATTGTCACCCAACAAAAGCAACGTCAAGTTACTCAAGACCTGGAAACCCTGCAAATTAAACAACAGGCCGCGGCGGAATCCTATCAGGATGAACTCAAGAAAAACACGGCGATCGAGCAAGCTAACAAGGAATTTGAGTCACAAACATTGCAGGAATCCCAACGATTAGAAGGGGATGCCCTGAAGGAACGGCTCAAATATTTAGAACAGATTCGGGATGCCAAAATTGAAACCGCTGAATACGATTACGAATCCCTACGGCGATCGAGGGAATTGGAGATTGTCGGCAAGAAAATCGCGGCGGCGGAATATGACGGCAATTTTGCCAAAAAGCTAAAACTGGAATTACAGCAAATTGACCTGGAAACGACGGGGGAAATCGCCCGCATTAATCGAGAAATCACCGATGAAACCACTAAGCAGGCGATGTTAGCTGAAGTTGCACTAGGGGCGGCGAACCGTCGGCAACAATCCGAGTTTGCGTTTGTCGATGCCCAAATTCAACGGGCCACCATTGACCGAGATCTAACCAATCGCAATGCTGAAAACCGCGCTAACCTAACCCGTAATCCCTTTGATGCGGCGGATATTCGGCAACAGGCGGCGATCGATTCACGGGTAATGGACTTTGAAAACCGTAAACAGGAATTACGCAAGCAATTCCCTGGGGAACAAAATGCGGCCTATGTGGATGGCTTGATTAGTCGGGAAGCGGAAATTTTAGCCCAGGATTTAGAACTGATTGATCGCCAATTTTTAGACCTGGGCGAAACCATTGGGCAGGGCATAGCCGGATCGTTTACTGACTTTTTTGATGCGTTGCGTAATGGCGAAAACGCTTTAGAATCCCTTGCTAAATCCCTGCTTAACTCCATTGGCAGTATCGCTGGGAACATCATGCAATCGAGTATTACGGGGTTGTTTGGGGATATGTTTGGATTTGCCGAGGGTGGTTACACTGGCAACGGTGGCAAGTATCAACCCGCCGGAATTGTCCATGCTGGGGAGTATGTTTTGCCCCAAGAATCAGTCAAAAAAATTGGCTTGCCATTCCTCGAAGGGTTGAAAAATAGCGGACTGCCCGGTTATGCCAATGGGGGGCTAGTGACTGATTCGAGTATGTTGCTATCTGCCCTCAATACTTCCTATTCTCCAACGATCAATATACCCGCATCCGCCCCGATCGCCGCTACCCAATCCGTTGGCAATTCCAACACGGCGATCACGGTAAACATCAATGACAAAAATTCCAAATTCTTTACCCAACCAAGTACATTAGCCAGGAAGATTGTGGATGAAATTAATCGGGGGCGTTAATTTCTTCTACTGTTTGCCAACTATAACCAGCAAATGCGTTGGGGTCTGGTACGGTTCTGACTGCGATAAGGGGAGAGTCATTGCATAGGATTAATTCTCCACTGGAGATCGCCGTTAGGATTTTCGCTCGACTGAGTTTTATTGTGTTCATGATTCAGATTGCCACTTGTTCAGGATTTGCTCAGAAGCTTCTTTGAATCGCATTTTGTGATCTTCATCAGGGATGGAGTCAATTGAGGCGGCGATTTTTGCCTTTATCCGTTCTGATTCTTGATATTTTTCTAGGTGGTTTTGTTGATGTTTTTTAAGTCGTTCATAACCCGTCATGGGTCGATCCCCGATCGCCGGTCGGCCAGTATCCGACAATTTACCGACCCGAAAAGTTTTATTGCAGTTGGGGCATTTAAAACGGCGATCGCCATGCTTATGGGTTTTGGTGTGATTGCAATGGGGGCAGGTGGGCATGGTTTTATTGGTAAAATTTTGTTTCTTAATATCCAAGCCGATCGCCAATTATTGTTTCTAGGCGATCACCAAAGGTTTTTGCTGTATCAACTTGGTCGTAACGAAAAGACAACGACGTAATGCAAAATGACATGGGCGCAATTTCTTGGGACTTTTCTAGCAGGATGTATTCGTCACGGTGATAAGTTTCGCATCGCCGCAAATAAACTTGATACTTGCCTATTTCTTTGCTTAACTGCCACCCTTTAGAGGCTAATCCTTCGGGGGTTGACTTTAACGACATCTGATTGAGTGATGCAAGCATGATTAATCCTTTTGTTTGATGTTGGTTGGACTTGGTAGGCGATCTCAATGGGGGTAAGCTTGGGGGATAAGCGACTGAGCTTGGGATATATTGGGGAAGTCCCCGCTTTTCCGTGGTTGGATTCGGCGGGGATTTTGATGTTTATTTTGCAATGGCTAAGCATTCACGAAAAGAGTGCCAAGTTGTTTTTGTACGGGGATTGATTGTTTCTTTGATCCAAAAGCCATGCCCTTTACTGCCACCATATAAAACTGTCAAGCCGTTAGACTCTAGGGCTTTTTTCAGTACTTTGGCGGATTCTTGTTTTTGTTGTTTTGTAGCGTTCATGTTGTCTCCGTGGTTGGTTTTGTTCGACTTCATTTAATATAACAAAAGTGGTGGGATAATGCAAGGGGTTTGCTAAAAAACTTTTTGTATAAGTGAAAACTAGCTAAAACCAAGGGATTTCGCCATGAATATCGAAACCTGTCCAGTTTGCAAAGTTCAGATCCAAGACGGGGCAAAAGTGCTTTTTTCGGCTGGCCCAGTGGAACCCGCGCCCGTCTCTATGCCCGCGTTTGTCGCTATGCCAAGGATTCCGAAAGTTGCATTAATCAGGGCGATCATGAAATTAGCTCAAAAGACTGTTACGACTGACCCGATCGCCGATGCGAGGGAAGCTTTCCTGGCTGTCCGTCAATATCAGCGAGATTGGCAACGTCATGGGGTTGACCGGGTTCGACTCTATTACGATGACGTTGATGGCAATTGGCTAGATGAATTTGACAAGGATTAAATGAAAAGCTATTCGACTACCTTCAGGGCTACCCTCAACGCCGCCACCAATACCCTGGCGACGTGTTGGAAAATTACCCTACCCGATGACACGGCGATCGCCTTCACAGATTTTGACCGGCCACTGGCGATCGATGGCGTGACCTATCAACCCGAAGGCGGATTCCAACCCAGTGATATTGATCGAGATTTGGATTTTTCCCCCAATCAAATCAGCGTCAAGTCATATTTTTCGCAACAGTTACCCGTTGAATTATTTACGTCTGGACAGTTAAGAGATGCTTCCGTTTTTGTGTTTCGCGTCGATCCTTACAACTTACCTGCTACTTTATCGGATGATCCTCTCACGTTCGATCCGTTGATTCGGGGGGCGATCGGTAAAATTACCCTTACCGATCAGGGCTACACCGCCGAAGTGATTGGACTGCAAAATCGGCTGGCCACTAAGCAGGGATGGGTTACGTCCTCGACTTGCCGCAATCGGTTTTGTGATGATCTGTGCGGGCTGGATATTGCCAATTTCACCGATACGATCGCCGTTGCAAGCGTTAGTAATCAAGCGGCGATCGCCGTTACGAGTAGTTTTGCCGATAACTTTTACACTGGCGGTACGCTAATTTGGCAGACCGGGGGCAATATTGGGATTCAAAATATTTGCACTTATAGTAACGGGTCTACGATTCGACTGTTAGATCCCGCTCCAAACCCAATCCAGGCAGGGGACACGGCCACAATTACGCGGGCTTGCGGGAAATCGATTGCTGATTGTTGGCGGTATGGGAACGGACTTCGATTCAACGCCGAGCCTGGGCTTCCGGGGGCTGATACG
>Ga0315905_10004107_pt1 | contig 14881 bp, 27 predicted proteins | sample LakEriMetagenome_5_FD_203522 | JGI IMG/M metagenome (GOLD analysis project Ga0315905, IMG submission 203522) | Freshwater fungal communities from buoy surface, Lake Erie, Ohio, United States - Buoy 4 MA121 | ecosystem: Environmental > Aquatic > Freshwater > Lake | place: USA: Lake Erie, Ohio... | reverse complement strand
TTCTCGTGCAGAATTGCTAGTTCATCAGATCTTGCACTACTTAACCACTTATGGAACTGGTCATACATCTTCTTTCGTTTATGTTCCGAATGAGGAACTGAACGTTCCTGCGAATCTTACTTTCACTGTGATTCGTGGATGGACTCGTGAGCAGTTTGTTGAGGCTACTCTGAACATGCTCAAGTCTGGTGTTGCTCTTAAGTCAGACACAATTGATTCTGTTATTGGAATCCTAAATGACTTTGACTACAAGTTCACTGGAGCTGAAGTCGTCAAGAATAAGGAAGCACTGATGTTCCTATGTCAGCGTTTCAATGCGGTTCCTAAGGACCCAGTTGAATTCGTTCGCTATCTTATCTTCCTTGCGACAGGTACGACTCTGCTTATCAAGAGCAAGTCTCTGTATCGTTCGATTGAATCAACGATCAATAAGAAGGAAGTTACTAAGGCTTTACTTGAAGCTGATACCGAAGTTCTTGCTTCGGTCTTTAACCGATTCAAGCCAATCTTCCTGTCTCTGAAGAAGTCTCTGACAAACGTTGACACAAGAGCAAAGATCAATGCGATCTCAAAGGCAAGCAAGACTGCCCACGTTCCAATGTCTTACAACATTCTGAACAACATCGGTTCTTGCACTGTTGCTGAACTTGTTGCTCAGCGTGATAATCTGTTGAACGCAAACTTCTTCCAGCTTGCGCGTTGCATTCAGTTCCTGAAGCAGAACATGTCAGCTACTGACAAGGTCTATCAGATTCGCAACGGTAAGACTTTCGCGAAGAGCGGTAAGACTCTGAATTCATTCCAAGCAACAGAAAAGATTCACCTGTTGATTCATATCCTTGCTGAGAAGTATTCGCTGAAGGGTCTTAAGGTTTACATCCCTGATGATGTTTTCTATGCGCTGCCAACTTCGGAAAAGCTGTATGTAGGAAATGTTCCGTTTGGTTCTAAGTTCGTTTCAGACAATGTTGCGCTTGGCGTATTCTGGAGAAACGAAGGTGGAGCTCGAGACATCGACTTGTCAGCAATCAGTGCGGACTCAAAGGTCGGTTGGAATTCATATTACAATGATGGAGAAGTTCTCTATTCAGGTGATATGACTAATGCTAGCCCATGTGCTACTGAATATCTTTACAGCAAGAAGAGTCTGCAGTCAGACTATCTGGTCACTGCAAATATCTTCAGTGGTAATCCAACTGGATCAAAGTTCAACATCATTGTCGGTAAAGGTGGAAACATCAATAAGGACTATATGATGGACCCAAATGCAGTCTGGGTAACCTCTGCAACTGAATCAATCAAGCGTGAAGGTCTTGTTGGTCTAATCACTCGAGATGGTGACAAGAATGCTGCTATCGTCTTCCACCTTGGCTTTGGCCGATCACAGGTTTCTTATGGCGGCGGTAAGGCTGACCTCATGCGTTCTGCTCTCGTGCAGCGCTGGAAGAACTGCTTCTATCTTAACGAACTGCTGCCATACCTTGGTGCAGAAATGGTTAAGGATGCAGCAGAGGCTGACCTTGATCTGTCTCCTAACAAGTTGACTCGCGATAGCTTTACTATGCTGTTTTCTGAAAAGGATAAATAGCAATTATGGCTAAGCTATTCTCCTTCAAACAGTTCTGTGCAATATCAGAGGAGAAGGAAGATCCTCGTCTAAAGGCAGCTGGTGTAAGTGATTACAACAAGCCAAAAGCTACGCCTAATCATCCAGAAAAGTCGCACATAGTTGTGGCAAAAGAAGGTGATAAGGTTAAGACGATTCGCTTTGGAGAACAAGGTGTAAAGGGTTCCCCTCCAAAGAAAGGTGAAAGCGAAGAATACGCTGCTCGACGAAAGTCTTTTAAAGCGCGTCACGCTAAGAACATCAAGAAGGGGAAGATGTCAGCGGCTTACTGGGCCAATAAAACTAAATGGTGAAGGTTGTAAAACTAGCGAATGGAAGATGGGCGAAACCATGTCCTCGATGTAAAGTTCAACAAGATTATCTGCGAAAAAGTTACGCAGAATCCTCTTTAAGAGAAGGTAAACTGTGTAAAAGTTGTTCTAACAAAATCACTGATAATTGTCATAGAGGCTGGCATCGAGGAATCAGATTATCTTGGTTTAACCGCTTCAAAACCGGAGCGCCTTCTCGTGGTATTGAATGGTCAATAACGATAGATGATGTTGCTGATCTAATGGAAAAGCAACATTCAAAGTGCGCGCTAACTGGATGGGACATCGAATTTCCAGAATGCGGACATCCACAAAAAGCACCTGCATCAATTGATCGAATAGACAGCAAAATTGGTTATGTACCAACGAACATTCAGCTAGTTACTAGGCATGTGAATATGATGAAACAGTCATATTCTAATGATTACTTCATTGAGGTGTGTAAAGCTGTTGCTAATAAAGTCAAGTGGTAATTTACGACCGTGCGGTGAATTTTGATATTTACTTGCACGGTCGAATAGTGTAAAATGGTAGCATGGCTGATTTGAAACTTCGCGAGATTCAGAAACTCGTAATCTCAAGAGTAAGAGACGCAATTAGAGAAGGTAAGACCGACATCTTTATCTCAGCTCCAACAGGAACTGGAAAGGGACTGATCGGTCTTGAGTTGTCTCGTCTGCTATTTGATGATAATTCTCACGAGGCATATTTGCTGACATCAGAGAAATCTCTACAAGCTCAGTATGAAGAAGACACCTACAAGTATGAAGCACATGAAGAGGTAGTTTCTATCTGCGGCATTGATACATACAAGTGCAATCTGAATAACGAAAAGTTCTCGCTTGGCGTTTGTCGCATGATGAACAAGTCAAATGCTGAGGCTCTGAAGATGCCCTGTGCAGAGACATGTGAATATCTACAGCGTTGGTCAGCCGCAAAGATTGCTCCAAGAACTGTAATGAACTACAGCTATTGGCTCGTTCAGATGAACTACGTTCTGACTAAGATGGAAGCTCTTGCTCCGTTTCAAATTCGTCCAATCGTCGTATGTGACGAAGCACATAAGTTGCCTGACATTATTGAGAGTCATTTCGCATGTTCAGTTGACAGCAAGTTCGTTGAGCGCATTCGATCAGTAATGATGGTTCTTCGTGCAAATGGATATCTTAATCATGGAATCAATCACGAGCCTGTCGAGAATGCAATCAATCATTGCCTTAGACTCCAAGTTAAGGCAAGCGCTGAAAAGCACCTAGAGAGTTTGACGAATGTTCTACTCGCGTATCATCAGCTAAAAGAGACTGTTGAAAAACAAGCTGAATCGTTTGGTAAGAAGTTTCTGAAAGGATCAAACGATACTGAAGTCCTGAAGCGTAAGATGAACAATATGCCTAAGGAAGTTCGTGCTGTTTTCCGTCTTCGTGATTCTCTGAAGGATCGCTGCTGCAAACTTGAGGATTACATTCAGATCATTAAAGACACAAGTCTGGATAACTTGATTGTTGACCGAGTGTCAGATGAGGAACGCAAGTTTCATAACCTAGATGATTCACATCTGTTTCAGCGTCACTTTAAGAAGTTCTCGTCAGTTCGAATCTACATGTCAGCGACGATTCAAGCTAACTTGTTGATCAAGCGATTTGGAATTGATCCAAAAGAAGCTCTCGTTCTGGATGTAGCATCGTCGTGGGACAAGCGTCGTTCTCCAATCGTGTTATGCAATACCGCAAATATGACATACAAGAATCATGACGAATCTCTGCGGAAATGTGTTAAGAAGATTGATGAACTACTGAAAGAACATCGCGGTCAGCGTGGAATCATTCATACCACATCAAATGCAATTATGAATGAGATCATGGAAAACTCTAGGTTTTCTTCTCGTCTGATTTCTTACACTGGCACTGAAGAGAAGATGGCAATCCTAGATGACTTTGCGAACTATCCAAAAGATGCAGTTCTGATCGGTCCTTCTCTAACGACAGGTATTGACTTAAAAGATGATCTTGCGCGATTTAACATTGTCGTTAAGCTTTCGTTTCCAAATATGACATCAGCTCTTTGGGCAAAACGGTATGAAGTCGCGAATCATATCTATGTAGGAGAAACCGCATCAGTTCTTGAACAAGCTTGTGGTCGAACAACCCGCTCTGCCGATGACTTCTCTATCTCTTACATTCTGGACAGTCGTGCCAAATCGTTCATTTACGGAAATCGGCAGCTGTTTTCGACCGCATTTCTGGATCGAATCGTAACTGATTGATTTTGAACCATTTATGAAAAATATGCATTTTTTGTGAAAATTCTGCATTTTTTTATTTACAGAGCCGAAAATTTGTGGTAGAATTTGGTGTACCCCAAATGAAAATCTTCCTCAAATCATCAGACGTCCGCTCGCTGGATTTCGCGGTTGGTCTGGTCCTTTCCAAGTCAAACGGAAAAGGTTTTGCGATTCCGATGCCTTCTCTGAAGCAGACTGCTCCTAACGGAACTCTGCTGTCTCATGTTTCTCGTCGTCTGGTTTTAATCTCTGATGTGACTGACGATCAGATCGTCGCCTTTCAAAAGCTGACTCTCCCGTCCACCGTTGAAATTGAAATCGCCTAAGTTATGATTCCCATCGTTGAAGCTGAACACTTTTCCTGGTCTGGCACTACAGGCACAATCTTTTCGGCCGAACTTGAACACCTCCTTGGATCTGATCGCCTGCCCAAACGATTTGATGTGAACGGAAACAATTTCATCGTGACCTTCGAATACACAGGCAGCGAACGGCATGCCGGAGAACTCGTCAAGATGTTCTTCAAGTCTATCAAACATCACAAAGAAATCAACATCGTAGTTCTAAATGACTAAGCTTACATCAGAGCAAATCGAAACATTTGCAAACCGTCCTAAGGTTCGCAAGGTCGCTGTCTGGAATTTCCTAGGCACAGTGCATCACTGCGGAACTTATTTTAATGCTCTATCAAATCTTGATCTTGATGAAAAGCTTTACAAGTGGAATAAGGAAACCGTAAGAGCAATCTTTGAAGGAATCAAACTCGCCGCAAATCATGACTAGAAAATCTTGGGTAAAAGCAGGAGATGAATGGGTTGACATCAAGACCACTACATTCATCGACATTGAGGAAGGTCCGTTCGGCGACGAATACACCTTCACGCTTTCCGACTCGGATGAAGTCTTCAAATCCCGCATCGTCATTGGATCAAAACCAGGTTAAGTATGAAAATCAGTTCAACCGCAATTATGAAAGCCATCTTGCCGCATGGATGGCATAACGGCCAACCGTATGTTCAAGACATCTTTGATCCTAAGCAGACACATGCGCTTTATGGAATCACCAAGGATACACTGGACAGCTATAAGAAGCGCCTGAAAGAACTTGGTGCAAACCGATTTAGACAAGTGAAGGCTCGAGATGGCTGGATGATCCTCTGCTTCAATGCTAACAAAATGCAGCTATCATGAAAGAAGTAACTTATGAAAGCGGTCTTAAACTCCTCTGGGATGACCGCATACAAGTCGGCTCAATCATCACGGCATATCGCCCAGGCTATCATATCGTGACATCGATTGAAGACCGCGGCAAGAAATCTACTCCTCTCATTCATTACCGAACACTCCTAAACTCAAAAGGAAAGAAATCCAAGAATACATCTGAACGATGTGACGCGTCATACTGCCGCCTCGCGTCCGAGCAAATTCCCAAGCATATTCAAATCCTTGAGGAATACATTCAATCACTCAAAAACTTTCAAGCTGAACATGACCTCTGAATTTCAAACTGCACTGGAACTTGTAAGGTTCCTCGACAAAACATTCCCTGATTCTCAAACGCTGATCGTTGGTGGAGCAGTGCGTGATACCATTCTTGGTAAGCCTGTCCATGACGTCGATCTTGCGACGAATATCCCCTTTGAGGAACTTACGACGGTTTGTGAACTTCGTGACATCACGAAGAATACTGTGAATCCTCAGCCTGTCTCTATCATCGTCTACAACGGAATTCCGTTTGAGATTGCGGCATTCCGTGCCGACTCTTTTGGAGTTGAAGGACGGTCCAATAACGAAGCAGTTCTTGTTAACTGCTTTAGACTGGATGCATCTCGACGTGACATTACGATCAATGCAATCGGTATGGACGGAAATCAAAACTTCGTTGATCCTGAAGGTGGTGTTTCTGATCTGGAGCGTCGTGTGATTCGTGCGGTGGGTATTCCTGCCTTTCGTTTTCGAGAAGATGCGACGAGAATTCTTCGCGTGTTTCGTTTTGCCGCAAGGTTTGGATTCACGATTGACGAAGATACGTTTTCTACTGCAAGAGCGAATCACTGGAGGCTTGCCGATCCTAAGCAGATTTCTCAAGAGTCTATTGCGAAGGAACTGTTCAAGGCTGCAGAGTCTGGACCTGTGCTTTCTCGATTCATCTCGCTTCTGTTTGAAGCAAATCTGATTCAGCATGTTCTTCCGGAGCTTGCTGCACTGGAAGGCTTCACGCACGATCCGCAATGGCACCCTGAAGGTGGAGCGACTGTGATCGGCCACATTCTGGAATGCTTGAACGTAAGTGATTCTACCGACCCTGTTGTCAATCTGGCATTACTGTTTCACGACCTTGGAAAGGCAGTGACTCGAGGTGTCAAGGATAACGGCCATAGCAATTACCACGGACACGAAGAAGCTGGAGTTCCGATCACGGAAGGAATCTTTGAACGACTGCGGTTTCCTGACCTGTCTGCTGAAGACAAGGATGCAATTCTGTTTGCGGTTCGTCGCCACATGCTGATGCACAACCTGAATGATTTGGCTCGCAAGACGCAAGTCAAGCTAGTTCATAACCCAGGTTGGAATGTGCTGAAGCTGGTCGGTATCTTTGATGACGTGTCAAGAATTGATCCTGACTTCCAATTGGTTCGCAAGCTGGAATTCATTAAGGAGATCGAAGCAGTTGAGGAAAAGGTTGCTAACATCGCTCCTACGGCTGATGCGCTTCGCCTGAAGGTCAAGGAATTTGTTGATGGTCACAGAGTCTTTAACTGGTTCCCCGAGACGAGAGCAAATCCAAAGCTGCTTGGGCCTATTCTGGAAAGGACTGCAGAGTTCATTCTGGATAAGCTTGATCAGAACGAAAGACCGAACGATCAAGAAATCATCGACTTCATTAAGGACATTCTAAATGAAATCAATTAAGTGGATCATCGGTTATGTCGATTCCCATGGTGCAGTACATTCGCATGTAGTGTATCATGGGGATACGATCGACTCTCATTTACAAAAATGGCCGGGAAAAGTATCTGCTCATGGTAAATGGAGATGGGACCCGTCACGCCCAGGAACAATTAACACTTATGGAGAAGACATTTCAGACGAAGAGTTGTTCGCGATTCTTGATAGAGTGGAATACCTCAATCACAACTAATCATGAGATGTGGATGCGATATCAAAAGCAGCTTGAGCAGAATCATTTACAAAAACAAATAAAGAGAATGCATAAAGACATTACAGTAGCAAAGTTCTTTGATTTCTATACACTCAATCTCCTTGACTATTTTGCAGGCGAGAAGACTCTTAACCATTCTTCCCGAGCCGAACGAATTACTAACAAGTATGTGGAGGTGACTGAGGAAATGTATGCAAAGATTCGACGTGCTCTGACATATTCGATCATTCGTGAGTTTCGACATTTTGGCTCTGAAACATTCGAACCTGTTGTATGTGACGAGGCTGATGAAAAGCTTTTTTACAAATATGACATGCTTAAAGAGATGTCAATTAAGTACGACCTCGAATTCATTCGCAATCGCTTCGACCGATACTTAAAAGGCGAACTTGAACTCCATGACTTACATATTCGATTTGACATTGATCTTTTGATCTATGCTTTCTCAAATGTTGATTGGGCATTGAAGTATGGCGGTAGAAACTGGGCTAAGGCTGCGCAACTCCTTCGTGAAGAACCAAAAACAGTTCATCATAAGCAGCTGTGGATTGACCGAGTACTCGATCTTCAGCATAACACAGGGCATATTCTCAACAAGACTGATTTCTGGTCACTGTCTCAACCAAAGCAATGCCACCGACAATTTGAACCGCGGAAGAACAAGCGGTCTCCTCTAAACTATCGTAGATACGCAAATAGTATTTCCGACCTGATTCGTTACTCTTCGTCATCCGTGCGAAAACTTGCGATAGCAAACATGAATTACATTCCCCCTCAAATTAGATGACACGATACATTGAAACTGATACCGATGTTTACTTTCCAAAAGTAAATGCGCGGCATCATATTTCATTCGTGAAGACTTACCGCAAAATGACTATTCCGCAGGCTCGTCGAAAGATGCGAGCATTATGGGCAGGTAAGTCATTGCAGAATGAAATGATACATTACTTAAAAGAGAAAGGATACATCCATGGACCCGAATAGTTCAGCTTGGTTACTCATGTGCATTCTACTGACGCTGCTTGTCATTACATTCTGGTCTCCTACTCTCATCGCTTTTATTAAGAGACATCCGCACCGCTGGTGGATTCTAATCTTCAATACGATCATTGGCGGAAGTGGAGTCGGCTGGTTTGTTGCTTTACTCTGGGCTCTAGGAGTCTTGTTGCCGAATTCCAAGAAATAATGCACATTTCGGCATTTCGGCGGTAGAAACCCAGTAGATGCCGAATTTCACGGATTTACCTCCGTAACTTATTGACAATCAATAGGCAAATTTAAGAAAAACACGGATTTTTCGGGCGGCGGAGAAAATTTATGCATTTTCTTCATTTTTTTATTTACAGACCCGGAATTTTGTGGTAGAATTTGGTGTACCCAATCCACAAAATATGTACCAAGCATTCGATCGCACCGCCACCGTCCGTCTCCGCCGCGAACTTGAGAAACTCCTTGGAGATTTCGCTGAGAAAAACGGACTGACCGTCTCACTCGGAAATGCCCGCTTTTCGCAAAGCGAAGTCCGGTTTCTGAACACGACCTTCCTTGTGAAAGGTGAACTCAAACGCGAGGAAAAAGCTCTTGAACATCAGTTCTCGGTCCACGGCCTTAAAGAGGTGAATGACCGCGGTGACCGCCTGGTTGAATACAACCGCCGCCGCTATCAGTATCCGTTCGTCTTCATCAAGAAGGCTGATGGTCGCCGCTACAAGTGCTCGCTGAATCAAGCCAAAGCTCTTGGTTTCTAATGAAAAGAAAACGTAAACCTCTTGCTACGAACTCGCTCGAAATGCGAAATCTGACACGTCATAAGTGTCCGCCGCCATCCTTCAGCTTCAAGGATCGTAAGCAAGAGGCCCAACGCAAAATCTGCCGAACCAAAAATCATGAAGACCAGCACTAAACAACTTGTGACCTTCGTTCGCCTTGACGAGAATGCAATCATCGCTCCTTGCGATTTCCATTCAATGGACGGCGGACAGAATCTCCATCAGATTCTTCATCCAGAAACCATCGGTCAGCGACCTAGCGACTTTTCACCGGATCGGAGTTTCTGGAGACCGACTCATATTCAAGAATCTCGTGCATGAGGCCACACACTAACATCGGAATCATTGGTGGTGCCCTGAATGTTGGGCGGTCTACGCTAACATCTGCAATTGTCAATACTCTTGCTGAACAGACCAAACCAGGTGCTGTCATTACGGCCGATGAGATTAAGATGCCGAAGCTTGAGGATGTTAAGATGTACGAAGAAGCTCCTAAGCCGAAACTTCCTATGAAATCAATTTTCCCGTTCATCGCTACATCGGCCATGCTTGGTGGTGCGTTTAACTTTCCTGGCCCGTCGTCATATGACATTCGGCATGATCCTACTCGAGAGAAGACTCCTGAAGACCTTGCCAAAATCGATGCCGCAAGAATCAAGCGTGAACGAAAAGCTAACCGCAAGAAATCATGACATCGATTGACTGGGACCGATACGTTACACATGATGTTCGCCGAGCGAAGTCTGCGGCCTGCCGTAGCTATGAAGCAGCAGGTAAACAAGGACTTGCAATAGACACTATCTATCCTGTCACCACTTTTGCTCTTGGCTGCCTTCACCATGAGATTCAAGTCGAAGGTAGATTTCGCAATGCAAACGATTTCATAATGTTCATTATTGACGCCCCGCAATGAAACGACCATTCAAGACAGCTGAAGCAAAAAGGACTGACACCACGACTATTAAGTGTCATGGACCGGGGATTGTAGCTGGGTCGGAAAAATGCATTCCTTCGCAAAGTCCCACTGCTGACGGTTGGCTGAAAATTGGTTGCCATGAAGTAGAGACAAAGCTTGTTGCATACACAGGAATTCGAACCTGGCGATGCCCAGTCTGTTTTGAAGAACACCGCAAAAGAGTAAACGCACGATGAAAAAATTCACATTCAAAAAGCACAAGAAGGAAGGCAGTTATCGCTCCTTTCAGAAAGACTACACTGACGTCAAACTTAGCGGAAATAAGGTTGGCTGGATCACTGAGCGAGAATACGAAAAGTATGAGCTATGGTTTTCCGTCAAGTCAACCGAACATACTTGCGGCTGGAAGAACATCAAGTTGAAGGCCGAATTCAAAAACGAAAAAGACGCTCGAGAATTTATCACTACGAACGCTGCTAAGCTTCAAGAAAAGCTCGAGCTGCATCAGCACATAGACTAATGAATTTCAAATTTCAAAAACAAAAGCATCGATTCAGTATCGTCCCTGGAGTTCAGGAGACTGCTGTTATGATCGAAGGTATGCATGTCGGTTGCATTACACGCTGTCCAGATTCTGGCATCTTTCGTATCAATCTTTCAGTAACTGATCCAAAGAAGAAAGTCCCGTGGAAGTGGGCTCCACTTAAGCAGCCATTTCATTCGATCGGTGAAGTCAAGAACTTCCTTACAAATAACATTGATGACATTCTTCGCCGCTTTGAACTTCACCCAATCGTAATGCCATGAATACTATGACTGTCGGATTTACTATCTCTGGAGACTTCATCACGAATCACTCCCGCAACCTGTGGACCGAAGGTTCATATTCAAAAGCTCTTGATTTTCTTGAATGCATCGATGGTCTGACTCATGAACAGCGAGTCGATATCCTTGCAGGTAAGCTGAAAATGATTGGTGCCAATTCAACGCTTGACCTCGTTGAGGATGAATGGAAACCTGGCGAAGACATTGACTATCCTCCGTTTGTTGAAGGAATGCGGCGTGGCGATAACTGGCATGAGCTCAAAGAACTTCGAGAAAATGCGGCATGGAAGATTGCATATGAAGAATGGCCATACTACAATTACTCCATCTTTGATCGAAAGCGCACTCGCTATTCTGGAATTCTTGCAAAGATTGCAAAGCATGTTGGTGAACAGCGTGCAGCGCAGATCATGCAGACTGTTCAGAACGAAAAGATGGACGATTGGTCAGGCCGTAAACCTCCAGAACCTCTTGTTAAGACGGACGAGGAAAAGAAGGAATCATCTGTTTTGTCAAAGTCGTCCACCCTTGATCCTATCGAGATGCTGTATGCGCAGACGCAAAACCAAATGATGGTGAATGCTGTTCTGGCTGGGCAAGATCCTTCATCAGTTCCTACTGTTGAAGCAATGATGAATCGTGGTTCTAATCTGAAAATCAAACTTGATTCAAAGATGGAGTCAGCTAACGGTTGGCTTCTTCCGAACGGAAACTACTACGGATGTGGAGTCATGGAACATGTCGGTCTTGCCGAGAATCTCATGGAGCATCTGAAGATTTCAGTGCCAGATTCAAACCACGAACGGCATGCCGAAGATCTGGGTTGGATCAAAATCAGCAAGTCATCTACGGGCTTCTACATTATCAGTAAGAAGAAGCCGACTCAGAAACAGCAGAACAAGCTGTGGGATTACTGTCAGAAGCATAACCGCGATTATGATGAATATGTAAGCCGACTTCTATTATGAAACATCAACCAAAGAATCTGACCGAAGGACTGACTCCACCAAAGAGACTGCATGATACTACTCGTCTCCCTCAGTATTTCGATACTCTCTGGGACATAAAGTGGGGTTCGCAAGTTTACAGCAATCTCTACGGAATTCTGGAAAAGGAAGACTTCTTCCGTGCACTCGCAGAGCATGGATTTGACGCTGCCGCGGTCAGAAAATACGCCGAAAATCACAAAAATGCGTAACTGATTGGTTTTCAATACAGAAGAAAAATTTGTGAAATTTCTTCATTTTTTTATTTACAAGTCACAGATTTTGTGGTAGAATTTGGTGTACCCAATCCACAATATGTCAGAAGTTCTAAAAATGCTGGAAGACCTCGAAAACCGCCTTTGGGCACGATTCGGAAATCCTCTGGCGAAATACACGAAGACTCAGACCGACGTTCATATGACTTATTATGTCGGTCGCCTCATGGAGGAACTCGGACATAAGTGGGTCAACCCGAAGAACATTTCTGGAGATCATGAAGACCGTGCTTATTACTCCGAAAAGGCTTTGCACGATGCATTCCTCGCAGGACAGCTTTTGGCTCGGAAGTCAAATCAAGAACTCGCAGAAAACATTCGGGCCGAAATTAAGGCTGAACTGAAGTCCGCAATTGACGAACTGTAAACTCCTCTCAACTACATCATGACACCAAACATTGACAAATTCGTAAAGGAAGTCTCGAACCGCCTCAGTGCGAACAACGGAAAGATTCCTGCTCCGCTCTACTTTGAAATCGGCAAGCTCTGCGGCATGACCTGCAAGCAAGTGGTCGAGGCCAAGAAGGAACATTTCGCTGACAAGGTGAAGGGCGGAACTCGGACTACAAGCAAGCCTGTGAAGGCTGCAAAGAAAGCAGTCAAGAAGGCTAAGCCTGCCAAGAAGGAACCGAAAGGTAAGAAGAAGGTTGAAGCTGAGCCTGCTGCTCTGACTAAGAAGCAGAAGAAGGCTCTCGCGAATGCCGATGAATCGACTGGCATCGTCGAAGACACTGACACCGCCTTCGTCTGGATTGCCTCTCCGGAGGAAATCGCCTCGACCGAAGAACTTCACAAGACCAACTACTAATGAAAGACTTTCTGAAGTTCATTGTCAAACCGCTTGCGGCCGTCGCCATTCTTAGCTGCACATTCATTTATCTGGCGAACATATCATACAAGGCGCAAGAAGCCGAACTTTATCAACTCCGCACAAAGCAATATGCGGTTTGGGAAAAGATGACTGGCAACCCTAACAAACTTACACTTGAAGAATTCATAATCTGGAAAGGAACGGAATGAAAAAGATCGTACATCTTAGATGTCATGACTGTAAGACTGACGTGGATATTCACGAAGATACAGATCACGAAGTCTGGGATGTCTATTGCCCATGCTGCAAGAGAAACATTTCCCGCTTATTCTGGATCGAACTGACTTACAAAGACAAAGAAGATGAAAGACTTTCTGGGGAACCAACTTGAAGTAGGAGACGAGGTAGTCTTCATCGTGCCAGGCTATCGAGAGCTAACTCGCGGTATCATTACCAAGTTCACCAAATGTTTCGTCTTCATTGAGAAACATAATCCAAATCAGATTCGTGCAGCCTGGCAAGAAACGATCAAGCAGACTCCAGAACAACTCGTAAAGATCAATAAGTAATGAAACACGTGACCGATCTAGTGAAGTGCAACCTTGTTGGAGTTGACGGGAATGCATGGGTTCTTATGGGAACTTGGCAAAATGCCGCAAGGAAACAAGGCACTCCAAAATCTGAAATCGATGCAGTGATGAAGGACTGCATGTCTGGTGACTACGACCACCTCCTTCAAGTTCTAATCGCAAACTCAAAATGAACAACGTTGAAATGTGGCGACAGCTGACTGAGCGGCATCCCGAGATGAAAGACCCTGAAGCTGTCATCAAGCTCAAAGCACGTGGTCTTAAGGCTCTGATTGATCAAGCATATCAATGCGGAACCGAAAGAGCAATGATCAATGACAAGTTGAACTATGAAGCATTCATCGGTTCTTTCACTAACACTATCTTCGGAAAAACAAAACCATGACACGCCTACAAGGAATCTCACTTGCTCTATTCGTAAACTTTGCGCTCTGGGTTGCACTCTATTTCTTCCTCAAACAATTCATCAAATGAACGATCGAATCTTTACTTACCATTCGTCCTGGGGTCATACCTTTGAATGCGACTATTGCGACCTCCGAACTCCGATTCGTGTAAGGTCAAATCGGAAGCCGACAAACGATAAAGAACTCAGCTTCTTTGCACGCGACGTTGCTGAAATGATCGCTTACCATGCAATGAACATTTGGCCACAGCTTAACGGCTTCTCAGGCTACGATACTCTCACCTTCGAATTTTCAAAATAATGCAAATCATCAAAAACATTCCTGTCTTCGGCGAACCTTTAATGGACGCGCATGCTCAGCTCGAAAACTGTCTCCGTGTAGGTAAGGCAGTTCGTGGAGCTCTTATGGCTGACCATCACCTTGGTTATGCTGCTCCTGTCGGCGCAGTCATTGCTCGTGAAAACGAAATCTCGCCATCCGAAGTTGGCTTCGACATCGCGTGTGGAAACAAGGCAGTTCTTACTGACCTCCACCTTGACGATGTGTCAGGACGTATGGAAGACATCATGGACAAGGTGTTTCGTAACATCTCGTTCGGAATTGGCCGTGTGTCAAATTCTCGTCATATCTCTGGTCAGGTTGATCCTAAGGACACTACTGATGTCTTTGATCGTGAAGTCTGGTCTGAAATCGAATTGCTTAAGGGTCTAAAGGATATGGCTGTCAATCAGCTTGGAACTGTCGGCTCAGGTAACCACTATGTGGACATCTTTCATGATGAACGCGGTCGTATCTGGATCGGAGTTCACTTCGGTTCACGTGGTCTTGGACACAAGATTGCTTCGCACTACATCAAGGTTGGCGGTGGAAAGGATGGCATCAATGTTGATCCTGCGATCCTTGACCTTGACACTGAA
>Ga0315905_10004106_pt1 | contig 14883 bp, 10 predicted proteins | sample LakEriMetagenome_5_FD_203522 | JGI IMG/M metagenome (GOLD analysis project Ga0315905, IMG submission 203522) | Freshwater fungal communities from buoy surface, Lake Erie, Ohio, United States - Buoy 4 MA121 | ecosystem: Environmental > Aquatic > Freshwater > Lake | place: USA: Lake Erie, Ohio... | reverse complement strand
TGATTCATCCGTTTATGCTCGGTACCTTTGCGAATTCCTTTAATAAACAATCATATCAGACCTTCTGCGATGAAGATGGTATTCGTGTGTTACGTGTTGGTGTGGCTCCACCAATGCCTTTTTTCCGCGGAATCTCTTATGCATATTGTTTCCAACGGGTGCGCATTGCAATGAAAAAGTTTCAACTCGATCCAAAAGATTTTTCAATCATCCACAGTCATGCAATGTTTATGGGGGGTGTCATTGGACATAAGCTCTCTAAAAAATATAACCTTCCCCATGTTCATACAGAACATACCTCCGGACTTATCTTTAACCCAAAACAATACACCAAAGAAGACATCGCTATTACCCGAAAGGCTTATTCGCATTGTCATAAGGTACTCTTCGTAAGTAATTTTGCGCTGAAACACACCTTGGCTACAATTGCATTGAAGTCTAAAGATACCTTTATGGTCCTTCCAAATATCGTGGACCCTTCTTTCTTTTCTTCCCCGATAGGTTCTTTCTCAAAAGTCACCTCCTTGAGGTTCTTGGTTATTGGAAATTTTATTCCACGTAAAAATCACCAATTATTACTTGAGGCGTTTGGACTTGCGCAAAAGGAATTTCCAACCGTCGGACTTTCAATTGCTGGTAATGGGCCTTTGGAACAGCATCTTCGCGCATTGTGTGAATCCCTGAACTTGGAAAACGTACATTGGTTGCCAATACTGAATCGGGCAGAGGTTAAAGAACAAATGTCAGCACATCAGGTGATTCTTTCAACGAGTAAGGTTGAAACTTTCGGATTAACTATAGCTGAAGCGCAAGCGATGGGAAAACCGGTGGTTGTTACAGATTCGGGAGGGGTAAGGGATATCGTTACCCATGAAACAGGTATCGTAACGGAATTAAGTTCAGAGGCCTTCGCTAAAGGGCTGATTCAGCTGATTCAATCGTTCGATGCGTATGATCCGGAAACAATCCGTCAGTCAGCAAAAAATCGCTTTGCTGCCCCGGTTATTATGAATCAATTGAATGAAATCTATTGGCAGCTTCATGATGGGAATTTGTACCTTTGATTCATGATCCGCGTCTTAATCCTTGCCTACGATTTTCCGCCTTACGTTTCCGTAGGAGGCTTGCGTCCGCATAGCTGGTTTAAGTATTTCAAGGAGTTTGATGTAGAACCCATCGTTATTACTCGGCAGTGGGGAAATGCCTATGGGAATCAATTGGATTTTGTTGCGACAGGTTGGAGTAAAGAGTGTGTGATTGAAGAATCACCTCAGGGGACTATTATTCGTACCCCATACTCTCCTAACCTAAGCAATCGGATCTTATTGCGATACGGGGAGAAACGGTTTAGTAGGTTAAGAAAAGTGATTTCAGCATACTATGAAGTGCTGCAGTTTTTTTTCGTGGTTGGACCAAAAAAAGAGATTTACAAAGCAGCAAAATCCTTTTTATCGCAGCATAAGGTTGATGTGATCATTGCCACAGGAGAGCCGTTTGTCTTGTTTCACTATGCTCGTAAATTAGGTGCTACCTACAACGTTCCTTGGATTGCAGATTATCGGGACCCCTGGACTCCGAATTTAAAAAATGAAAATTGGTTCATTAAAGAATTTAATGCCTTTTTAGAAAATAGGATTTCGTCAAAAGCCAAGTTAATTACCACGGTTTCTTCCTTTTTTGAGAACCAAATTCAAAAACATGTCCCAAATGGTAAGTTTTCTATTATCCCAAACGGTTTCGACGAAGAGTCTATGAAACAAATTGAAGGCATAGAACAAGATAGTGGAATGCTTCGAATAGGCTTTGTCGGCACCATTTATGAATGGCATCCATTAATAGTTTTACTTGAAACGCTGAATTGCTGGGTTCTTAAATTTCCAGATCGAAAAATCGAGCTACACTTTCATGGAACAAACAAAAACGAGTACATTTCCGAATTACTTAAAAATCAATATCCAAAGTTAATTGAAGCTGTAGTTACCCATCCTAAATTACCCAACCAACAGTTGTTAGAAAAACTAGCAAGATACAATGTCCTATTGCTTTTTAACTATTATGCCTACATGGGTACAAAAATATACGATTATCTAGGGCTCAAGCGCAAGATGTTATTCTGCTTTACGGATGATCCGGAATCAATAAAGCTAAAAAACCGGTTCTATCCCTTGGATGCGAATGGCGCATCGGAATCGTTGCAGAAAGAGTTGATCGTTAAGTATAATGCTGGAATATTAATATCTAACGCAGATGAATTAATTAAGGTCTTAAATGAATTATACCAAGAACACAAAGCAACTGGGGTAATTAAATGCCATTCATCCGGAGTAGCGAAGTTTTCTAGAAGAATACAGGTGGAGCGTTTGGCTAATCAAATAAAGAATATGCACTGATTTTTATGGAATACAATCCCAATCACCTACTTTTGCTTTAATGAATTACTTCTTAGAGCATCTCCTTTCAGAATTTCAATTCCCTCTTACTAATCCTGTATTGGTTTTTTCTTTGATGCTGTTCATTATTCTTTTGTCTCCGATACTCTTGCGTCGGATTAGAATACCAGGTATCATTGGATTGATATTATCAGGGATTATTATTGGTCCGAAGGGCTTGGGAGTTATTGGTGAAAATTCATTGGCTGCGGAAGGTTGGATTAAGCTGTTTTCTACTATCGGATTACTTTATATCATGTTCATGGCAGGGCTCGAGCTTGATTTGAATCAGTTTCGACGGTACTATAAAAAAAGTGTGTTTTTCGGCTTATTTACCTTTTTTATTCCAATTCTACTTGGATATCCACTTTGTTATTACGGTTTGCATCTTTCTCCACTGGCGAGTTTACTTACCTCAAGTATGTTTGCTACACATACCTTGGTAGCCTATCCAATCATGAGTAAGTTCGGGCTTTCTAAGCATAGTTCGGTAGCGATTACGGTTGGAGGTACTATTCTAACAGATACTGCAGTATTGATTATTTTGGCAATAATTTCAAGTGCATCCAAAGGACAATTAGATGTGACTTTTTGGGTTCGATTACTCACGTCTTTAGCCTTCTTTTCTATCATTATGTTTGTTATAGTGCCGCGCATTACACGATGGTTTTTAAAGAAGTTGGATAGTGAAAAATCATCTCAATATATCTTTGTGCTATCCGTTGTGTTCTTTTCTGCATTTTTAGCCGAAGTGGCTGGGGTTGAACACATCATTGGAGCCTTTGTCGCTGGGTTAGTTCTAAATCGGTTTATTCCGCACAATTCGGTACTAATGAATCGAATCGATTTTATTGGTAATTCGCTTTTCATTCCCAGTTTCTTGATTTTTGTTGGAATGGTGGTTGATTACCGCGCACTTTTTCAAGGATCTTGGCCCTTAATAATAGCCGCTGTATTAACAACGTTTGCCATTTTCAGTAAATGGTTGGCAGCCCTGGCTACGCAGCTTTTATTTAAGATGTCCAAGGTAGAGAGAAAAGTTATTTTTGGTTTAAGTACATCTCACGCAGCGGCTACCTTAGCCATTATTATGGTTGGATATCAGGATAATATTCTAAGTATAAATATAGTCAACGGAACCATTTTACTCATATTATTTACCTGTATGACGGCGTCTTTTGTTACCGAACACGCGGGAAAAGAACTGTTGATTAAAATTGCTGATCAGGGAGAAGATGAAATTTATGAAAGTAAACTTCGTAACAAGCATTTAGTTGTTGCGATGAATGAACTTTCCGGAAATGAAAAATTACTTGAATTTGCTTTGCAAGTTTCTGATCCTAAAGTTATAAATCCAATTTCAATTGTCAGTGTGCTGCCAACCTCTAGCTTTGCTGAACGAATCATTCATAAATCGCGTAAAAATTTAGAAGAAATTGTTAAGCATTTTTCAGGGTACGAAACTAAATTAAATACCATTGCAACCATCGATTTGAACATTTCATCCGGAATTTCAAGGGTGTCAAAAGAACTGTTTGCCGATGTAGTTATGGTAAATGATAGCAATAAGATCAATTTAATTAAACGAATTGTAGGAGATGATCGTGCCCACCTCATGGATTCATGCGACAAAACCATTTTTTTCTGTCAAGTAGAACGACCTTCAGTTAATTATGAGAAAATTGTTGTTGTAGCACCATTGTTGGCAGAATTGGAGCCTGCTTTTGTGTCATGGGTTGAACGTGTTCTACGTCTAGCGCATGAACTTAAAATTCCCATTGTTGCATATATGCATGCTCAAACGCATGAGCGTTTTGTGAAAGTAGCTATAGCGAACAAAATTGATGCAAGTTATTCCTTCAAAGAACTTGAAGAAGTGGATGATTTCTTTCTTTATGCCACAAGAAATGATAATGATTTTGTTATGGTTGTGGGCGCAAGAACCGGTTCTGTTTCTTATTTCACGGAAGTGGATTCATTCGTTGCGAAAGTACAGAAAGTCTATGAGGATAATGATTGGGTGCTTGTTATTCCTGGTCAAGAGAAAGAAAACTTATTCAAAGAATACGAGGATATTTCAGGAAATGCGATCGGTATCGGTGTGGATACCTTAACCAAGATAGGTAAAGAGGTGGGTAGTATCTTTAAAAAGGACTAGTTGAATATTGCTTTAAATAAAGATAGTAAACATCATCTAAACAGCCAACACTAGTACATTTAGCCTTCGGTTTATTTCCCCCTAGAACTCCCGGTCTTAACTACAGGTGCCTTTTTTGTCGCCGCAGGTTTTGCCGCTTTCGGCTCCTTAGTTCCTGCAGTTTTTGCTGGTTTCTTAGTTGTTTCTGCTTTCGCTTTCTTAGGCTCTTTTTCCTCTTTAACTGGTTTATCAGCCGCTTCAGCAACTACTTCTTCTTTTTTCAATAAACCCTCTTTCAATAGTAAATTATACCATTGAAATACCTTGCGGATGTCTGAAAGGTAAACTCGGTCTATGTCATAGTTTGGAAGAACACCTTCAAAGGTCTTTCTTAATACAGCTTCTTCAACTTTATGGTTAATAGCCTCTTTTCCATCATTTTGACCTAGTAAAGTCGAAAAAACATCTGTTAGTTTAACATCTTCCTCATACGTGAATATGCTTATATCTTCTATGGAACTAATCTTTTCCGATGCAAACGCAGGAAATCTTTTTTTGTCAATCAACGATTCCACAATCACATTGCTTTTACCTTGAGTAACGATTTTAAATAGTCCTGGTCGACCAGAGATGGAAATGATTCCTTGTAAGTCCATATATTATATTTTGGCCAAAATTAGAAATTCTTTCGGATTTGACTCTATCATTTTGGCTTCATTTTAAAATAATAGTAAGTTCCATTATATTATGCCTACCTTTGCACCTAATTTTAGAAGAAATCAATGACATTTGAAGCGTTGGGATTGCGGAATGAGGTGCTGCAGTCTATCAAAGAGCTCGGGTACACCGAACCAACACCCATTCAGGAACAAGCGATTCCACATCTACTCCAAGAAGAAAGCGATTTTGTAGGACTAGCACAAACAGGAACTGGTAAAACGGCAGCTTTTGGCTTGCCCTTGCTTAGTCGTATCGAACCTGGACAACTTTATCCAACCGCGGTAATTATTTGTCCAACTCGTGAACTCTGTTTGCAAATTTCCAACGATTTAAAAATCTTTGGTAAATACCTAAATGCCAGCGTAGTCTCGGTGTACGGTGGAGTAGACATTAAAAAGCAGATTACAGACATTCGTAAAGGAGTCGATATTATCGTTGCAACACCAGGACGTCTTATGGATTTAATGAACCGCAAGGTGATTAAATTAAACGAGATTGAATTTGTTGTACTGGATGAGGCTGACGAAATGTTAAATATGGGATTCAAAGAAGATATCGACGATATCTTAAAGTACACGCCCGATACAAAAAGTGTGTGGTTGTTTTCAGCAACCATGCCCAAAGAAGTGGCAGCCATTGCAGCGAACTATATGTCTGAACCGCTTGAAGTTTCAATCGGTCACAAAAATCAAGGAAACGAGAACATTCATCACATATATTATATGGTGTATGAGAAAGATCGTTATCCTGCCTTAAAGCGTTTGATCGATTTTAATCCGGAAATCTATGGCTTAATTTTCTGTCGGACGAAAAATGAAACAGCTAATGTTGCTCAGAAATTAAGTCGAGACGGATATAATGCTGAACCCTTGCATGGAGACCTTTCTCAAGGAATGCGTGATATGGTCATGGCTCGATTTAGAAGTAAAGAAGTTCAGTTATTGGTGGCTACAGATGTTGCGGCACGTGGAATTGATGTAGATTCTATTTCACATGTTATCCACTATAATTTACCGGATGACATTGAAAACTATACGCACCGAAGTGGACGAACAGCACGCGCAGGTAAAAAAGGAGAATCCCTTTGTCTTTTAACGCAAAAGGAATTATTTAAGGTTCGAGGAATTGAACGTCAAATGCGCACGGATTTCACCAAAGGGGTAATACCAAATGCACAAGAAATTTGTCAAGTTCAACTTAAAAAATTAGTTGAAAAAGTGACCTCAACCGCTATTCGAGAAAAGGAGATTCAACCATTCCTTCCGGATATGTTTAGTCATTTTCAAGACTTGAGCAAAGAAGAGGTGATTAAATTATTCGTTTCAGCAGAATTCAACCGTTTCATAGAATATTATGAGCGCGCAGGAGATTTAAATGCTTCGGAACGTGCGGAGAAAGGATCAAAAGCTGATCGTTTTGGCGAACGTGCTACAGGTGAACGCCGAAGAGATGAGAATAAAACTCGATTCTTTGTTAATCTAGGAAAAAGAGATGGGTTGAATGTTGGAGGCTTACTTCGTGTTGTTTGTGATGCCACAGGGTTGAAATCAGGGAATGTAGGCCGAATTGACATCATGGCTTCTTTTTCCTTCTTTGATACCGACAATGAACATGTAGATAAGGTACTCAAGAAATTAAACGGAGCGGAATTCGAAGGACATTCAATCAGTGTGGAAGTTTCTGCAGGAGGAAAGGGTGGGAGTTCTTCTTCTGGAAGACGCAGTAGTGGAGGAGGTGATCGCAAATTCGGAGGCGGTGGAGACCGTAAATTCGGAGGTGGTGGTGCAAGAAATTCCAGCGGAGGAGACCGGAAATTCGGAGGTGGCGGAGAACGCAAGTCCGGAGGTGGTGGATCCAGAAGTGGTGGTGGAGATCGCAACTTTGGAGGCGGCGGAGATCGCAAGCCCTCAGCATCAAATGATTTTACAAAAAAACGAAGATAGGATTTAAGGTATGGAAATTAGAAATATTGCCATTATTGCACACGTTGACCACGGCAAAACAACATTAGTTGATAAATTAATCGAAGCAGGTTCGGTGTTGAATGAACGCGATCGTCCAACAGGAGAATTGATTTTGGATAACAATGACTTAGAGCGGGAACGCGGGATTACCATTGTTTCTAAAAATGTATCAGTTACCTACAAAGGCACTAAAATTAACATCATCGATACCCCAGGTCACTCCGACTTTGGTGGTGAAGTGGAACGGGTATTAAACATGGCGGATGGTGTATGTATCCTTGTGGATGCATTCGAAGGCCCAATGCCGCAAACACGTTTTGTGTTAGGTAAGGCACTTGCAATGGGAATCAATCCACTGCTTGTAATCAATAAGGTGGATAAAGAGAACTGTACGCCGGACGAAGTGCACGAAAAGGTGTTTGATTTGATGTTTGAATTAGATGCGTCTGAAGAACAGTTGGATTTTCCTACGATTTACGGTTCAGCTAAAAATGGATGGATGTCGGAAGATTGGAAAAACCCAACCACAAATATCACTCCGCTGTTGGATAAAATATTGGATTATTTCAAGCCAAGAGAAATTCCTGAAGGGAATACGCAATTATTAATTACCTCTTTAGATTATTCTTCGTATGTCGGTAGAATTGCGATCGGACGATTAAGCCGAGGTAAAATTGTGGAAAATCAACCGGTAGTTTTAGCAAAACGTGATGGAACCTTGCAGAAACATAAAATCAAAGAGGTTTATGTATTTGATGGACTTGAGCGCCGAAAAGTAACGGAAGTTCAAGCTGGAGATATTTGCGCCATTACGGGATTGGAAGGATTTGATATCGGTGATTCGGTATGTGATGCTGAAAATCCAGATCCGCTTCCAACCATTGAATTAGATGAGCCTACCATGTCCATGTTGTTTACCATTAATGACTCTCCATTTTTTGGAAAAGAAGGTAAGTTTGTGACATCACGTCACATACAGGAACGTCTACACAAAGAATTAGAGAAGAATTTAGCCTTACGCGTGATTGATACCGACAAAGCCGATCGCTGGATGGTACACGGTAGAGGAGTACTGCATTTATCCGTACTTATTGAGACAATGCGTAGAGAAGGGTATGAGCTTCAAGTAGGACAACCACAAGTTATTTTTAAAGAAATCGATGGACAGCGTTGTGAGCCAATTGAAGAGTTAACAATCGATTTACCTGAAGAATATGGAGGTACAGCCGTAGAAGCGGTATCTAAACGAAAAGGTGAGTTAACGTCCATGGAACCAAGAGGTGGTCGAATGATTATTCAGTTTTTAATCCCTTCACGTGGTATTATTGGGCTACGAAGCTACTTACTGACACAAACCGCAGGTGAAGCAATCGTAACGCACCGATTCTTAGAATATCAGCCATATAAAGGAGAAATTCCTGGTCGTCAAAACGGTTCCCTTATCTCATTAGAACAAGGAACAGCAATTCCTTATTCCATTAATAACTTACAAGAACGCGGACGATTCTTTATCAATCCAAATGAGGATATCTACGAAGGACAGGTAATTGGTGAGAATGCTCGGGCCGGAGATATGACCGTTAACATTACCAAAACGAAGAAATTAACGAACATGCGTGCTTCTGGATCTGATGATAAGGTGAAAATTATCCCGGCGAAAATCATGAGCTTAGAAGAGGTCTTAGAATACATCCAAAGCGATGAGTATGCGGAAGTTACCCCTAACAGTTTGCGTATTCGTAAGATATATTTGAAGGAAGCAGATCGACGTCGCTTTACCCGAGATTAATTAAACTTAATCGTTTTTACTGGATTAACTCTGGCGATTAATGCGCTTGGGAGCAACAATGCAAGCATGCATACAGCAAAGCTTCCTGCGTTCAGGAATAGGAAGGTATTGAATGTTAATTCCATGGGTACTTTATCCAAATAATATACTTCTGGATTTAGTTTTAAAATCCCTGTATACCCTTGGATCCAATAAATTCCTAAGCCAACGAGATTTCCAATGAGCATTCCGCTTCCTACCAAATAAGCTGCTTGAATCATGAAAATTCGGCGAAGTTGACCATCGCTGCTGCCCATTGCTTTCATTAATCCAATAAAATTGGACCGAATAATGATGAGTACCAAGAGGGCAGAACCCATATTGATTATTCCGATAAGCATCATTAGAACTAAAATAATAACCACGTTGATGTCAAGAAAGGCCAGCCAGTTGAAAAGGTCCTGCTCTAAATCAAAAATACTCACCACTTTAACCATTTCTCCATGCTCGGTTGGAATAAGTTTTATGGGTTTCGTGATGTCTTTATTGGTTTCTTTCATGCGATACCAATCCTTGGTATGGATTTCATATCCTGAAATAAAATCATCCGAAGTGCCATTGCCGGCTGTTATCTTCACCTCGTAAATCCGCGTTTCCTCGCTGCTCACGGGATAATAGAATTTGCAATGCAATCCAGCTTCATCGAGTATTTCTTTGTAGGGTTCACTGGATGAAACCACAGATGTTCTTTCCGTGTTTAAATAACGGATATTAATGCGATGTGAATCAATCAGTTGAGTATTGTATTTACTTGAGGTTTCATAGAGTTTTAAATACAAGGTAGTATCCTTTAGTTCCGTAGATAGATATTGTCCACGGTATTGCGTTAAACCTTTTCCCCAGTCGTAACTTAGGTTAGATGGATTTCCTTGCAGGCTGAACGAAACAACGAATTTATTATTCACTAGCGAATCCCATAGGTCCAGTTGTCCACTGATTCCCCAATCGTTTAATTTCTGGGTTACGCGAATATCACATATCACTAATTTTTCATCATAGTCTTCGAAACCGGTATCGTAAATTCCAACGATGTTAAATGTTCTCGAGATTGGTGAATCTTTTACGAAAAATGCAGAAACCTCATCGTTTAGTTTTAGGTTTAATTGCTTGCAGATTCGTGCGGAAATTAAAATATCTGAAGAGGATGTTTCCTTCGTATAGTCAGGAATTTTCCCTTCTTTTAGGTGTTCCTTGAGAAAGGTAAAATTGTAGGCGCTGTCAATGCCTTTAAAAACCAAACCTATCACATCCGTGCGTTTACCAATCGCTTGAATTAATCCGGGTTTGTAGGCCACGCGATTGAATCCTTGAACATCATCAATCGATGAAAGGATGTCTTCTATCATCTTGGAGGAGTGAATCGGGTCGGATTCATAAAATTCAGCGTTGTTTTCATTTTGAATAAAAAGTGGCGCTGAAAAACCAGTGACTTTTCTTCTGATTTCATTTTGAAATCCATTTACTACAGCAAGGGTTAAGAGGTTTACAACAATGGATAGTGAAATACTTATCACTGCTATACGCAATATGGGTCGTGAAACTTTTTTACCTTGCGAGCGATTCGGGAGAATCCGTTTTGCAATGAAAATTTCTACTGACAATTTGTTTTCTTTTGGTTCCCAAAAATACGGGAATCTAGTGCGCCTTTTACAAGGTCATGAAAATTATCCGGCTTTATTTCGATGGACTGGCGTTTTCTTGCTTGTTTGGGTGTTGAATGCGTCGGGATTCGTTGATCCATCGGATACTAAAACAGTATACCCCGGTGCTGAGCGTATGTCGCTCTATTTGGATAGTTTGAAAGGAAAACGCGTTGCTGTAGTGGCCAATCAAACCTCCGTGATCAAGGGGGTACATATTGTTGATACCTTACTGTGTGAAGAGATTAGTTTAGTTAAGATTTTTGCGCCAGAGCATGGGTTTCGGGGAGAAGGAGATGCCGGTGAACACATCAATAGCTCAAACGATGAGCGTACCGGAATTCCAGTTGTTTCTTTATATGGAAACCATAAGAAGCCTACGGCATTTGATTTAATGGATGTAGATGTTGTTGTATTTGATATTCAGGATGTTGGCGTTCGATTCTATACCTATTTATCTACGCTACATTATGTGATGGAGGCCTGCGCTGAACATAATAAACAATTGATTATTCTTGATCGTCCCAATCCAAACGCTCACTATGTAGATGGTCCTATCCTCGAACCAGAGTACAAGTCTTTTGTAGGAATGCACCCCGTGCCAATTGTTTACGGAATGACCATTGGGGAATATGCCAAAATGATTAATGGTGAATTTTGGTTAAAAGATTCATTACAATGTCAATTTCAAGTAATACCCTGCAAGAATTATACGCACAAATCTAAATACAGTCTCCCGATTCCTCCCTCACCAAATTTGAAATCAGATTTAGCCATTTCCTTGTATCCCAGTTTGTGTCTTTTTGAAGCTACAACCATAAGTGTTGGTAGAGGAACTTCACGTCCTTTCGAACAATACGGTCATCCGCGATTTCCTTCTACTGGATATTCTTTCATTCCCAAACCTCAACCGGGTGCCAAAAACCCACCGCACGTTGATCGCATTTGTAATGGGTATGATTTATCGAAAACGGCTCAAACAAGAACCTATGAATTGAATTTATTTTACCTTACCAATGCACGAGATTTACTGGGAGATTCAGCCGTTTTTATCGATCAAAATGCCTTCTTCAATCGACTCGCAGGAAATGGTAGTTTAAAAGAACAACTTTATAAAGGATGGGGCTCAAAAGAAATAAGAGCATCTTGGAAACCGGGTATTGATCAATTCCTCAATATACGAAAGAAGTATTTGATTTATCGTTGAGTTAACTTCGCTTGACTTTCCTCAACTGCTTGTTCCATGCTTAAAGCATAGGCATCAAGCTTTGCACCAATTTCCTTGTCATTGGCACCCAATATTCGAGCCGCCAAGATTCCTGCATTTTTTGCAGCATTCAAGGCTACCGTAGCTACAGGAATTCCATTAGGCATTTGTAGTATGCTTAATATGCTGTCCCATCCATCAATGGAATTACTAGATTTAATGGGCACACCAATTACCGGAAGCGACGTAAGCGATGCAACCATTCCTGGTAAATGTGCTGCTCCGCCGGCGCCAGCGATGATTACATTAATTCCATTCGTTTTAGCTGCCTTTGCAAATGCTACCATTTTTTCAGGGGTTCTGTGCGCAGAAACTACTTCAACATGCGTTGGAATTTCAAATCCTTTCAGTATTTCCTCCGCTTCCTTCATTATTGGATAATCGGAGGCACTGCCCATAATTATTGCTACCTTATACTTCATCAGTTGGAGTTTTGTCTTGATTTGGTTTACTTGCAACTCTTTGTTCCACTTCTTCAGTTGCGGGCAAAGGAGTGACAGGTTCCTGATTTTGCTCAATAACCGTATTCACCTTATTTCCTTCGTAGTGTATGGTGTTACCAATATCAGTAAACACCTGATCCATCGGTTGAATAATTTGTTCCTCTTGTTGCTTTAGGATTTCATTGATATTTAAATCCTTCTTAATGTCAACACCGGATTTACGGATTTCACTTTTTAATTCTTCAGAGGCGTTACGGATTGAAAACAACGCTCTACCTAGTGTTTTAGCAATACCAGGAATACTTTTCGGTCCGAAAAAAATCAGCACCACTAAAATAATAACAAGTACTTCGTACCCATCAACATCATTAAAAAGTAACGGCAAGGTATGCATTGAATGCAAAGTTACGACATTTTACTTCGTTTGTATTCTTTCTACGACTTTTAGAATAAACGATTGAGGGATAAACGGAGACAAATAGTTGATAAGAATTCGAAATCCGAAATCACTAATTATGATCGTTTTGCCTTTAATCATCGACTTGTAACCTTGCAGTGCAGTGGAGTAGGCATCTGCTCCTTTTTCGAACATTTTGGAATTACCCATACCTGCAGCAAATTCGAATTCCGTTTTTACTGGACCTGGACAAAGTGCTGTTACACTAACGTTGGTGTTGCGTAATTCGTAGTTGGTTGCTTTCGTGAGCGATACTACAAAGGCCTTGGTTGCAAAATAGGTTGCTTGCAAAGGACCAGGAATAAATCCGGCGGTACTTGCCGTGTGAAGTATTTTTCCTTCATTTTTTTCAATCATTTCAGGAAGAAAGCCATGGGTGAGCGCAGTCAAGGCTTGTACATTTACAGCGATCATTTGATGGTCATCCGATGCAGAGCGATCTGCGAATTTCCCCCAGCCACCGAATCCGGCATTATTGAATAAATAGTTCACAAAAATATCTTTTGATTTTATGGTTGAAATTAAGGAATTAACTTCGTCGATATTTCCTAAATCGACTGAAAAAACCAGTGTTTTTACCTTGTACTTAGTTTCAATTTCTTCGGCCAATTCCTTTAATTGGTCCATTCTACGTGCTACAAGAATCACGTTATTCCCATTTGATGCATGAATACGCGCTAATTCTTTTCCTATTCCACTCGATGCTCCAGTGATTAATCCTGCTTTCATATGTTTTTGTTTATCTTATTAGGTGAACGTAAAAGTGAAACAGTTTGTTCTCAGACGAAATAAAAATGACGGTATATACGCCCTCTTTTAAATCCACACCTTGTTGATCCTTTCCGTTCCAATCATTTTGATAATTAGAACTCTTGTACACTACGTTGCCCCAACGATTTAAAATACTTAACTCAGAATTCGGTTTTAAGGCTTCAATTTCAAGGTAATCATTGGATAAATCGCCATTTGGCGTAATAACATTTGGAAAGGTTAATTCATCGTAAACCACCACATTATAGGTAATGGTGTCTTGACAACCTTGTGCATTGGTTACCGTGAGTTGAACGGGATAAACTCCTACATTGAAACTTGAATCCCACGGAGATTGATTGTATATCACGCCGTTAATATTCCATTGTTCAATGGTATAATTTGTTGAGCTGTTGGTAAACGTTATCAGCTCGCCCACATCTGGATCACTTGGTGAAAACGTGAAATCTGCATTCGGATAAGTTGGATTAATTAATGCGTAAAGCGTTGATGTATCACTGCATCCATTGGCATCCGTCACGGTGAGGATGTAGTTTCCTGCGGTTAAATTTTGTAAATTCAATGAATTGATATTTCCTGGTTGCCATGTATACGTGTAGGTATTTGTTCCGCCTGAAGCACTAAGGCCGGTGATGCTACCGTCCACCAAACAGGTTGGGTTTAATAGGTTAACCTGACTTTCATCTAGAACAACAGGATTCAATTGAGGAACAACAACCGTAAGGGTAGAACTGCAGTTGTTAGCATCTGTTATGGTTAGCACATAGGTTCCAGCCGTAAGGTTTGTATTATTCGCTGTATTTACTGAATTATTCCAACTGTATTGAATCCCATTGCCATTGCTGGTAATTCCTGAGATTGAACCTGCTTCCCCCGCGCAACCCACCGGCGTAATCAGCAACTGCGTTGTATCAATGGAAGGACCTCCAGTGGAACTAATTGTTATTCCAGTAATACTGTCCGTACACCCTTCGTTATCAGTCACTACCAAGGAATATGAACCTGGTGCTAAGCCATTCGGGATGTTTAGTGTAGTTTGTTGGTTCGACCAAAGGTAGCTTAATGGGGCAGTGCCACCGCTGACTGTTATACCAGAAATACCTCCATTGTTTTGTCCGCAAAGTTCATTTAATACTTGAATTGAACTTGTATCAATAACAGGTGGGGTAGAAGCCTGAATGGTAAGTGGGCCTAATGTATCCGTACAGTTATTTTGATCAGTTACTA
>Ga0315905_10004103_pt1 | contig 14889 bp, 12 predicted proteins | sample LakEriMetagenome_5_FD_203522 | JGI IMG/M metagenome (GOLD analysis project Ga0315905, IMG submission 203522) | Freshwater fungal communities from buoy surface, Lake Erie, Ohio, United States - Buoy 4 MA121 | ecosystem: Environmental > Aquatic > Freshwater > Lake | place: USA: Lake Erie, Ohio... | reverse complement strand
ATGTAAGGCCCGGGAAAAAGGGTGGTGTCCAGGTCGCTTGGCTTCGACCAATGCACGGTGTCGACGCCTGCAATAATATCAGTGAGTCCAATACTCACTTTTGTTATCACCGGTACTTCTTTATTCACGGTATCACAAAACTCTTCACTAGCGTAGCTTATAGAGCCGTCCGGCCATACCGTTACCACCATGTAGCAATAAATTCCACCATAAAAAACACTCGTGTCAACAAAGGAATTATTGCCGGCTCCTTCTGTTTCACCTACCCAACTATAACCGGTGTATTCCGGAACGCCTAACTCACAGTTATCGGGCTCAAAACCAAACAACCCGTTGCGCCGGTATACGAGATAGCGCACATCGTCGAGCTCACCTTCATTGAAAGCGCTGTAACACGGAGTCAAGTCCCATGTGAGATTCATTTGATTGCCCGCTGCTTCAGCGGATGGGTTCTCCACAGCCGGGGCAACTACTTGAATACTTACGGTTTCGACGTCGGTTAAAGGAATGTTGCCTTGGTCGGTAGCCAAAAAGGAGACATAATAGGGTTCAAAACGCACCTCCTCACATTGCGGGTTCCAAGTAAAAAACCGTGATACGCCATCATAGAATGCTACGTGCGCAACATCGGTCATGGGCCCCCCAAGCGCTTCGACGTCTACCTGAAAAACACTGCCATTGGGGTCGCTATAGTTGATTTGAAACTGAAGCAGCTCTCCCGCCCCGATGCAGTAGTCCGGTAACTCGGCGATTTCGGGTGGAATGTTGGCGCATGTCACGACAGTAATTTGCATGTCGCGCTGAACAGCTCCCACAAAAATGCCATCCCGGTATTCACGTACCTCAAATGCTACGTTGTATTCGCCAGCGACCAAGGGTGTATCCCATGTAATGTCTCCGTTTTCCGAATTAATAGAAAAGACATCGTTCGGGTCGTCGGTGTATTCCGTGGGCGACTCCCAGCCATCAAGCGGCTCTGCGTTCAAACCCAGGCATGAGACCAGTGAAAATACCAATTGATCACCTTCCAATGAATCAAATGCAACCGGGTTATGTATCCAAGGTTGATAGATGCATGCATCTTGAATGGGGGGATTCAAAAACTTGATAGAATTATTATGCCCGCCATTACCAGGACGAATAACCAGAACTGAACGAATGGCGAAAACAGCCATCACGGAGGTAGAAGTCTTTTCAGCCTCCGGTGTTCCGGGATCTCCATTATTGATGTTCAGTACGCCCGCATTCCGATTGGGGTCCTCCACGGAAATGGTAAATGTTCCAGGACCACTGTAAGTATGAATCCCTGTGTACTCATTCCGCTTCACATCAACACCTACATTGAGAATCTGATTCGTCCTGAACAAGCTGTCTAATTGTGACTCCGTAACGTTAGGACCTTCATCGCCCCAGCGAATTTTTAGTGAGTTGCGATCGGCGATCGCGCTTTGCTTTGTGTACGTTGTTATGCGAACACGATACGTAAAGCCACCTACATGCTCATACGTTATTTCTCCTGCGCGATTATGAGTTGCTTGACTTGCAAAAGCAAAAAGCAAAAGCACAACGAGAAGTAGTGTTGAACGTACCAAGTAACTGATTTAATTATCGTAACGAAAATAAGACAATCCTAAACTCACAGACCCTCCGTCTTGGCTGATTAAAATCTGATATTAAGCACCCGCGCCTGTTGCCATCTCAGCATTTCATTCTTTCAAGGCGCTAAGAATGCAAAATGCCGGAAGGTAAATCCCCCCGGCATCGCGCTTATTTCCAGTTTAAGCGAGGAAAAAAAATTCTTAGTTAGCTTCTTTAGAACCAACCAGCACCGATACACATCCTTCGTGCACTGAAACAGAAGATTTCTGTTCCGGAACGTGCAGTTTTACAATGAGTTGCTGGGTATTGACCATTTTGAAATCGAAACTGTTACCGGCTCCGGTGTTGCCCTTGTATATGGAATCACCGTTGGTGTCCGTGATTTCGAAATCAACACTGCCCAATATTGGGTGCGCACAAACAACGAGTCGATATTCCTTGCCACCGTAAAAGGTGAGAAGTAACTCAGCGTCATCGCCCGGAATAAGCATAGCTGAGTTGTAGTTGTCGTTTTGCACATAGCCATCGAGCTGTGGCAGACATTGATTCTTAGTAAATGCTCTGCACTGCGCGTCCGAAAGCAACGGCATCAACAGAAACAGAGGAAAAAGTATTTTAATGAGTTTCATGTTCGCTTCGTTTTAGGGTGGGGTTAGAGAGCGGTGTATTTAGTACGGATTTCTCCTGCGAGGGTTGCGATTTTGCTCAAAGCCGCATCATCCATGGCTATGGTTGTTGTAGTGCCAATTACCATTTTCCCTGTTTCATCTTTACTGGTGGATGTTTTTCCTTTGTTTTCTGCGACAGTAGCATATGCATCCTGAAGACGCTTCAAGTCCATCTTCAATTCTTGAAGGGAAGGCTTATCGCCGAATTTATCCAAGTAGCTCATCAAATTATTGAGCGAGTATTTCTGCTCAGCAATACGCTGACGCATGGCGTTATTGCCATCGCCGCTATACTGTGTCGACAGATAAAGCGCCTCCAACCATCCGCCCGCCACAACCATGGCAGAGACTTCAACACGGTCCTTTTCTTTTAAATAGCCATTCAAATCTGAATAGGCTTCTGAAATGATGTGGAGCATCGAATCCCTGTTTTCTTGATTTTTTTCCAAGCGCTCCAAAAGTTCGGGCGTGATGGTGCCATCAGCATCCATCTGACCGGCCAGCTTTTGCGCTGCGGCGAAGTATTCCGTGGTAAGTTGCTTTTGATCGAAAATGGCGGTGTAGCTTAAATCTGCACCATAAATGCCCAACATTACCGCCTGACGTGCTTCTCCTGTGTATTTGTCAACATTTGCCGTTGCCACCAGTTTGCTCTGATCAAACTGATATCCATTTTGCTTAATCAGCGATGACATCTCGACCGGTGATGGAATGGAGAAGAATATTTTTTCCAATTCTTTCATGCGGGCTACCTCTGCAGAGTCAAGTTGGGCTTGTACCGGAGGTTGTGTTGTTTTCTTGTCTGTGCTTTCTACGCAGGATGCCATAAGAATGGTCATTCCAAGCAGCAGCGAGAGGAAACCAAAGGCGTTCTTCCTGTGCATATTCGTTATTTTTTTAGGGTGGTTCATCGATAAAGTGAATCGATCGTTTATCAAGCGGTAATGTTCGCTCAATGCAGACGTGTTACGGGAGCCTTCCGAAATAAGTTTTAAAAACGGGCCTGTTTATTTCAACAATGCAGGCATGACTGACTTAAATCAGGGAGAATGGGTTGTTTTATCCGCTTGCCGCACTGCTAGGCTGTAAGTCTAAGCCTATCAAAGGGGTCCATCATGAACCAAACAACAGATTGTATATTCGCGCTCCCATCTTGGCCCCGTAGTTCAATGGATAGAATAGAAGTTTCCTAAACTTTTGATATGGGTTCGATTCCCGTCGGGGCTACTTTTTTCTTTTTCGCAAGAGTGTTTGTTCAAAGGATAGAATATCTCGGTTGAACCGAGACTAAACTTTTGATATGGGTTCGATTCCCGTCGGGGCTACTAGTTTTCTTTTTTACTTCATATCGAATGTGTCTTCGTTGAATGGATTATCCTGATTATTCGAGACGAAACTGTTGGCATGGATTCGATTCTCCCGGTATCTTTTGCTTTTAAGTGCCTTTTAACCAAGTCAATCACGCTTCTCTGACACGGTCTCTTTAAGCCTATTTGACTTCTCTCATGTAGCATTGTTTCAATCCTCATGTTTGAGATAACGCACGTGTTGGACGTTTGAAAAACAAATTCAAACCAACATGAAAACAATTAGACGCATTGCACTTGGTTGTTGCATTTTCTTGGGTGTAGACACGTTCGCGCAAACAAGTTTAGAGGAGGCGGGGGTTATACCTCCTTGCGAAACAACCTTCATAACACTTGGCACTGGCCTGAATTCCAACTATGGTATGATAGGAGTTGGGGTTGATTTCAAATTGATGGAAAGACTGCAGGCTTCCGTTTCAGGTGGAATTGGCTTATGGGGATTAAAAAGTGCCGGTGAAGTGCGCTACTTCTACTCGGGCTGCATGCAAAAAGGGGCGGCAATTGCGGTGGGAGTAGCCTACGCCAGTGGTTTACCCGAAATGGAAACTGAACTTGAATTGTCTTCCGAGGAAACGAAGAAAGTGACACTTGAGCTGGCTCCACAAACCAATCTTCAATTGTCATGGTATAAATCCTATACTATTAAAGAGCGCCATCGTTTCTTTTTTCAGGTAGGATATTCATTTCCGCTCTCAGACGCGCCATACAAGGTGACTTCCGGTGAAACTCTTTCTGATTTATCTAAGACAACTATGAAAATGCTCGCCCCGGGCGGGGTATTAGTTGCTACAGGCTTTGGCTTTGGTTTTTAATTCTTGGTAAGGGCGCTTGCAGCATGCTAGGGTGCATAGCCTTAGCTTTGCTGCATGTCGCAATGGAGGTTGGTACCTATTACGAAAATCGATTCCAATCGATGGGATGCTTGTGTGCGTGCCCATCGCCGAGATGTGTTTTCCGAATTTTGGTATTGGAGCACCGTCTGTTCTTCTTGGCAGGCATGGATTAAAGGCGATTATGATGACGTAATAGCTCTTCCGGCTGAGCGCAAGTGGGGAATAATTCCCTTCATGCGCACCCCTCTTTATGTAAAGTGGCTTGAGGGGGATCAGGTTCAGTTGCAATATCTCATTCAATCCTTCTTCGGCTTTCGCCGAATCCACGTGCGTTTCGAAATGAAGGGGGCGGGTAAAAGATCCTTGCAACGCATGAAACTGGATGCCGAATGGAATCCCTCCAGGGAGTTGGCTAAGAATGTTCGAAAAGCTGAATCAGAAAACCCGGAGTTTATCAGCTCGGTGCAATGGTCCGAATTTTCAATTTTCATGAAGCATAACCACCCCTATCAGTGGCCAAGTGTGCAGCAGCATGTTATGCAAAAGCTCTTTGAAAGGGCTGTCGAACGAGGGGTGGGTGAAATCGCCGGAGTTAAAATGCATGGGCAATGGGCTGCTATGCAGTTTTATATTTTCGATAACAGTCGGTCTTATCTAGTTCAAAATGCAGTCTCAAGCGAATGGCGCAATCGTGAACCAATGCCCTTTTTGCTCCATACTCTTTTCAGACAATGGCAAGAACAATGCGCCCTCGTGTCAGTCAACTTTATGGGGTCTAATAATCCCGGCGTAGCTCGATTCAATGAAAAGTTTGGCGCAGAAACAACCCATTACTGGGAGTTCCCCAGAGGACAGGGCTGAGCACAGAACATATAAATTCTGTACAAACCGCTAAAGTCCTCCATCTTTTGAGGTGGCCCGAACCGTCGCTCTAAGTATTCGAAAATGCCATTGTTCGGATACGATAGTGGAAGATTACCGTCGAAAAAGGCTACACGAGATAGTTTTAACGTATCCAGCTGAAGAGTAGAACTATCATTTGAAACTACAATGCGATGTTGCCTTAATTCTCTGCGCATCCCTTCCTTGAAGCGAACATAGCTGTTGTCATAACTAATCCTTTTGCCGAGAGTGTCCGTCATGTGAAGCGCCCCGTTATAAAAAAGTTCATTGTCGAAGTAATAAACGAAATCAAAATCGAAATAGCCGGGACCTACAATGCTCACTTCAGCTTGCGCGTGATAGTCGCGAAACTTTTCCACGGCAGGTCGATGGTCAATGTAATATTTAGGCGCTGCACAGAAACTAGCTAAATAAACCGTGAATAACACTCCGAATGCGCCGATTTGAATAGTCCTGTGTGGAATTTCATTCAGTAACAGAACTACAAGTAACAGTATGGCAGGAATGGTGAAACTCATGTAACGATCCACAAAAAGTGGTATGCTACCCGAAAGAAAAAAACCGATTGTGAGCGGAAGAATGGCCCAATGAATGACAAGCTTTTTAGCAGGTGAAGCTTTGCTTCTTGAAATAAGAATGGAAGCGGAGATGGATAGCAAAAACAAGGCTGCAAGAAGGACTCCACCAACGGAGTGCAATGGCTTATAATAGGCGTGAAACAAAGTAATCAAGACAAATGAACTAAACCCAATGAGCATAATGCCAGTGGCTGTTTTTCGACTGTAGAGGAGATAGGAGCCGACGAATAAACAAATGGTGGCGAGAGTCACAGTCACAGAATCTCCATTCAGAAACTCGCCTATCAACAAAGAGAATCGCTGTGTGTTTAGCGAAGAGTGACTTGACTCCAGCTCAGCTTGTGTGATCGAGATAAGGTGTAAAAAATGAACAAGTATGGGCAGGCAAAGGAGTATGACCAGTGTCGTGCTGAGGGTCAATTTCCGGAGCATTTTTTCTCTAAATTCTTTAATACCTAAAAGTGCGAACCACAACAAAGCAATCGTTAGCCAACCAAAGTGATGGGTGTAGCATGTTAAGACTGCACTCGCAACCCAAAGGAGTTGATAACGCAAGGCGTCGGTTTCAAATAGCCTAATGAACAGATATACCATGAAAATCGAACCCGTTATGAGAATGCAGTATGGGCGATCTAAATGCGATACATTCATGATGAAACTAGATCCCAGAAACAAAAGAGACGACATGATTGCGCCTATTTGCCCTCCAATGCGTTTTCCTAAATGGTAGATGGGTATAGCACCGAAACTCATTATAATCGTAGGGAGCCAGCGCAATGTCTTTATGCTGCTGCCAAAGAACGCACTCCAGTAGTGCAGGATTACCTCGAAGGCGTATGTGTTAGCATTCGCTTCATCTAGAATAAGCGGTAAAAGTTCACTAAGACGAAACTGCGAGAAATAGACGGTAAATGGCTCGTCCCTGCTCAGCGCAATTGAATCGTTACTCCACCCGCGAATAACCAAATTGACTATGACCAACAAAGCCATTGAACAATTGTGCCAATTCAGCAATTCCTTCGTAAGCCAATTGTAGGATAGCAATTTCATGGTTGAAAAATACGTGAACAACAGAATGAAGGCCGAATGCATGATGTAATTTTCCACCATGAATTATGATGCTGAATCGCTTTCGAATTGTTTTGATACCATCGTCCGTACTCGCAGAGCAGTGCGAAAATTTAACCCTGATGAGTACAGCCCGGAGGCGGTAACTAGGAGCCTAGAACGTGCCCACCTGGCGCCAAGCAGCAGTAACATGCAGCTCTGGGAGTTTTATAGAGTGAGCTCTCCTGATAAGATGAAATTGCTTTCCCGATTTTGTATGGGACAGAATACAACAAAGACTGCTCGTGAAATGATTGTTGTAGTAGTGCGTCCCGATCTGTGGCGTCGCAGAGCACAGAGTAATTATAATTTCGTGAAGGAGAACCTCGGCGATCGACCTGCCTTCAAGGGCAGAAGTGCACTGGGTTATTATGGAAAACTAATGCCTATTCTCTACAACAATGATATGTTCGGTATTCGAGGCACAATAAAGAAAATCGCAGCGTGGTTCATTGGCTTGCGACGCCCCATGGTGCGTGAAGTGTCCGGGAATGATGTGCGCATTGTTGTGCATAAGAGTGCCGCATTAGCCGCCCAAACATTCATGCTTTCAATGGTTGCTGAGGGCCATGATACCTGCCCGGTAGAGGGGTTCGATAGTAAGCGCGTGAAGCAACTGTTGCAATTGCCACGACGCGCCGAAATCAACATGGTTATCACGTGCGGAAAGCGCATTCCGGAAGGTATTTACGGGCCTCGCTTCCGCGTTCCGATGGATGAGGTAGTCTTTCGAGTTTAGTGGAATCACTTTAAATACCGACGTTTCCTTCGTGTGTTGCTTCTTGTGGGCTATATTTGGTTTTAACCAAATGCCATTCTCCGAACTTTCGGCGAGTAGTTAAACAAATCACCCGTTATGAAATTGGCCACCACGCCATCGCTATTCGACCATGCCCATGTGCGCATGGATCTGCTGCGCGAGCGGGCTTTCAATTTGCGATGGGCTTCAGTGGAAGAGGGTGTGATTCCTCTTACTGCTGCCGACCCCGACTTCCCTTGTGCTCCTGAAATTGCTGATGCCATAGCACGCTATGCTTCCGATCGATATTTGTCGTACGCCCCTGCAGAGGGACTGCTCTTTTTTCGCGAAGCCATGGCGAATTATTACGCCGACCATAAATCGGTCAATACAATGGCGAGTGGCGTCATTGCGGTGGATAGTGCAGCTTTCGGTATCATGGCTGTAGGCCGTGCGTTTTTGAAACCGGGAGATGAAGCCATTGTATTCAATCCTGTAGACTTCCTGTTTAAACACTGTGTGGAATCGTGCGGTGGCAAACCTGTTCTGTGGGATATGCCGCTGATGCCGAACGATGCTCCCGACTATGATCAATTGGAATCAATCATATCACCGAGCACTCGATTGCTGTGTTTGTGCAATCCGCTTAATCCAACCGGCAAAGTGTTTACACGAGCAGAGCTAAAGCGCATTGCTGATATCGCGGATAAACACAACCTCATCATTCTCTCGGATGAAATCTGGAGCGATATAGTGTTCGAACCTTATCAATATGTGAGTATGGCCGCTATTCCCGAGGCTGCTATGAGAACGGTAATTGTTACCGGCTTCAGCAAATCTTATGGACTCGCCGGCTTGAGGGCAGGCGCTGTGCTTTCCCCGAACACACAACTTGTCGAACAAGTGCTGGTAGCTTCCGATCAGCGAAGCACAGTTCACGGGTGCAATGTGCTTGCACAAGTAGCTGCGACCGCTGCGTTGACGAGTGCTCAGCCCTGGTTGAGTTCTTTTTTGAATCATCTCCACGAAATGCGCGCGCTCACGGTTCAATCGCTCAATGCGCTTCCGGGTGTGCATTGCGAATTACCGCAAGGATGCTATGTGGCATTTGCCAATATCCGCGACACGAAAATGAACTCGGAGCAACTGTGCGAGAAATGGCTTAAAGAAGCGAGGGTTTCTGTGGTTCCCGGATTGCCCCGCTGGTTTGGAAGCAGAGCGGATGGGCACATTCGTATAAGTTTTGCGACATCCCGCGAAGTTTTGGAGCAAGCATTTGAACGAATTAATAACTGTATGACATCATGAGTAAGACTGTAATCATTGGAGGTGGTGTAGCCGGATTATCACTGGCTATTGCGCTCCGTAAAATGGGTCGTGAGGTCGTGGTTTGTGAACGTGAAAATCGCGATCATACCAACGGACATGCATTCCTGATTCATCCGGAAGCTATGCGCGTGCTCGAAGACATTATTGAGACAGATCCCTATCATATTATGCCTGGTAGAAAAATTGATCAGCTGTTTCTGAAAAACTCCGAAAATCAGCTTTTACAGGAGGTCGATTTGGATGGTTGGATTTGCATGAAGCGATGCGAGGCTATGGGAGCTTTAGCGTCCCAATTACCCGACGATGTGATTCGTTTTGGTTATCAATTTTCTCATTTTATTCGTCATGATGAAAAGGTAATTGCCGCTTCTTTCAAAAATGGTGAAACAATATATGGTGATGTTTTTATTGGTGCCGATGGCTCAAGGTCTGCTGTTCGCTCTGCCCTTTTTGGGCCAACGAACTATACGCCTGTCTTGGTCAAGGAAATACTCGGAACAATAAGGAACAAGTCGCTATTCGATCGACACCCCAACCACTTTACTAAATACCTCAGTGTAGATAAAGGTTTGGCTGTTGGTTTTATTCCCTGCAACGACGAAGAGCTGATTTGGTTTTTGCAATTTGACGTTTCCTTACACCCAATTGAGTTTGCATCTGAAGATGATATTGCTACCTTTCGCAAAAGGATTTTGGCTGACTTCCCTGATGAGGTAAACGAAATCATGGAGTGTAAATCGGTTATGGCCAATTATGTCTGGAATACAACAGATTTTGATTTGTTGCCAGCTTTCCATAGTTGGAATGTGCTTTTGATTGGTGATGCCGCACACCTGGCACTGCCCTTTACAAGCGCCGGTGTTACAAATGCCTTGCTCGATGTAGATTGCTTAATTAACTTGTGGACTGACGACGTAGAATATTCGGATCTCTTTGCTCGCTTCTATGCGCAACGATCGGCACATATTCAGGGCCATGTGGAAACGGGGCGACTCATTCGTTCAAGCTTTCTCAAAGGAGCGGCAAAGGAAGTAAGATTGCCGCTTATTCAGGATTTGAGTTCTTTGGCCGATTCATAATTCTGATTACATTAGCGTGCTACCTTAACAATTTCTGTTCTTGAAACCAGTCAGTGTCGGAATATTGCTCTGCCTCTTTCTTTTTGTCGAAGTCCACACGTGTAAAGCGCAATGTGGTTTTGATAATGTTTTTTATACAGCACTCACACCACCTTGTCCGGGCACAGCCACTGCACCGTGCATATTTGGCGGTGAGTACGTAATAGTCGATGTAGTTGCCGGTAACGTGTATACCTTTTCAACTTGCGGATCCTTTGCATTTGACTCTCAAATAACGCTTTATGACGATACCGGAACGCTGGTTTTAGGCTACAATGATGATGGTTGTGGTGTTCAATCCACGGTGTCATGGACGGCAAACTATACCGGCCAAGTGCAGGTGTTGGTGGATGAGTTCTTCTGTGCTGATTTTCTGGGTTGCATGACCCTAACAGTGAATTGCACAACAGGTGGTTTGCCGCTGTGTGGATTCGATAATTTGATTGTGAATTCCGTGACTCCGCCTTGTCCCGGTCAGCTCGATTATGGCTGTCTGTTTGCCGGTGAGGCGTTAGATGTGCAAGTGGTGCAAGGCAATACCTACACGTTTTCAACTTGCAATTCGCCCACATTCAATTCTGTTCTTACCCTGTATGATGAATTCGGATTCACGGTTCTGGCGTCCAATGACGATGCATGCGGATTTCAATCGGAGATAGTTTGGACGGCTACCTATACCGGATTCGTTACTCTGCTCTTGGATGAATTTCCGTGCTCGTCGAATTTCACCTGTATGGATATAACCATCTATTGTGAGGCAGAAGTAGCCGGCGGTGAGGGCTGTAATACGAATGTCGTGCTCTGTCAAAATAATGCCGGGCCTTTTAGCTTCGGAAACCCGGGACCACCGGTAAGCTCTTGCCTCGATTGGCTTGCAACGTCTCAGTTTGCTTATATCCTGGTCAATATTACCACCAGCGGACCCTTGAATCTATTAATCCAGGGTGATGGTCTATTCGGCTTTCTGGATGTCGCTGTTTTCGATATTCCGAATGGTCAGGATCCATGCAATGCCATTCAGAATGTTTCGAATCAATTGGGGTGTAATTACGCTTCTTTCTCCAGTGGATGTAATCAATTTGGTAACAACTATCCTTGTCTTTCATCTGTGCCATCTCCTATTGTTACTGCCGGGCAAACAATCATGATTGTAGTGGAGGATTGGATGAATGGCTCGTCTAGCAATTTTAATTTGCAACTGGGGCCTCTGCCCAATGCACAATCAGGGCCGCCTAATCCAACTATCACTAGCGTAGGACCCTATTGTTTGAATGCTACACAGGTGCAGCTGAATGCGGTCGACATGGGGGGATTATGGACTGGTCCCGGCGTTACGGAGAACGGGGTCTTTAATCCCGCGTTAGCCGGCATTGGTACGCATTTTATTGGTTATTCCATTGGTCAAGCTCCTTGCACTGCAAGCAGCAATACAACCATTGAAGTTCTCACAGCTCCTGATGCCGATGTAACTGCCACTGATAATGCTATTTGCGTTGGACAGTCGGTTGTGCTCACAGCAACCGGTGGTGGAAGTTATCTTTGGAATACCGGCGCTAATACTCCTTCTATAACGGTTTCACCGTCAGTTAGCTCTGTCTATAATGTGAACGTTACACTTCCTGGTGGTTGCAGCGCAACGAGTAATGAATTTATTTTCGTGTCGCCTTCTCCCAGTACGTCCGTTATTTCATCTAATTAAGAGCTAGCACCGCACGCTGCGACTCCCGCCGGCCAAGACCGCAATTCTATCGCAACATGTTTTTCCCACTTCTTGGTACATAGTTTTGAATATCCGGGTCTTTTTGCTTTCGTTGGAAATTGATCACTGTTCACCGCTTGAACAGCGGTCGAAATCTCGTTTACGCGCATTATTTCTTGTGCAAACCCACACCATGATGTTTCACCTGTCTGAGTGTAATGATAAATGCCATAAGGGATTGGCTTGTGCTCTTGAATCTTTAGACGAATGAGGTGCAACAAATCCTCTGCGAGGAATTTCGCATAAGTTGGCGATGCTATTTGATCATCAACAACAGATAGATACTCTCTTTCCGATCCCAGGCGCAGCATGGTCTTATAAAAATTATGGCCATGCCGGCTATATAACCAGGAGGTTCTTATAATGTAATAGCGGTCGGTTACAGCATCAATTGCACGCTCTCCATTCAACTTGCTTCGACCATATTCGTTTATTGGATTTACGGCATCTTCTTCTGAATAGGGAGTGTTTTTCTTCCCATCAAATACATAATCAGTAGAGATATGAATAAGTAATGCCCCGCTCTTTTTGCAAGCGGCAGCCAAATGGCCAGGTCCTTTGCTATTAACTGAAGTTGCTCCTTCCACGTCATCTTCCGCTTTCTCGACATTCGTGTATGCCGCGGTATTAATCACAACATCGGGCTTGTGAGTTGCTATCATGTGTTCATTTACCGATGCAATAGAGATGTCCCAGTCTGTCTTCGTATAGTATGAAAATTCCATATCTTGAAAAAGCGGAGCTAACCACTGCAATTCCTGTCCCAGTTGGCCGGCCGCACCTGTGATGGCAATTCGTAAGCGTGCGTCATTCATGGAGCGAAGGTAATCGCTCCACTCTCTCTTTGCTTAAGGTGATTAGCTCTATCTTTGAGCCGTTGGCATAGTACTTGGCAGCGCCCGGAAAAACCACCACCATGAAAAACATCCTCTATTGTGTTCTTTTAAGTTGGCTTCTGCTTGGGCAACAAACTGATTCCCGAGCACAACGGCGCTCAACGAATCTCAATGTCGGATTCCAATTGGTTCAACCCTTAGGAGCGTTCGCAGGTGAATACAAGGGATTACCTGCCGGAGTGGCTGCCTCAGTCAGCATTCCGGTGCTACGTTCGCCAATAGAATGGGGAATAGGATACGCCTGGAATAGCATGGGCGCTGATGATAAAGATATCGTTGCTTTAGTTAATCAAGACTCTTTGCTCGGCAACACCTATTCAAACGGAAACCTTGCTTTGCGCAGCAATAGCAATCGCTTCATGTTGCATGCAAGGGTTCGCCCCTTGAATGGGAAAATTCAACCCTATGGTGATGTGTTTTCAGGTTTGGAAACGTTCAAGACTACCACATCAATCACCATAGATAACAGCGGCTATAGTTCTGAGCTAACTACAGATCGTAATCATCTGGATATGACGTTTTTTTACGGTTGGGCCTTGGGTTTGAGGGTGCGTTTAGCACCTTCCATCTATGTCGAGGCTCGATATGAGAATATCAGGGGTGGTGAAGTGAAATATGTAGATAATGAAACAGTAGAGATAGCAGGTGATAACTCTATTGCCTTTAGTCTAAAGGAATCATCAACCAATAGAGCAGTCTATCAGTTGGGCGTAGCGTTCGGATTTTAAAAGAAAACCACGTACACATTACTTCAAAAAAGTTGAGCGCCTCTGAAGTGATGTGGCGCTCAACTTTTCTGAAATCTTCTAGCAAAACTCCTCGAACGCAGTCTTCAAATGCTCAGCAATCATGTCGGCGGTGCGACCTTCGATGTGATGGCGCTCAATCATGTGCATCAATTTGCCATCTTTGAAAAGCGCGATGCTCGGTGATGAAGGAGGATAAGGTAGCATGTATTTGCGCGCACGCTCTACAGCGTCACGATCTACACCCGCAAAACTAGTAGCGAGTTTGGTAGGCAATTTCGCAGCCGATTGAACTGCTTTGCGAACTCCCGGACGCATGCTTCCTGCTGCACATCCGCAAACTGAATTGAGCACTACTAAAACGGTACCTGCACTGTTCACAGCAGCATCAACCGCTTCAGGCGTCATCATTTCTTCAAAGCCCACTTGGTCAAGTTCTTGACGCATAGGGGCAACTAATTCCGGTGGATACATTGTTCTTTTATTTTGTTGTGTAAAAATGCGTGTATTCTGTCTTCAACTTCTAAGCTCTGCTGTTAATCATTCAAAACCTTGTCTATCGTGTTTCGAATGTCATCACCACTTGAAGGACGGGGGGCATCAACGCTTACGATTTTCCCTTCTTCATCGATGAGCACGAAGCGTGGAATGGAGTTGACAGCATAGAGGTAACTCATTGTTTTTTCCATCTCCTGACTTTGATGAAGCTGCAGACCGGTCATCGATTCACGCGAAATGTAGGCTTTCCACGCTGCTACATCCTTGTCTGTGCTTACACTGATGAATTGAACGTTCTTACCGTGATATGATTCTTCGAGCGTTTTCAAATACGGAATTTCTCTTTTGCATGGCCCGCACCAAGTTGCCCAAGTGTCGATGTAAAGCACCTTTCCACGATAGTCACTCAGCTTACTAACCTTGCCCTCAGCGTCATAAAATTCTGCATCCGGAGCAATGCGTCCGGCATAGAGATGCGCATATTGAGCAGCATATCTTTTTACCGACTCAAGTAGCTTGTTGTCGTTCGAAACTTTTTCAAGTGTACTTATGAACGATGTCAAATCGGAGGTGCCCACATCTTTCAATATCTGGGGCATGAACTCGCTGATGAGCACGCTTTTGTTGCGTTCGGGTTTTACCCATTCTCCAATAACCGTTACAACCAGTTCATAATAGCGCGCCGGAGATTTCAGAGGGTCTGTCTGATAACGCAGATTCGCCTCGAGAGAGGCTTTATTCAAAACGAA
>Ga0315905_10004101_pt1 | contig 14891 bp, 9 predicted proteins | sample LakEriMetagenome_5_FD_203522 | JGI IMG/M metagenome (GOLD analysis project Ga0315905, IMG submission 203522) | Freshwater fungal communities from buoy surface, Lake Erie, Ohio, United States - Buoy 4 MA121 | ecosystem: Environmental > Aquatic > Freshwater > Lake | place: USA: Lake Erie, Ohio... | reverse complement strand
GGTTTGGGACACCGGCCTTGGCATTCCCGCCTCCAAACAGCAGGACGTGTTCCGCGAGTTCGAGCGGCTCGCGCCGGCGGCCAAGAGCGCGCGCGGCCTTGGTCTCGGACTGTCCATCGTCGAGCGCCTGAGCCGTGTGATGGACCATCGCGTCACGCTGGCCTCAACGCCGGGCAAGGGCTCGATGTTCGCGGTCGAGGCGCCCATCGTGAAGCGCGCGGTCGCCGGCGCGCCGCTTGAAGGCGCCCATGTCGCCTCCGACCAGCATCATCCGCTGGCGGGCCTCGTGACGCTCGCCATCGACAACGAGCCGCGCATTCTCGAGGGCATGCGCATTCTGCTCAGCGGCTGGGGATGCGACGTCGTCGTCGCGGCGAACGTGGCCGACGCGCATGAGGCTTTCGCTTTGCGCGGTGACGCCCCGGACGTGCTGATCGCGGATTACCATCTCGACGGCGACGACGGCCTGTCCGCCATCGCCTATCTGCGCGGCGTCTATGGCGCGCATACGCCGGCCCTGCTCGTCACGGCCGACCGTTCGAAGGAAGTGCGCGATCTTGCGGAGGCCGCTGACGTGCGCGTGCTCAACAAGCCGCTGAAGCCCGCTGGCCTGCGCTCTCTGTTGAGCCAGTGGCGCGCCTTGCGCCGCGCCGCCGAATGAACGCCCTCAGGTCTGCGGCGTGAAGGGCGCGCGGCCAGAGGCCAGCGCGGCCTGCAGAAGCTCCAGCCGGTCCTGACCCCAGAACACTTCGCCCTCCAGCACATAAGAGGGCGAGCCGAACACGTCCTCCTCCATCGCGCGCGCCTTGTTGGCTTCGTGGGCGGCGATGGCGTCGGGATCTTGCGCGCGCGCCAGCATGGCTTGCGCGTCATAGCCGGATTCCTCGAGCAGGCGCGCGAGTTCGGCTGGATCGGCGAGGTTGCGGTCCTCCACCCACACGGCGCGGAACGCCATGGCGATGAACGCATGCGCCTGTTCCTGCGGGCCCGCCTGCGCCACGACGAGCGCCAGCCGATCGGCGAGCTTGAAATCGAACGGCCAGTTTTTCGGCTTCAGGATGAGAGGAACGTCGCGCGCCTCGCGCCAGCGCTGCATTTCGACGAGGCGATAGCGCTGGCGGAACGGGTGGCGCTTGCCCAGCGGCAGGCCGCCCGTCTCCGGAAACAGCTCCATCAGGTCCACGGGACGATAGTCGATCTCGACGTCATAGGCTGCGGCGATGCGCCCGAGCTGCGCGTGGCCGAGATAGGCCCAGGGGCTGAGGAGCGAAAAATAATAGTTCAGCATGCGGGCCATCGGCGAGCCTCCAAAACCCGGCCGGTGTCACGGCGCGGCGCGCGCTTGTCAAGCAAGAACGCGCCGCGCCCCCGCTGATTCGCATCAGGCGCTTCTGGGGCTTTCCTGGGCCAGTTTCTCGTGGGCGGCGCGCAGGGCTGCGATGGCGCCGTCGAGTTCGCTCTTCTGGCGTTCGAGATTGGCGATCTGCGCGGCGATTTCTGCGGGCGCCAGCGCCTGCTCGACGTCGGAATCCTCCGCCTCGATGCGCGGCATCATCTGATAGATGCGTCCCAGCGTGAAACCGAGCTTCTTTGCTTTGAGGACTTTTTCGAGCCGGGCGCGGCAGCGGGTGTCGTAAAGGCGCGCGGTGCCGTGCCGCAGCGGCCGGATGAGGCCGCGGTCCTCGTAAAAGCGCAGCGCCCGCAGGCTCAATCCATAGCGGCGCGCCATGTCTCCGATCGTCCATAATTCGCCTGGGGCGGTTTCGGATGAATAGGGCTGAACGGCCCTCGCGAGGCTATTTCCAATCATCTATCGCAATCCTCTTTTAGAAATGGCCCAGAGCCGGCGTGCGCCCGCAAAACGCGGGACCGACCCTGCGCCATAAGCGGGACAATAGGGCGATTCGGGGTCCAGCACAACCTCAACTAGATAAATTCTTCCGCTGAAGCTCACCACAGGTTGTGCGTCCAGACGCTGCGAAGGCCGAGGCCATGTTCGCTTAACGTGATTTTTACCATAAGCGCCGGAAAGTCGCCGGGAGTTCAGGCGCGTTTGCGCCCGACCTGACCATTTGCGGCGTTCAAAACGGGGCGTGGCCCCGCCAGGCGATCATGAGCAAACCTGTACCGTGGAGCGTGGAGGGCGGCGGCTTCGATGCGTCCGAGGCCGTGAGCGCGGCTGCGCGCGAGGCGGGCCTGAGCGTCGACCAATGGCTGGCGGCCGCGGTGAAGGAATACGCTGCCCTCATGGGGGTCGCCCCGCGGGACCTCACCGAGGAGCAGCGCATCGACGCGCTGGCGCGCAAGATGGGCTATCGGCGCTCCGGCGGCGCGCCTGTGGCCGCGTTCGGCCGGGCGGGTCTTCGCGCCGCTGAGGAAGCCCCCGCGCTGGCGCTCGCGCCGCGCAACGAAGTGGGCGAGATGATCCGCGAGGTCAGCCGCCGCCTCGACGCATTCCACGCCGCGCCGGCTGCAGTTTCCGCGTCCGAGCCTGTTGAGGCGGAAACGACGGACGGGCTCGATCCGCTGCGCAGCGAGCTGACGCGCCTCGTCGATCTGATGAGCGACATGCGCAGGGGCGCGGTCGCTGGCGGCTCCAGCCGCGCGCAGGCGTTGCGCGGCGAATTGTCCACTTTGCTTGAGGCGGTCGCAGACCTGTGCCGCGCCGCCGCCGAGACGCGGGAGGGCGTCGCCGACGCCGACGACGTCGCCGATCTCAAACGCGACATGCGGCTCTTGCGCGACGCCATGCGCGACTTGCAGCGCGCAGCGGAAGAGCGCGAGGCGCGCAGCGACTCCGTGGACGACATGCGCCGGCAGATCGACGCGCTCGACGAGGATGTGGCGAGCCTTGATCCGCAGCCGGAAGCCGCCGCGCTCGACGCCACTCTGCGCGACGTTTCAGAACGCCTCGTCGAGTCCCATGAGCAGGGTCTGCGCGATGACGTGGCCGCGCAGGTCTATGATCTGCTCGCGGACATGCGCGACGCTCTGAACGACATCCGCTACGGCGGCCCCCTGCGCGCGCTTGAAGAGCAGGTGGCGCTGCTGCGTCGCGCCGTCGAGGACCTCGCCGCCGCCCCGCAGAGCCAGGACGGCGCGCTCGACGAACTCATCGGTCAGTTGCGCGACGTGCGCACGCTGCTCGAAAGCGCCCCGCCGCCGGCTCGTCTCGACCGCGTTGAATCCCAGCTCGCCGACCTCGCCGCGCGGCTTGGGCGCATCGCCGAGCGGGGCGCCTCGGCGGTGGGCGAACAGGCGATCCTCGACTCCGTCGCCGCCATCCGCGCCAGCATGGAGACAGGCGGCGCAAGCCATGTGTTCGAAGCCGCCGAGCAGCGCCTCGCCGCGCTCGCCGCGCGCGTTGAGGAGGCGCTGTCGCGCTTTCCTGCGGACGGCTTCAACGCCGTCAACGAGCTCATCGCCGACGCCCGCCGCGCCCATGCGGACGACGTCGCGCGGCTTGAAGGGCTTTTGCAGGCCATGTCGGAGCGGCTCGATCAGCCGCTCACCAGCGCGCAGCTCGATCAGGTGCGCGAGGTCGTCGCCCAGCTTGGCGAGCGGTTCGCAGGATCGCGCGTCGAGCCGCAGGCGCTCAGCGCGCTTGAAGGCCGGCTCGGGGAGATTTTCGAGCGCCTGAACGAGCCCGTGCATGTCGAATTCGACACGTCGCGCATCGAAGGCATGATCGGCGACATCGCAGGCCGGGTGGACGCCACCGGCGTCGTCGCCGCAGAGCTTCAGGGCAGCGTGTCGCGCATCGCGCAGGCTATCGAGCTGCTGGGCGCGACATCGGGCGGCGACAAGAGCCTGCGCGCGATCGAAGCGCAGATCGCGGACATTTCGGCGCGCCTCGACGAGCCGGTGAGCGCGGAGCTCGACACGTCGCGGCTTGAGGAAATGGTCGAGCGCATGGGCGCGCGCATCGAGGCCAACGGCGAGGGCGAGGGCGAGGCGCTGCGCGCGCTCGAGCGCCAGATCGGGCAATTGAGCGAGCGCCTTGAGGAAGTGGACGGCGCGGACAGTCTCGCGAGCCTTGAGCGCTCCGTCGCCGAAATTTTCCAGCACATCGAGCAATTCCGCGAGACCGCGTTGCTCACGGCTGAACACGCCGCGCGCAAGGCCGCGCGCGAGGCGCTCGCCGCCGTCGCGGGCTCAGCGCGCGCAGAGGGCGATCCCGGCGCGAGCCTCGCTTTCGAACGCGCCATCGCGGATCTGCGCGCCCAGCAGCGCGCCGCCGAACAGCGCGCCAGCGCGACGCTGGACGGTCTGCAGGGCGTGCTTGAAAAAGTCGTCGAGCGTCTCGCCGCCATTGAGCGCATCGCGGAAAGCGCCTCCGCGCAGGCGGAGTCTGGGCCCGCGCCCGCGCATGCGCCTGTTTCGTCGCCAGCGGTCGCGCCGGACGTCGCGCCTGCCGTCTCCGCGCCGATCGTGGCTCCGCAGACCGTCGCGCAGCATGTCGCGCCGCCGGTGCCGCTGGCGCCCGAGCCAAGGCTGAAAGCGGCGGCGCAGGCGCCCGCCGTCGAGCCGGAGCGTCCGCCCGCGCATACGCCGGCGAGCCAGCTCGCCGCGCGTGCGCCTGAGGCGGCGGTCGTCCCCGATCTCTCCGACATGCTGCTTGAGCCTGGCGCCGGCAAGCCGTCCGCAAGCGCTCTTGTGCTTCCTTCCGCCGATGAGGGCGCAGACGGGCCTCGCGCGAGTTTCATCGCCGCGGTGCGTCGCGCGCAGACCGCCGCCACCGGCGCGCTGGCCGCGCCTGCGCCCGCCGCCGCCGCCTCGCCGCTGGAGCAGGCCCGCGCTCGCGCGCGCGCCGCAGTCGACCGCACGCTGGAGCAGCCGCGCCCGTCCGTCGCCAAGGGCGGCGGCCGCCTGAAGAAAGGCCTGCGCATTTTCGTTGCGCTCGCCATCGCCGGCGCGCTCGTCGCCGTAGGCGTGAAATACGGCGCCTCGCTTCTGGAGAACGCGCAGCTTATCGATGAGCCGGAGCGCCACGGCGCCGTGGCTGTCGAACCGCCCGTCGCGAGCGCGCAGGTGAGCAATCCCTCCATCTCCGCGCCCGCAAGTCAGTCGTCCGGAAAGATAGCGCTCATGGCGCCGGGCGGCGCGCCAGCGGCTGCGCCGATCCCCGTTGCGCCTGCAGGGCCGGCGTCCGCGACGCCAGCGGCAATGCAAAACCTAGCGCAGACGCCAGCCTCCGCGTCCCCCGCCGATCCTGTCGCGGTCGGCAGCATCAATCACAAACAGGCGGCGGCGCGGCCGCAGGATCTGCGCAACGCTGCAGCCGCCGGCGCGCCCGCCGCCCAATTCGAAATGGCCGCGCGCTATGCCGACGGGCGCGGCGTGACGAAAGATCTCGCGCAGGCGGCCGCATGGTTCGAGCGCGCTGCGCAGCAGGAGTTCGCGCCCGCGCAATATCGGCTCGGCGCCATGTATGAGAAAGGCCTCGGCACGGATCGCGATCTCGACAAGGCGCGCGAATGGTATCAGCGCGCCGCCGAGCGCGGCCATGTGAAGGCGATGCACAATCTCGCCGTGCTCGTCGCCGAAGGCGCGGCGGGCAAGCCCGATTACGGCTCCGCCGCGCAATGGTTCCGCACCGCGGCCGAACATGGCGTGCGCGACAGCCAGTACAATTTCGCCATTCTCAACGCGCGCGGCTTGGGCGTGGCGCAGGATCTCGTGCAATCCTATCTGTGGTTCTCGCTCGCCGCCGCGCAGGGCGACGAGGACGCGGCCCGCAAGCTCGCCGACGTGGCCGCCCGGCTGGACGCGCGCCAGCTGAGCCGCGCGCGCTCGCTGGTCGACAATTTCACGCCCCGGCGTCCTGACCAGTCCGTCAACGAAGCCCTCGCCCCGCCCGGCGGCTGGGAGTTCACGCCCGAGCCTGCGGCTCGCCCGGCGCGCCCTGCGGCGCCGCGTCCGCGCGTCTCCTCGCTTTGAAAGGCGCGGCTGCGGCCGCGCGAGGGATTGACCAGTAAGGCCGCGCGCGCTTCATGGGCGCGGCGCATATGGCGTGCGTAAGCCTGCGAGGTAGCGTTCGAGCGTGGAGATCTATCTGCCCATAGCCGAAATGCCGGTCGACATGTTCCTCATCCTTGGGATGGGCGTGGCCGTGGGCTTCATTTCGGGCATGTTCGGCATCGGCGGCGGTTTCCTGCTTACGCCGCTGCTGATCTTCGTCGGCGTGCCCCCGGCGGTCGCCGTCGCCACGCAGGGTCCGCAGATCGCCGCATCCTCCCTGACCGGCGCCTTGTCCTATTGGCGGCGAAAGGCGATCGACTTTCGGCTTGCGGCCGTTCTGCTCGCCGGCGGCCTCGTGGGCACCGCGCTTGGCGTCGCTTTCTTCAACCGCATGCAGAAGCTCGGCCAGCTGGAGACGGTGATCGCCGTCTCCTATGTTTTGCTGCTGGGCCTTGTCGGCGCGCTTGTCTCCTATGAGAGCGCGAAGGCCGCGCTCGCTGTGCGCAGGGGCGCGCAGCACAGGCGCAAGGCCGCGGGCCAGCATTTCTGGTATGAGAGGCTGCCGCTGAAAATGCGGTTTCACCGCTCCGGCCTCTATGTGAGCGTCATTCCCGTGCTCGCTGTCGCCGCGCTTATCGGCTTTGCGGGCGCGGTGCTCGGCATCGGCGGCGGCTTCATCCTTGTGCCCGCGCTCATCTATGTCTTTCGCGTGCAGCCGAACGTGGTCGTGGGCACGAGCCTGTTCCAGATTCTCTTTACGATGGTCGCCGCGACGATCTTTCATGCGGCGACGAACCAGTCGGTCGATATCTTCCTCGCTTTGCTTCTGATGGTGGGCGGCACGTTCGGCGCCCAGTTCGGCGCGCGCGCCGGCGCCAATCTGCGCGGCGAATACTTCCGTCTGCTTCTGGGCGTGCTGATCCTCGTGGTGGCGGGACGTTTTGCAGCCGACATTCTCACAACGCCGCGCGAGCCCTTTTCCGTCACGCGCACGGAGACGGTGCGATGAGGGCGGCGCTTGCGTCCTGCCTCGCGGCGCTCGCCGCGCTCGCAGCCCCGGGCCCGGCGCGCGCGCAAAACCTTGTCGCCTCGCTGTCGACCGAGCGCGTGCCGATCGAGTCGAATTTCACCGGCGCGCGGATCTCCGTGTTCGGCGTGGTGGAGCCAGGCGGCGTGGCGCGCCCGCGCAACGGCTGGGACGTGGTGGTGAGCGTGCGCGGGCCGCGCGGGGCGGTGGCCGTCCGGCGCAAGGAGAGTTTTGGCCCGCTCTGGCTCAATCTCGACTCGCGCAGCTATATCGCCATCCCCTCGTTCATCTCCGTTCTCTCGAACCGCCCCGTGGACCAGATCGCGCAGGCGGAGGTGCGCGAGGATTTGCGCGTGGGCGTGGACGCGCTCATTCCGCCACAGACGGCGCTGCGCGCAGGTGCCAACGATCCACGCTTCCGCGAGGCTTTGCAGCGCATCCGCGCGCGTCAGGGATTGTTCTCGCAAAAGCCCGATCAGGTGCGCTTCATCTCTCCGGCCGTCTTCCAGGCGCAGATCGATCTGCCCGGGGTCGCCCCCATCGGCGCCTATGACGTGGATGTGAGCGTGTTCGCCGATGGCGCGCTCGTCACGCGCGCGCAACTGGGATTCACGGTCACAAAAACGGCGGCGGAGCAATGGATCGCGCAGGCCGCGCGCGACCATGCGCTGCTCTATGGCCTCGCCACGGCGCTGATCGCGCTTCTGGTGGGCTGGTTCGCAAGCCTCGTCTTCCGGCGCGACTAGCTCAATCGGGCCGGCAGGCCGACAGCGACACCCGATAAACCGCGTCGCGCCCCAGCACATGCGCGCTCGCGCGTTCGCGCGCCAGCAATGGCGCGAAGGCGGCGTCGAGCACGTTGAGCCCGCCCGCATAGGCGCCGAAGGCCGGCATGACGCAGCGCGCGCCGTCGTTCACGAAACAGCGCCGGCGCACCGCGCCGCGGGGGGAGGCGACGCGCGCCACCGGGTGCAGATGGCCGGCGATCTCGAAGCCCTCGCCCAGCGCCTCATGGCGCAGGATGACCTCGCCCACGCGCATATGCGCGCAGCGCGCGCCGCCGAAAGCGGCCGGCGCCTGCGGATCGTGATTGCCCGCCGCCCAGATCCACTCGCGCCCTCTTTGCAGCGCGCGCAGCGCCTCGGCGTCGCGCGGGTCCATGCGCGCGCCTGCGTCCGTATCGTGGAAGGAATCGCCCAGCGCCAGCACCGCGCGCGGTTTAAAGCGCGCGAGCGCGGTCTCGAGGCGCGCAAGAGTCGCCGCCGTGTCGTAGGGCGGCAGGAGCACGCGCCGGGCCGCATAGGCGGAGCCTTTCTCCAGATGCAGGTCCGACACGACGAGAAGCCGCTCGTCTTCGTGAAAAAGGGCGCCCGAGGCGTGGGGCGTGAAGCTCTGGCCGCCGATGCGCAGAGGCTCCACGCGCAGCGCGGCGGCGTTATCCTGCGCGCTCATGCCGCCCGTCCCTTCGGCCGCGGGGAGCCTTCGCCGCCAGCGCGCCCCGCGCCAGCTTCCGCCATGAGCGCGGCGGCGTCGGCGAGGATCTGCTCCTGCGCCTCGCCATAGACGGGTTCGCGGCCCACTTCGAGCATCAGCGGCACGGCGAGCGGGGAGACGCGCCTGAGGCGCTCATGGACGATGTGTCCCTTCACGCGCGCGAGCATGTCGGAAAGGCGCGCGACGTCGAGCAGGCCCGTCGCCGCGTCCTGCCGGGCCGCGCGCAGCAACACGTGGTCGGGCTGGTGGCGGCGCAGCACGTCGTAGATCAGGTCGGTTGAGATGGTGACCTGCCGGCTTGTCTTTTCCTTGCCGGGGAAGCGGCGCTCGATCAGCCCGGCAATGACGGCGCAGGCGCGGAACGTGCGCTTCATGAGCGCGGATTCCTGCAGCCATTCCTCGAGGTCGTCGCCCAGCATGTCCTCGTCGAAAAGCGCCGCCATGTCGATGCGCGCGGGATCTTCAAGCGACCAGATCGCAAGCGCGTATTCGCTCGCCACAAAGCCCTGCGGCTTGAGGCCGGCGCGCTCCATGCGCCGGGTGAGCAGCATGCCCAGCGTCTGGTGCGCGAGCCGTCCCTCGAAGGGATAGGCGACGAGAAAGAAGCGCTCGCCGCGCGGAAAGGTCTCTACGAGAAGGTCGTCGGGGCCGGGCAGGCGGGAGGCTTTTTTCTGCAGGGCGAGCCATTCGCGCACCTGCTCGGGCAGGCCGCTCCACAGGCGCGGCGAGCTGATGAGCTTGCGCACGCGCGCGGCGAGATAAGTGGAGAGCGGAAACTTGCCGCCGGCGTAGGAGGGCGCCTTGGGATCGCGCGCATGGGCGCGCGAGACGAGCGCTTCGTTCTCGACGATGCCTTCAAGCGCGAGGATCTCGCCGCCGAACAGGAACGTGTCGCCGGGCGAAAGCGTCTCGAGGAAATATTCCTCGATCTGGCCCAGCACCCGTCCGCCGCGCGCGAGCGGCCCTGTGTAGCCGGGCCGGCCGGGCCGGTCGGCGAGTTTCGTGGGCTGATAGAGAGAGCCTTGCGCGCGCGCATTTGCGCCGTCTCCCGCAGGCCGGCCGGCGGCGCGCAGCGCGCGGGCGCGCACAAGGCGCACTTTCAGCATGTCGGATTCCACGATGGCGCCCACGTTCATGCGCCAGGCCTGCGCCACTTTCCCGTTCGCCACGCGCCAAAGGCCGGAGGCGTCGCGGCGGATTTTCGCGAAGCGCTCATAGGCGCCCAGCGCATAGCCGCCCGTGGCGACGAAATCGAGCGCGGCGTCGAAATCCGCGCGCGTCAGACGCGCATAGGGGGCGCAGGACGTCACTTCGGCGAACAGCGCGTCGGCGTCGAAGGGCTCGGCGCAGGCCATGCCGAGAATGTGCTGGCACAGCACGTCAAGCGCGCCCGAGCGCGCGGGCGGGGTGTCCTGCGCGCCCGCCTTGGCGGCTTCGATCGCCGCGCGGCATTCGAGAACCTCGAAGCGGTTCGAGGGCACGAGGATCGCGCGCGAGGGTTCGTCGAGCCTGTGGTTCGCGCGGCCGATGCGCTGCAGCAGACGGCTTGCGCCCTTGGGCGCGCCCAGATTGATGACGAGATCCACGTCGCCCCAGTCAATGCCCAGATCGAGCGTGGACGTGCATACGACGCCCTTGAGCTTGCCTTGCGCCATGGCCTCCTCCACGCGCCGGCGCTGGCTTGCGTCAAGCGAGCCATGATGCAGCGCGATGGGAAGCCCGTCGTCGTTGATCGTCCACAATTGCTGGAAGGCGGCCTCGGCCTGCGCGCGCGTGTTCACGAAGACAAGCGCGGTCTTCGCGCGCTTGATCATCTCATAGACGTTGGCGATGGAATGGCTGGCGCCATGGCCCGACCAGGGCAGGCGCTCCTCGATGTCGAGCATGGAGATTTGCGCGGGCGCGCCGGGCGGCGCCTCGACGAGCGCGGCCAAGTCGGGCGTGGCCAAGTCGGGGGCGGCCAAGTCGGGGGCGCTTGCGTTCTGCGGCGCAAGCCAGCGGCGCAGGTCGTCCACGTCGCGCACGGTCGCCGAAAGGCCCACGAAGGCCGCCTGCGGGGCGATTTTGCGTAGCCGCGCAAGGCTGAGCGCGAGCAGGTCGCCGCGCTTGGATTGCACGACGGCGTGCAATTCGTCGAGCACGACGCGCTTGAGCCCTGCGAACATGCGCCGTGCGTCGGCGCCGCCCGTCAGCAGCGCCAATTGCTCCGGCGTCGTCATCAGCACATCGGGCGGATCGCGGCGCTGGCGCTGGCGGCGCGCGGCGGGCGTGTCGCCTGTGCGCGTCTCCACGCGCACGCGCAGCCCCATCTCGCGCACCGGCGTCTCCAGATTGCGCGCCACATCGACGGCGAGCGCCTTGAGCGGCGAGACATAGAGCGTGTGCACCCCGCGCGCGGGCGCGCGGGCGTCGCGCGCGCCAAGGTCGATCAGCGTCGGCAGAAAGCCCGCCAGCGTCTTGCCTGCGCCGGTGGGCGCGACGAGCAGCGCGCTCTCGCCCTTGCGCGCGAGCGCCAGCAGCGCAAGCTGGTGGGCGCGCGGCGTCCATCCGCGCGCGGCGAACCATGCGGCGAAGGGGGCGGGAAGCTCTGGCTGGGCGCGGCGGGTCACGCGTCCAATCTAGGGGCGCAGGAAGACGGCGACCAGACCCGGCACGTCCGCGCCTGCGTCCTTGCGGGTGGAGGCCTCCTCGAGCACAAGCGGCTCAAGGCCGGCCGCCTGCGCCATGCGTCGCAGATAGTCGGGCGAATGGGCGTAGCGCAGGTCCGGCCCCAGCGCCCAGTCCTGCGCGCCTTTCTGCACGGTGAAGGCGAAGAGCCCGCCGGCGCGCAAGGTCCGTGCGGCCTGCGCGAAAGTTTGCGCGAGATCGCCCATATAGACGAACACGTCGGCGGCGATGACGAGATCGAACGCGCCTGCGGGCTCGGCGGCGAGCGCCTGCGTCACGTCGCCCGCCTGCACGCGCGCGTAAAGCCCCGTGCGCCGCGCCGCCTCCGCCATGCGCGGCGACAGGTCCACGCCGCACATCTCCTGCGCCGCGTCCTTGAGGGCGAGCGCCATCAGGCCGGTGCCGCAGCCGAGATCCATCGCGCGCGCGAAGCGCAGGGGCGCGCCTGCGCCGCCGCGCGCCCGCTCAAGCGCCGCGCGCAGAATCTCAGGCCCGCGATAGGCGAGCGCGCCCACGAGATGGGAGTCGAAGCGGTCGGCGTATTCGTCGAACAATTCGCGCACGTAATCGTCGGGCGCGCGTTCAGGCGCCGGCGCGCCGCCATGGGCGGCGAGGCGCAATTGCGCGCCAAGCACGCCGGAGGGGTCGCCCACCGCCGCCCGCGCCCAGGCTTGCGTCGCCTCCTGCGCCGCGCCCAGCGCATGCAGGCTGTCGCCCAGCGCGAGCAGGGCCGCGGGCCAGTCCGGCGCGCGTTCCAGCGTTTGCTCCAGCAGGTCGCGCGCGGCGGCGTGGTCGCCCTCCTTCGCGGCGGCGATCGCCCATGCGTATCGCCGGTCGGCGAGGATGTCTCCGGAAGAGCGCATGGCGCGCTTCTGCCCAAAGCCGGCCCCATGCGCAAGCGCCCTCTTTGCATCGCCGCGCGCAAGCCTATGTTGGGGACCATGGCGCCGCATCTGCTCACGCCCACGCCCCTCGGCCTTTATTGCGCCGCGGGGGATTTTCACATTGATCCCGTGCGCCCGGTTCCGCGCGCGCTGATCACGCACGCCCATTCCGATCATGCGCGCCGCGGCCATGGCCAGGTGCTCGCCACCGCGCAGACGCTCGCCGTGATGGCGCTGCGCTACGGGGAGGAGTTCTGCGCGGCGCGGCAGACGGCGGCCTATGGCGAGACGATCCGCATCGGCGACGTTGACGTGAGCTTTCATCCCGCCGGTCATGTGCTGGGCTCCGCGCAGATCCGCGTGGCCGATGCGCGCGAGCGCATCGTCGTCTCGGGCGATTACAAACGCGCGCGCGATCCCACCTGCGCGCCCTTCGAAGTCGTCGCCTGCGACGTCTTCATAAGCGAGGCGACGTTCGGCCTGCCGGTGTTTCGCCACCCCGACGCGCGCCGCGAGGTCGACAAGCTCATGGCCTCGCTGCGGCTCTTTCCTGAGCGCGCGCATCTGGTCGGTGCCTATTCGCTCGGCAAGGCGCAGCGCATGATGGCGCTGATCCGCGAGGCGGGATGGGATCGGCCGATCCATCTGCACGGCGCGCTCGAGAAGATCACGGATTATTATCTCGCCCAGGGCGCGCCTCTGGGAGAGGTGCGCAAGGTCGCGGCCGCGCAGCGCGGCGAACTGGCGGGCGAGATCGTTCTGTGCCCGCCCTCCAGCATTCAGGATCTGTGGTCGCGCAAGTTTCCCGATCCCGTCGCCGCTTTCGCGTCGGGCTGGATGCGCGTGCGCGCCCGCGCGCGCCAGCGCGGCGTCGAACTGCCGCTCGTGGTCTCCGATCATGCGGATTGGGACGAACTTTGCGCGACCATCCGCGAGACGGGCTGCGCGCAGGTCTGGATCACCCATGGCGAGGCCGACGCGCTCGTGCATTGGGCGGGCTCTGTCGGGCTCGACGCGCGCCCGCTGCACATGCTGGGTTACGGCGAGGAGGAGGAAGAAGGCGCGCAGGGGGCGGCTTCCGCATGAACCGTTTCGCGCAATTGCTGGATCGCCTCGCCTTCGAACATGGCCGCAACGGAAAGCTGCGGCTGCTGGCTGAATATTTCCGCGGCGTGGATGATCCCGATCGCGGCTATGCGCTGGCCGCGCTCACGGGCGGGCTCACGTTCACCCACGCCAAGCCCGGCCTCGTGCGCCAGCTCATCGCCGAGCGCGTCGATCCCGTCTTGTTCGCGATGAGCTACGATTACGTCGGCGACCTGTCGGAGACCGTGGCTCTGTTATGGCCGGCGCCGCAGGCGCCGCTGGGCCACAACGCCCCGCCGCCGCCTTCGCTGAGCGAGGTTGTGGAGATCCTGCAAACGACGCCGAAGGCGGGCCTGCCGCGCGCGCTTGCCGGCCTGCTCGATCAATTGGACGAGACGGGGCGCTGGGCGCTGTTGAAGCTCATCACCGGCGGCTTGCGCATCGGCGCGTCCGCGCGGCTCGCGAAGACGGCGCTGGCGAGCCTTGGCGACATGCAGACCGACGCGATCGAGGAGATATGGCCGGGCCTTGCGCCGCCCTATCTCGATCTTTTCGCCTGGATCGAGGGCCGCGCGGAGCGTCCGCTCACACGCGATCCCGCGCCCTTCCGCGCCGCCATGCTCGCGCATGCGCTGGAGGAGAGTGATTTCGCAGGCCTCGATCCGGCTGATTTCGCGGCCGAGTGGAAATGGGACGGCGTGCGCGTGCAGGCCGTCACGGGCCGTGACGAAAGCGGCAAGCTCGTGGGCCGGCTTTACTCGCGCACGGGCGAGGACATATCCGCCGCTTTCCCAGACGTGCTGGAGGCGATCTGCGACGAGGCGTTCGGCGAGGCGGCGATCGACGGCGAACTGCTGATCATGCGCGAGGGGCGCGTGGAGAGCTTCGCCATGCTGCAGCAGCGGCTCAATCGCAAGAAGGCGGATGCGAAGCTCATCGCGGAATATCCGGCGCATGTTCGCGCCTATGATGTCCTGTCCGAGGGTGGGCGCGATCTGCGCGGCCTGCATTTCGCCGAACGCCGCGCGCGGCTCGAGCGCTTTCTCGCCACCCGCCGGCCGCGCCGCTTCGATCTTTCGCCGCTTGTGCCCTTCGCCGACTGGGAGGAGCTTGCGGCTGCGCGCAGCGATCCCGCGCGCGCGGCAAACGGCGCGGGAGCCGGCGCGGGGGCTGGCGCTCAGGCCGAGGCGATCGAAGGGATCATGCTCAAGCGGCTCGACTCGATCTATGTTCCCGGCCGTCCGCGCGGCCCCTGGTGGAAGTGGAAGCGCGACCCCTTCACGCTCGACGCCGTGTTGATGTATGCGCAGCGCGGACATGGCAAGCGTTCGTCCTTCTATTCCGATTTCACCTTCGGCCTGTGGCGTCCGGGCGCGGGCGGCGACGAACTCGTGCCCGTGGGCAAGGCCTATTTCGGCTTCACCGACGCGGAGCTGAAGCAATTGGACAAATGGGTGCGCGACCACACGACCAATCGTTTCGGGCCGGTGCGCGAGGTGGAGGCGGGGCGTGGCGCGGGCCTTGTGTTCGAGGTGGCGTTTGAGGGCGTGCAACGCTCCGCGCGCCACAAGTCGGGCGTCGCCATGCGGTTTCCGCGCATTTCGCGCATCCGCTGGGACAAGCCCGCGCGCGACGCCGACCGGCTCGAAAGCCTTGAGGCTTTGATCGGCGCGCGCAAGACCGCCTAGAAGCGCAGCCGATCAGGCCGCGTCGTCGCGGTTGAGCAGGTCGCCGCTCCCGTGCAGCAGGCCGGCTGCGAAAATGCGCCCCTC
>Ga0315905_10004100_pt1 | contig 14895 bp, 9 predicted proteins | sample LakEriMetagenome_5_FD_203522 | JGI IMG/M metagenome (GOLD analysis project Ga0315905, IMG submission 203522) | Freshwater fungal communities from buoy surface, Lake Erie, Ohio, United States - Buoy 4 MA121 | ecosystem: Environmental > Aquatic > Freshwater > Lake | place: USA: Lake Erie, Ohio... | reverse complement strand
CGGTGCGAAGCTCCCACATTTCGTCGGATGGATCGCTCATTGCCACCGGTAGCGACAATGGAGAAGTGCAGATTTGGGATTCTGAGACTGGGGAGAGCGTAAATATACTGACGGGACACAAGTCGGCTGTCAATGGCCTCAGGTTCGTTGCATCCACGAGTACCCTGGTGTCTGTATCCTCCGACTGCACGGCCAAGGTTTGGGATGAGCCTACTGCAACGTGTCTGTGCACATACTCGGGACATAGTACGCCTATCCTTGGACTCTCCATTTCTCCAGACGGAAAGGTGGTGGTGAGTGGGTCGGAAGATAAGGAGGTTCACATGTGGACCGTAGATGGTACTCCACTCAAGAAGCTCGAAGGGCATACCGCTGCTGTGCGTGCCTGCGCCTTCTCCCACGATGGCTTCCGTCTGGCTACCGCTTCGCAAGATAAGACTGTCAGAGTCTGGGACGTCGACACTGGCAAATGTTTGTTCGTTTTGGAGCACATTGGCCGCGTCTACGATGTACATTTCAGTCTGGACTCGAAGAAGATCATCTCGTCGTCATCCTTCGCAACGTGCACACTTTGGGACCTGGAAAAAGCAAAGCCGGTCGATGACGAGCCTGAAAGGCAGTTCAAGACAGGCAGCGGAACTTGCTTCTCGTGCGCGTTCGTGGATAACGACAAGAAGTTGGTGATGGCAAGTGAGCAGGGCTTCGTTTTCTTTTGGGACATCAAAGACGCAAAAAGTCCCATAAAAGTGCTCAAGGCGCACACTGAAATCATCTTCAAGACCTCAGTATCGCTGGGCGGCAAGTGGCTAGTGACGTCAGGTGCTGATAAACTGACTAGGGTATGGAACCTGCATATTGTATCTGAGAACATCGAAGCCGACAAGGTGGCTCAACAGGCGGTAGAGACCGAGACGAAGGCTGAGGCAAAGGACAGCATTCAAGAAGAAACCGTCGAACGCGAGCATGCTATGACGGGGGAAGACGGGCTGGAAGAACTTTTACCGCCAGAGGACCCCACGCAAACTGAGGACAAGGAAGCGGGAGACATGCCCGACATTGTGCGGAGTATCGCCTTGTCAGAAGATGGCGTATATGGGGTCTCGTGCAGCGAGTTTGGGAACTTGCTTGTCTGGGATCTAGAGAAGGCGGAAATGGTGGTGAGATGCAAGTTGCCTGCAGTGGCACGAGTAGTTCGATTTGTGCCAAAAAAATTCGAGCAGACCGAGAGATTCGTGGCAGGCTGCGACGACGGCATCATTCGCGTATATGATTTGTCCACGCTTTTCGCCCTCGAAAACAACCCGGGCAAGGAATCTACGGACAACTTCCCTCAAGCGTTGGAACAAACGAAGTTCTCGCCCTGCGTTGAAATCGGATTTCACGAACTGTGCATTCGATCGCTCAAGTTTTGCAAGGATGGCGAGCGCTTTGTGACGGGTTCGATTGATACGACAGCTCGTATCTGGAGGCTGGGATCCTTATCTCAAGAGCTGTGCCTGGAAGGTCACAAGGACACGGTACTTGATGCTGAGATGGGTTCCAACATGCAGATTGTCGTGACGGGGTCAACAGATAAGACTGTCCGGGTTTGGAAGACCGGAACCGGCAAGGAGCAATGGGTGGGTAAGCACGGAGCCTACGTCTATGCCGTGACCTTTAGCCCAGACTGCCGCAGGGCCATCTCGGCATCTGGTGACAGGACAGTACGCGTGTGGGCCTCCAAAAAGGGTGAATGCCTCCATATCCTAAAAGCCAAGTCAGCATTGCTCACCTGTCAAATATCGGAAATGGGCCAGCTTCTGTGTACCGGGTACGAAGGCTGCATGCACTTATGGGATATCAAAGCATTTGAAGCACCTCCGATGGAGGGCATTGGGCACGGGGCGGAGATCCGCGATGCAGGATTTTCGAAGTACGGCGGCTACTGCATTACTGCCAGTAACGATGGAAGTGTCCGTGTCTTCGACACTCGAACCGGCATCTCCCTCGGGGCGCTCCCACTGCCTCTCCCAGTGTACTCTATGGCTTCGGTGATCGACGAGGATCGTGCTGTGTGCATGTGTGGGGATGAGCAAGGCAACGTCATCATCGTGCGCATAAATGGAGTTCGAGACCAACTTCCGGTAACAAACTTGATCTCCGACGAGAGCTTTTCCACCGGAGGCGCTTCTCCTTTGCGGCGGCGGTCCACCAAGAAGTTAGTATTGTGAAGTAAGAAGTCTTCATTGTGACGCGCGAAACGCCACATGAGGATTTGCACAAAAGCTGCAATCAACACGCATTCGGAATTGCCCATTTTCTTGATTGATGATTGCTTGTTAGCGCATGATGACGCCTCACGACATATTCAAACCTAGACTCAGGAGCTAGCCTCCCTTTCTGCATCTTTGTATCTGAATGAAACAGCGATGAACTCTGATGAATTATCGACGTCCTTCTCCACACTGATCCCACGAAACAACCCCATGAGAGGCCTTTCAGCCTGACTGGGGATTGTATTTTTTCACGTTTCCTCCTCCCGTTCCCAGTCAGAAAGTAAGGCCCCCGCGCTTTACTCCACTGCGTTTTGAGCATCCTGCTGCCTTCAATTTTTGTACCCGATAAGGGCCCCGGCCAGGGCCCCAAACATTTGGTCAAACAAAAACACTGGTGTGCGCAACTCATTCTAGACCGAAGGCAGGCGCGGGGCTGATAATGAGTAGACGGCAGGCGCGGGGCTGATAATGAGTGACTCTGCCAAAAGATACTTCAATGCTCCTTCAAGGCTTTTTGAGCTTACAAACCTGCGCATGCAGAGGGCCCATAGGGCGAGCGTCAGAGAGCGCGCGCGCGCACGCGAGAAAGAGAGATCCAGAGAGAGAGAGAGATAGCGAAAGAGCGAGAGAGCGAGCGAGTGCGCGCGGGCGAGAGAGAGATTCTCTCTTTTTTTTGTTTAACTGAAACAGTTTCTAGAGAGTTTGCATACACTTGACCTCACGACAAACTGCATTGCACTCGTTACCCCTGCGCACAGGAATCAACCAGAAACCCAGCACCGAAGAAGCCAGTCGAGAAGAGCTCTGGTCTATTCAGACAACGCTCCTATTTTCAAGTGGCCGAGAGGTGTCCAGAGCGGAGAGGACACCAGCCGGGAGGGGGATGGCGAGGAGAACAGGAGAAAGATGGTGTGACCTCATCCATATGTGCCGTGCGGCTTGAAACACGATTTCATCAAACGTCATCAATACAGAAGCGTCATCATGACAGAACTGCCGGATCATGGACAGAAGAGGTACTCCCAGTTCGTGCGCGGTACCAACCTGCCAAGAGCAGCAGAGTAGCAGTGGGCATAGTTTAGGGGTACGAGTGCATCGGAGAGCGGGAAAATGCGAGGTGAACACGCATCTTCAAAGGGTGTTGTGAATCCAGAAATTACTGACACCCATTCTGGGCTGAAATCGCACACAAATGTCGTTTCAGGCCACTCCAGACCAGTTCAGAGGAAAGTAGACGTAGGGAGCGATGAGGGGGGGGGAGTACATAGACGTAGGTATCGCGTTCCTGGTCGGCCAAGACGAGCCAACCCTTACTGCGAAGGCGCGAAATACCGTGCGCAATGGCCGCACGCAATAGAAACAAGCCTTCCTCTTCTGAAGAAACGCGCGAGGACCGGCCCTCTCGCGAGGTTCCGGAAGGCACGGGCACGTCGACCTTGCCCGTGCCGGCGGCTTGCACATCGGCACCCGCAGAATTCGCTCCCGTGCACGCGTCAGAACTTCCCACGGCAAGCATTCGAGCGGCATCGAGCACGCGCGAATCTCGAACCAAATCCCCAAAGACAAGTTCACGCCCTGACGGTGACATTGAGTCCTGGTCGCCTTTGCCATGCGCACAGGCGAAGCGCCTCAATTCCTCATCGAATGCGGCCAAGTGCGGGTCCGGTTTCCTTGACGCCCCAGCCCCGTCGCTGGTGCCCGTACTGTTGCTGCCAGCACTGTGCCCGCCCGAGTTCACACCGCACTGGTCTCGAGATCTGCTTGCGTCACTGCGCTGGTCCGGCATCACACTGCCTGCACCCGCCTTTGCCTCATCGCAGTCCCTCGGCCTCTTGCCGCCGCCCAAGTTGCGTGGGTAAACGTTCGTGTGCAGATCAATCATCTGGCGATGCCAACACGTGTCAGTCAGCCGCGGACATGGGCCCTGCCCTCAGAGCGCGCGCGCGGCATCACCAGGGCCACGTTGGTGAAAGGGAGCGACCTGCAGCCAGAAGAGCGACATGCCGTCGACGTGCGGCTCTGGGGAGAGAAACCACACGTTGAGCTGCACGATGCCATTGTAGCGGCGAATTTTGCCACCTACATGCAGCAGCTTTCCGAGCTGGAGCCACTGTGGCTCCATGCCCACCCTGGCCGCGTCGTCCTTCCAGCACACGCAGGGCAGGAGCCCGGTCGCGTCGTCGACCGTAAACTCGAAAGCATTGGCCCGCTCCTTGACAGATATCACGTCGCCGAGCAGGCGCACGCGCGTGATTGCCCGACCGCCGCCCACCACCAGCATCGCTGTGCCAATCATGTCCTGCGCGGGTCGCTGGTGGTGGTGTTCAGTGCGCGTAGAGGGCGCGGCGGCGGTTGCAGCAGCGCGAACCATCGACACGGTGACGGGAACGAGCGTGTCCCACAGCGGGTCCGCACCCCACTGCATCACCTCATCCGCGCTCGCCGCGCCCGCGTCAATCTGCCGCAGCCACCTCCCACCCGGCGCCTCCGTCCCTGAGCCTGTCTGACCTCCCTCACCCATCGCAATTTTCCTGGTTCGTGTGTCTGTGCAACAAGGTTCTTTTTGAGGCGACCGTTTTCTTGCGGTGGGGGCGAAGGCTTTCAATCACAACGATGGAAGAGCCCTACCGCAGGCGAACAAACAGCGTAGACGCCAGCCGTTTTGGCGCGAGCTTCCTGGAGGCGCACGCGAGCGGGCGTTTGTCGCCGGGCAGGGCCGAAGAGAGGAGAATTAATAATAATCCACCACGGCCTCCACAGAGGACTCCCGCAGGGAGGCAGCCTGCAAAGTCCACGCAGCCCCGAGACGTGTTGGCGGCTGCCGGCGCCGAAAAGATCACGCATCCCTTTTTGCGCAAACATACCAGACAGACCAAGACCCCGAGCAGGGATCATCCAGGTCAGGGGCTGCCGGTGGCCACGATGTCGCTCGACCTGGGGTACGTCCTAGAGGAGAATCTCGCGCACCGCGCTGCTGAGTGGGTGCACAGCCAGACGCGACGCCCGTTGTCGCCCGCAAGATCTCGTTCGCCGCGCACGCAGTCGGCGCGCACCGCGCAGTCGCCGCGCACGTACACGCCGCGCATGCAGTCGCCGCTGGCCGCACCGTACCCTCGCTTGGTGGAAATGCAGCGCCACAGACAAGAAGCGTTGCAGCGCCAGGCAGATACAGAAGTTGGCCTCAGGAGGGTCGCCAGTAAGGATAATCAGAACTGGGAAGCAAGCCAGTGGCCGCGGAAGCACACGAATGGCCAGGTGTCTGTTTCTGAACACACGCGCCCTGGAAGCACGCCGAGAGGGCTCAGGCCGCTGCTTGAGCCCGGCCAACAGCAGACAGAGCAAGCGCCAGAGCTCAAGCTGCGCGTCGGCGCACGGGTGCCCGAAGAGCAGCGTGAAGATGACCCCTTTAAGCGGGAAGATGACCCCTTTCAGCGGGCACGGCCGCTGGAGGCCTCAGATAGCAAGAATGAAAAAGCAAGTCGATCCGCGGTGGTCCTGCATGAGCCTCAGGAGCCGGCTGCGTGTGATAGTGCTGTGCAGAATGCCGACGGGCACACAATGCTGATGCTCAACACCACGCCCCGCGCTTTTCCACCTTCTCCATTCGAGAGTTCATACGCCCACCAGTACGGTCTGCATCCGCATGGTCCAATCTGGTCCGATACCAGTGACGACGACGAGGAGCAAGAGTTGACAAGGTCGTCGAATGTTCCGACAGCTACTTCAAATGCAGTGGGGGTCGATTCTGTGCTTGACAGAACCGGCGCGACGACAGCACAGCAAGAAGAAGACAGAATTCTTCTACGACACCGGAGGCTATCTTCGTCACTAATTTCGGAGGTTCAAGAGCAGCATGCCAAGAACAATGTAAAAGATTCCAAGATGATAAGCGCCATCGGCCAAATTGGGGTCCTTGATGTAAGAAAGATGAGGCCGACAGAAGCTGCCAACGAAGCAAACTTGCGACGGAGTTTTATACCACACCCGCCGCTCATTTCACGCTCATCAATTCTGCTGAAGGAAGATCCAAAAGAGTTGTCGGATAAAGATGCCAAACCGCGCAAAGGGCGAGCGACGCACTCTTTTCAAGATTTTCCTGACAGGAGTGCCCAAGCCAGGCAAGGAAGCGATAATAGGAGTGCTGATCCGGCAGCACCGCCTTCGCGCCCAAAGACAGGGTCGTCTACACGCAGGCCCGATACTGGCATTGGAGAGAGGAGACCACAAACAACTTCCAGAAAACAGGAGCTCTTGACCGTAGATCAGATGATTGACGCTGCATTTACATCCGCCTTTCCAGTGCACATACCGCCTGCCGTATCAATATACCCGTCATCTCGCCTTAATTTGCCCTCGAAACCAGAGGAGCCCATCCTGCAGGATTCAAAAATCAGAGGCCTGAGAGAACAAAGAAAGAGATTAGGAGTGCAGCCATCCCCCGGGCCGCTTCAGCTCGGAAATGTGAACTGGACGGATTGGACCGTTCCATCTGAACTATCGGCACGAAGGGATCCTGCAAGCGAATGTCCAGAAAGCTCACGACCCGTCAACAAGACTCCAATGTCGCAAAACGAAACGGGACGCCCCCACACCTCAGGAGATAATCAGCCCCTGCCGGACCGGCCATCGCGGTCCCGCCCGAAAGACCTGCGAGGCGCCAGTGATGATCTTTCAGTCAAGCACAATAGGGCACATCTTGTGGCAGAAGGCATGCGACCACATACCACTGAGAGTGGCGTGCGCACACGGGGGTCTTCTGACATCTACCGAGTTCAAAAGGGGCTCTCAAAAACACTTTCAAAAGATGAATTGCGGCCGCAGACTGTCGGCGGAGAGCGAGGGAGGACAGCCTCTTCAAAAAGCTCAAAAGCAGGCAACTCACGTCCGATGACTAGCGATGGAGACCAGCGCACAGGGCTCTGGCGCGTTTCGCCTGCTATTGCGCCAGCAGAATCCAATGAGGTCACGCATACTTCTGAGGCGAGTTCGCAGACGAGAGTGTCCACACGGGCCTCCATTCAAAGTGGGTCGACTCTTTGGAGCAACATTGTCAGTGACGACGCAGTGGGATTTTTCAACGACCCTGCATTACACTCAGATCAACCTGGAATCGTGCCTAGGGTCGAGTCGAACTTGAACGTGCATTCCGGCGAAATCTCTCTTGAATGGATAGGCACTAAAAGCTACAAAGACTACATTCAAGATGTGGAGAATGTACTTGCAGAAACGTCTGAAGAGGAATTAATGTTGGTGCAAGATGAACGCGTTCGCAAGATGGGGGAAAAGAAGAACGAATCGGACGCATACAGCAAAGGTCTGTTGCGCAAATCACGTCTCACTTATGCTCTAACCAAGACGTCATCAGGATTTCTGTCCCGGACTTCAAGCGTAGCGTCTGACGGTAACAAAGCCATGCCAACGCAGGAAAGATCAGTCAGCCCCAAACTTTCTATCTGGGAATCAAAGCAGGCAGCCAAAAAAGCCCAAGAACAGGTATTTTTTGACTTGAACACTGATATTCACTCAAAACTTCGAGAATCTAAATGGGGAACTCGAGAAGCTCCGACCGTGGAGGGGGGGTTTGCAGACCTGATTCAATGCCAAGAATACGCTGACGAGTTTCAGAGCAAATATGAAACCGTTCAGGAAAAGTGTAGGCGCTATTTTGAAACGCAATCGAAGCAAGAAAAGCAACAACTTCTACTGGAAGGACGTGCCCACTCGACCGCTACAATGGTGGAGTCAAAGTGCTACGTTTCGGCTTTCTACAGTGGCAGGCTGGAACGCCTCGCACATAACAATGAACTTGCAACGAAGGATTGGACTGGAATGACAGGGCATGAGATCATGATGCATGCTCAATTTCTCAGTGATTTGGAGTACGTGAAGTTGAAAAGTAACGATTTAATCTCTCGAATGGACAGACAGAGTCAAGAGATAGTCAAACGTACACACAGTAAAACAATCGCCAGGGTTCCCAGCAATATTGTCAGCAAAGGGAAAGGAAAGATATCAAGGACCGATTCAAGTCAGTCGGTGGGAAGACAAATACCAACATGCGGGCGAGCAGAATCTTCAAAAACTAAGAGAGGTTACCTCAGAATATTTGTTCTAGAGGCTGCTGATCTACCTAAACTGTCTGACAAGAAGGAATCAGCAGACACATATGTGCGCTGCGACCTTTGCACAGAAGGCAAAGAGTGCAGGCGAGACCAAAAGGGATTTGTTGAGAAAACTGAAATCGCCTGGAACAGCCTGAGTCCAAGCTGGAAACAAGGATTCGAATTCGTTCTTCCTGAAACAAGGGAAAACATTGCGCTTGCGTTGTCAGTATTTGATGTCCACATTGATTATAAGGCACAGGCCACCAATGATACCCTTATTGGTACACTAGAAATTCCGATCTTCAAGGAAGGGTATCAGACGATGTCTGCTGATCAAGAAACAACGAAATGGGCGACATTATACAAGGATCAACAGGTAGTCGTGTCTTCTCAGAAGGAACATCTTGGCCGCAATTCTATGATAAAAATATCCTACATTTTCACGCGAAAAGATCGCATGAACTTGGGCACTAGCGCACTTTGCGTCCAGACAGCATATCGCTGTCATCTTGCCCGTGCCAAGTTTGAACGGCAAAAGGCGCGGATAGAAGAGCTAAGCAATCGTCAGATCCTAAACCCAGAAATCGTGGAAAAGCTGGACAAAGAGCACACGTGGGACTCCTATCTTCAAATCTGTCTTGAGGAAAATGCCAAACCAGTAAGTGAGTGCAGGCGGCAATTTTCGAATCGAGAAAGTTTCAGATTGGAGAATTATTATGTTCCTTATCGGGCAGTCTGCGCGATATGTCGCATGCTCGTTGAGGTTTATCCTCATGGGAGGCTTAAGAATTTGGAACTAAAGAAAATAGGCATAAACTCTCCAGGGATGGTCGTAATAGCAAACGCCATCAGGGTGGGATGTACAGCTCTCAATTCCCTGACCCTGACTGGTAATCATATCACGCAGGAGGCCAATGATGTTGCACAAGCCAACCATCCAATTACAAACCGTCTAGGAAAGGGCCTGTCTGGTTGCAGGGCAATTGCGGAAGCTGTCAACGAAACAAAGACACTTAGGAGGCTGTCGTTTGCAGGTTGCAGGCTTGGAGATCAAGGATTGGCGGAAATTGCCAAATCGTTGCAGGATAACCGTTCCGTCGAATTTCTCGATTTGTCTGACACGAATGAGGATCCGATGGGCGCTATGCCCCGTGCTGCGAAGGAGGTTGGCAAAATGCTTGCAGTCAATGTAGATCTCATTGAAGTACAGCTTCATTCTATCGGATTTCCAGGTCAATCTGCCCTGGCACTTCTGGGCGGGGGAAATTACACATCCATTGGCCTGCGCCTGAATGCATCATTGCGGATCCTCAACCTAAGGAGCAATAATCTATGTCGGAGCCTTGCGGCCAATGCAGCTCTCCGAGACTTCCTAAGCAGAGACACCTGTTTCCTTGAGCATTTAGATCTAGGTTACAATCACATGGATCAGCATGGAGTTCTTGTGTTTTCAGATGGCCTTATCGCGAATAATAGTCTAAGAAATCTTATTCTTGACGGTAATGAACTTGGGGTGGTTGGGTGCCGAATGCTATTGTCATATCGTGGACGCAAGACAGTCCTGGGTACATCGACTCAAGGCCTTGCAGATTCGGCAATATCACGAAAGCCAAAGAGCAAAATACAAGTTCGCACGATTTTCGAGAAGTTCGACCGTGACCACAGCGGTGCGATGGATGTTCGAGAGATGCATGAGTTCCTTGATTCTCTATCTGATCATGATCTTGGAACTGCGGAAAGTATCATCGCAGCGATCGACGCAGATAACTCGGGCGCAATTGAATTCGATGAGTTCTACGAATGGTACATGAGGGCCCTTGGCATTGAGGATGACGGAGACAAACCAGTGGAGATTAGCCTTGAACATTGCGGTGGATACACGAATGTCAAGGGATTTGATCCAACCGATCCGAATGGACGATACAGGCTCGTCATGTCCGAACTATCTTCTCGCAGCGCGCTTTTGTGCATGATGCAGATGGTGTTTGCCGGGAAGGCTGAATTCCTGGACGGAACGATGATGCGCATTGACGAGGGCCAGGACGATGAATCTGCGAAAAAATACACTTTAGACATCTCAGACGATCCCACATCATGGACCGTCCCAGAGGATGGGATCCTTGTGTTTGAGTTTGGTGCGTTGCGTCAAACAGCAGGCGTGAATGACTGCGTGGGCACTTTTATCATGAATCATCTTTGCGAGAGTTATTCAAAGGCAACTGGCACTAAGGAGGAGAGGCACCAGGCACTCTTGGCCTGCAGTGGAGAAGATTCCTTCTTTCTTTACAAGCAGATAGTTGCACTCTTGAACCTCTTGGATAAGGCAGCAGAGGCGGACCTGGACAGGCAGGCGACGCTTTCGGAAGAGCGGGTGACATTGGTTGCTCGACTTTATCTTAGGATGGTTGACAAGGAGAATAATTCAAAATTGCTGGACAGGTTGAATGCCGAGGAGAGAGTGACGGTGGAGGAAATGCTTGGAATCGTTGCCATGGAATTTGATGCCAACAATGCAACGGGATATCACAGGCTTGACCTGAAAAACCCGTTTGAGCGAGAAGTGATGGTTCGACTGATCGAGATTCGCAATTCTCAACGCAACGAGATTTTCAAGTGGAGGAAGCACTTGAATCGAGCATCGAGTGGCCGAGAAGAATTTGAAATAGTTTTCCGCAATCTCAAATACCACGGAGGACCCCTCGTTTACTCAAGCTCTTGGCGAGCGCCTGAATTTGGCGTGGTAGAGGTTGACTTTGTTGATATTCGTAAGCCCGATCCGAGGAAGGCCAAAGCCATGGATGCCCATGATTTCCTGATGTTGCTGGAATCCTTAGATCAGAGCACCAAGAAACCAACGACGAAGGCCTCTGAAATAAGGAAGGCATCAAATATGAATTACTTTACTTGCCTACAACTTTGGAAACTTCTCAGCCTTTTTGACAAACAAAAGCCCGACGAGAGCCGATGCAGGTCTTCATGTTGTGCACACCAAACGCATGAACACAAAGTTGCTTGTAACAAACACTCAAATGCCTGTACACAAATGTGCTCACATTCCCGCTTCTGCTTAGTGAATGAATGCCACAATCCTATGCAGTCACACGTGCGTGCGCAACCATCGACCTGAAACTATTTTTGCAGGGTGGAGGTTGCAGTGGGATGCTATGCTCGAATCGTGGATTGGCGCGCCTTCAATAGGGTGATTATCATGGAATTTCTCAAGTCTGAAATGAAGATGCTAGAACATCGTCTGGGGAAAACGATTCTCTACTTTGACGAGATAAGTTCGCCAGTCGGCTACTGGGAGCTGGATCTCAGTAATCAGGATGATCGCTGGCTCTTGCAGGAGCTTGTACACCTGGCTTCTGTGGAGCCCGGCTACAACGTCATACAGGCGAAGTTGGACGCAGTTGCTCCATCAGGGGCAATGAATGATGATCACTATCGCTTTGACGGCATCGACTTCCAAATTCCTATAACATGGGTCATGAATGTTCCTAGCACCGGAATTCTGAAATTTTACTATGCAAGGCAAGCTGGCATCAATGAAAACTACTTGAACTATGGTTCTTGGGACCGCAACGGCATCCCTTTGCTGAAACCGGACCCAAGCTGCTTCCCACCTGTTTTCAAAGTGCCTGCCATTCCCAATACTTACACCGAGATAAAACATGGCATTGAGGGAATCTGGGTTTATGTTGAAAAGACGCACATGATCAAATCTGCGCTTTCCAAGATCTCTTCATCCCCTACCACAATGTGAGTTTCATTACGCTTGCCTTTGTTTTGAGGCTGCTGCTTGCGTTGCGCTAAATGGATAGGCAAGAGTGTCTTATGTGTCTGCCACCTCCAGGTTTCAGCTACTTGATACAAGTGGCGATGGCGGACTGAGTCGTAAAGAGCTTGCCCTGGGACTCTTCCGTAAGTCTTATTTGCCTTGTTCGCCCGCAGCTGGCTTGTTCTTGCTATAAGAGATGTTTTTTCTTGTGCGTACGAAAGATACGCGACGCCCCGTGATCAATTATGGCGCGCAAATGCGCAGGACTTGGAGTATGGCTCACACCTGTCGAAGCTGAGATGCTTCTGAAAATAGTTGACATAGACGGCAGTGGCGAAGTGGACCAGCAAGAGTTTGAATCATTTTGGGTCAATTCACCACCATTTAGGTACGGAGACGAGGAGCAAAAATCTTATTGGGTACCACGTCGCTGCACGGAGGATATCTATATCGAAATGCTGCACTATTACGACATTCGAATGTGCTACCCAGGGGCAGATCATTCTAAGTAGGACCTAACAGCCGAGCCTCAGCTGTAATCTTGCTACCTATCGCTTGCTCACAGAGCCTCTGTAGGGACCCACCACAATCATGGCCAATGCGACAATGCCTTTCGAGATCTAAGATCCATCAGAGTAACATTCCATTCGACAACGGCCTCAAAGATCCACCTTTGCAAAGGTGTATTTCAGTATCACATGCAACGGTGTATTTCAGTATCACAAGCACGTTGAATAAATAATAAATCAGACGCAGGCGCATCCACTTTGGATGTCTGGCCGCCTAGGAGGGCGCATTTGGTATCGTCCGTGAGGCGAACCGAGTCTAGTCTTTCTGAATTGACGTGCATTAGTAGACCTTGCCAGCGATGGACTGCACGCTGGAACAGTCACTTCTTTTGACAATCACATCTACCTCGTCAAATGCGTCACCCAATTCCTCTCCGACCGACGTCTGCAGAATAACGAGCACAGTAGTAAAGCACGTGAGCCGCCGGGAGATGAGATCCTCCAGCAGCTTGCCTACGCGCATGCAGCCCTCCGTATCGAGATGCTGCATCACCTCATCGAGCACCAGCAGGTTGCATGATGTGCCCGTACGCTCGAGCGAGCACTCGGAAAAGGCCAGAGAGAGAGCTAGCGACAGGCGCCGCCATTGTCCACCTGCGTGTGCGCCCACAGGGACAAGATGAGGCTTGCTACCTAGTAGAGTACCTAGCAGTAGTGTTCCCTAGTACTAGTAGTATTCAGTAATGCTTGTAGTATTCAGTAGTAGTAATGCGGCTTTTATTCGTGGTTTTGTGTGCGGATGCTCGCACAGATTGCCGAGGGCGGCGCACGTGGAAGAGAGGGGGCCAGTGCACGCGAGTGTGAAAGAGAAGAGAGTGTGTGACCGGACAATTGGTGCGTAGTTCGTGGAGCGTAGGAACCATCCGTTAACCTCACTAGCAGACGCCGCTCAACCAACTGTCGTGTGGCGTTTATATGTGTGTGTATACCACATATTAGCCGCTCAACCAACTCATGTGGAGAGAGAGGGTGTGTGTGTGTGTGGCGAGGGGGAAGGCATAGCGCAGGTCACAGAGTATCAGATTGTGTATTTGTTTTCATGTATGCACACAGACATAAAGACACGCAGACTCACACACACTCACACTGACACACACTCACACACACCTGCGTGTCAAGAGCAAGTTCAAGCCTAAGAGAATCTTCAGACAGAATCTCCAGATACTTGGCTGCTCGCCGCTGTAATTCAAGCAGAGCAACTTCATAAACAAAATTTTGCAACCCTCGCTTCCCAAGCAACTCGTCCACCCGCCCCCAGAGGACAACGTCGCCTTCAGAGACGCGGAGCCGCCCGCGCAAATCTGTAAGTCGTTGTTTGTTGTCTTGGATTGCGGCACGGTGAGTCTCCAGTTGAAGGAGCCAGGGGCTTTGAGAGCTCTGATGTTGCGCCATTTTTGACTGAAGTTCGTGCACGAGCCTCTCGTGCTCTTCTGCCGCCTCGGTCTGTCACAAAAGTCAGTGTCAGAGCATATTCACTACATTGAACTCACTATACAGAGGACTTCCCAGAATGTCGCCTGCCGCGAGAGCTGTTCCACGGCTACCGATGCATCCAGCAGCTGCTGCCGGGCCAACGCTCGAGATGCATCTCGGTCTGCTCTTGCTGCCTCCTCCTTCTGCAGCTCCTCCGCCACCCGCCCCACGGCCACAGCAGCCTCCTCCTCGAGGTCGTGTACATGCTGTCTGGCGCGAACTAACGCGAGATCCACGCTACGTCTGCCACCCGCATCTCCGCCACTGTTGCCATCAAGTTTGTGCCCGTCCTCGCGAGTGGAATCTCCAGCGTATGGCCCCGCAAGATCTCTCAGGAGCGCGCCAAAGGACTTGATGAGGCTTGCTACCTCATCCTTAGCCCGCCCATGCTCATCGCGCGCGGCCGCCAGCGCCGACGAAGCTGGGCTGGCCTCGAGTTCTATGGCTGCTATCGCGAGCCGCGCTTCGTTCCATTCATCTTCTGCTTCCCGCTGCGCCACTTGCCTTTGTGTGTGTGTGTGTGTGTACTGTGTGTGTGTGTGTGTATACACACACAAACACACACAACACACACACAACACACACACAACACACACACACACACACACACACCGGGCGCGCTCTTCATTGCGTGCATTCTCATCAGCACCGTCAAGCAGCCCATGTGCCCGGCGCCGTAGCGCTTGAGCGTCCTGGAAGCGAGAGCGCGCGGCTGT
>Ga0315905_10004099_pt1 | contig 14895 bp, 14 predicted proteins | sample LakEriMetagenome_5_FD_203522 | JGI IMG/M metagenome (GOLD analysis project Ga0315905, IMG submission 203522) | Freshwater fungal communities from buoy surface, Lake Erie, Ohio, United States - Buoy 4 MA121 | ecosystem: Environmental > Aquatic > Freshwater > Lake | place: USA: Lake Erie, Ohio... | reverse complement strand
GCGTGATAAACAAACGCGTGTCATTACTACCCGCAATCAATGTCCCCGATACTGACGCCGACTCAAGCGCACGTAAACTAGTTGTCCCCACCGCGACGACTTGTTTACCTTCTCGTTGGGCCGCTTGTACTATATCGACTGTGTCTTGTGAAATGCTGTACCACTCACTGTGCATCTGATGCTCAGATAAATTTTCCGTACGAACCGGCTGAAAGGTACCGGCACCCACATGCAAGGTTAGTGTCGCCACCCGCACGCCTTTAGTACGCAGGGATTGCAAGAGAGTTTCATCAAAATGCAGTCCAGCAGTGGGTGCTGCTACCGCACCCGGTATTTTTGCGTACACGGTCTGATAGCGCTCTGCATCAAACTCATCAGCAGCATGATCAATGTAAGGAGGCAAAGGTAAACGACCATAGCGCTGCATCAGTTGCAAGGCATCTTCGGGAAAGCTCAAGGTAAAGAATTCACCCACGCGTTCACCAACAATCACATCAAACGCATCAGCCAAGCGCATGCGCATGCCTGGTGCAGGTGTTTTAGATGCGCGTAGTTGTGCAATGACAGTCGTAGTATCAACCACGCGCTCGACCAATACCTCGACCCGCCCACCGGTTTCTTTCACCCCAAAAAAACGCGCATTCACGACCCGAGTATCATTAAAGACCAGCACATCCCCTGCTCCCAGCGTTGCCAACACATCGGTAAATAGTCCGTCGATCAGGCGGTCTGGCTGGACGTGCAAAAGACGCGACTGCGTGCGCTCAGCCAAAGGCGACTGCGCAATCAGCTCGGCAGGAAGATTAAAATCGAAATCAGAAAGTGAATACATCGAGATACGCAGCACTATCAACGTAAGGAAAGCTGCTGCAGATAAGCAAAAGCCGGTATTCTACGCTGCGCCTGCCAACTCAGCCCGACATGTCCGCTACTAGAAAAAAAAAGACGCCTACGAAAAGTCTACGCACCGTTGACCGGTTTGCGCGTCTTGGGCTATCCACCGACATGTCGCTGGTGCTGCATCTGCCCATGCGCTATGAGGATGAAACGACCTTACTCTCCATCCGTGATGCCAGTCACAGCTACGGGCAAGCCGTGCAAGTCGAAGGCGTTGTCACCGACTGCGATGTGCAATATCGCCCGCGCCGACAATTAGTCGTAAAAATCACCGACGATACCGATACCTTAACCCTACGCTTCTTAAATTTTTACGGAAGTCAGGCGATTCAAATGGCGCAAGGTAAGCGCTTGCGAGTACGTGGAGAATTTCGTCACGGCTTTCTCGGCAATGAAATGGTTCATCCCACCGTAAAAAGCGTTACACCGGATGCCGCGCTACCTGAGGCACTCACTCCCGTGTATCCGGCCGGCGAGGGTATCTCACAGACCATCCTACGTTCAGCGATTGCAAAAGCGATGGCACGTTTAGACTGGAGCGATACCCTACCTCAGACATTGCGTGAACGCCTGAAACTGATGCCTTTCGAACAAAGCGTGCGACTGCTGCATAACCCACCCGCCGACATTGATGAGCATGCCTTAATTGAGCGTAGCCATCCGGCATGGATACGCATGAAGTTTGATGAGTTGCTGGCTCAGCAACTATCAATGAAGCGCGCGCAACTAGCACGTCGACAACAAGGCGCTCCGGTGCTGGCTAAGCTCGGCTCACTAACCAAAGCGTTTACAGCCGCTTTACCATTTACGCTAACGGCTGCACAACAACGCGTGCTGAATGAAATTCGTGCTGATATCGCTATGCCCTATCCTATGCAACGCTTACTGCAAGGTGATGTCGGTAGCGGTAAAACAGTGGTTGCTGCATTAGCGGCTGCACAAGCGATCGACAATGGTTATCAAACAGCTTTGATGGCGCCGACTGAAATTTTGGCTGAACAGCATTTTCGAAAAATCGCAGGCTGGATGGAACCCTTGGGCATACAAGTCGCATGGCTCACCGGCAGTTTGAAAAAACGTGAAAAAGAAGAAGCGCGTTCACGGATTGAATCAGGTGAGGCGCAACTTGTTATTGGCACGCATGCTTTAATTCAGCATGATGTGGAGTTTGCTCAATTAGGATTAGCCATCGTTGATGAACAACATCGCTTTGGAGTTGCGCAACGACTCACTCTTCGTAACAAAGGTCTGGATAGTTTGCCGCATCAATTAATGATGTCAGCCACACCGATTCCACGCACCTTAGCCATGACGTATTACGCCGATCTCGAAGTCTCTGTCATTGATGAACTGCCGCCGGGTCGTACACCTATCGTGACACGACTCATCGCACAAGAACGACGCAATGAAGTGATGGAACGCGTACATGCAGCGGCTAAAGAAGGACGTCAAACCTATTGGGTTTGTCCACTGATCGAAGAATCCGAAGCTTTGCAGTTGCAAACTGCTACCGACACCTTTGCGATGCTGACTGCTGCCTTGCCGGATTTACGCGTTGGGCTGGTACATGGCCGCATGAAGCCTGCGGAAAAACAAGCAGTGATGAATGAATTCGCTGCCGGCGCGATTGATCTGCTAGTAGCAACCACCGTGATTGAAGTTGGCGTCGATGTACCGAATGCCTCGCTAATGGTGATTGAACATGCCGAACGATTCGGTTTATCGCAACTGCATCAGCTACGCGGGCGCGTAGGTCGCGGAGCCGCTGCCAGCGTTTGTCTATTGATGTATCAAGGCCCGCTGGGTTCGATTGCAAAACAGCGTCTAGCCATCATGCGCGAACTGACTGATGGTTTTGAAATTTCGCGGCGCGATCTGGAAATTCGCGGCCCCGGTGAATTTTTAGGCGCACGCCAATCCGGTCAAGCTATGTTGCGCTTTGCCGATTTGGAAACGGACAACTGGCTAGTTGAAACAGCGCGCGACATCGCTCAACAATTACTACAGGACGACCCTGCTACAGTAGAAGCTCATCTACAGCGCTGGCTCGGTGCGCGCGAAGATTATTTGAAGGTGTGAGTCCATACACTTTATGACTAACTATGCGACACTAATTACATGACATTGACAGAACTGAAATATATCGTTGCCGTCGCGCGAGAAAAACACTTTGGCCGTGCAGCCGAAGCCTGCTTCGTGGCACAACCCACGCTATCGGTCGCTATTAAAAAACTCGAAGATGAACTAGGCGTGGCTATTTTTGAGCGTGGCGGTACGGAAATCAGCGTCACGCCGGTAGGCGCTCAAATCGTTACGCAGGCAGAGCGGGTACTGGAACAGACTTCTTTCATCCGCGACATCGCTAAACAAAATAACGATCCTTTGTCTGGCACTCTGCGCATAGGGGTGATCTATACGATCGCTCCGTATTTGCTGCCGCAATTAGTACCTACGCTAATTAACAACGTGCCGCAAATGCCTCTGGTGTTACTAGAAAATTTCACAGTGAAATTAATTGAGCTCTTGCGTGCGGGTGAATTAGATGCTGCCATCATGGCCTTACCTTTTAATCAGCAGGGTCTAATGGTGCAGCCAGTATATGACGAACCTTTCATGGTAGCGCTACCGCGTCATCATGCCTGGGCCCAGCGAAAAAACATTAATAGCGAAGAACTAAAATCTGAAACCATGTTGCTGCTAGGTGCAGGACACTGTTTTCGTGATCAGGTATTAGAAGTATGCCCAGAAATGTCGCGCTTCTCTACCGGTGGCAGCGGTATCGCAAAAACATTCGAAGGCTCATCACTCGAAACCATACGACACATGGTGGCCTCAGGTATAGGTATTACGGTGTTACCTCAAGCGTCGGTACCCACCACCAATACTAGCCAAGATATGTTGAATTACATTCCCTTCGAAGCACCCGTGCCCTCACGACGTGTCGTTATTGCTTGGCGCAAGAGCTACACACGCCGTGCAGCGGTTGAAGCGGTACGTCAAGCGATACTGGCGTGCAAGCTGCAAGGAGTGCAGATGTTGCCAGACGCAGCACTCGAAGAAGAAGAATAATTTTTTTATCATGACAGTCACTCCTCAGTCGATCATTCATCGACTTGCGCTGTATGCAAAATTAGTTAGGTTAGATAAACCCATAGGCAGCTTGCTACTACTGTGGCCCACATTGTCTGCATTGTGGTTAGCCTCGGACGGTATGCCTGATATTCAGCTGATTGTGATTTTTACTGTTGGTACGATACTGATGCGTTCCGCAGGATGCGCTATCAATGATTTTGCTGACCGCGATTTTGATCGTCATGTAAAACGCACTGCAGAGCGACCTCTCACTTCAGGTCAACTCCACGCTTGGGAAGCGATTGCCATCGCCCTTATTTTTGCGTTAGTTTCATTCGCGCTGATCTTGCCACTGAATGTATTAACGCGCGAATTATCGGTACTCGCGGTGATAGTCGCTGGCAGCTATCCCTACTTCAAACGATTTTTTGCATTACCTCAAGCCTATCTGGGGATTGCCTTTGGCTTTGGCATACCCATGGCTTACGCAGCCGTACTCAACACCGTACCGACAGAAGCTTGGGTACTCCTCATTGCCAATGTGTTTTGGGCATTGGCATATGACACCGAATACGCCATGGTCGATCGCGACGATGATCTTAAAATCGGCATTCGTACCTCCGCTATAACATTTGGCAAGCATGATGTCGGCGCGGTCATGCTAAGTTATGCCATTAGTCTTTGCTTAATTACCGCAGTGGGCGTAGCCGCAGAACTAGGTAAAGGTTTTGCAGCAGGCATGATGATAGCAACCATCATCGCTGGCTATCACTGGACGTTAATTCGCACTCGCGAGCGCGACGGATGTTTTGCAGCCTTTCGTCACAACAACTGGCTAGGTGCGGCGATATTCATCGGTATCGTGTTGGGTTAGTCAGTTTTTCAGCTTCAGCGGCACTTCTACGCAACAAACTCCTCAGTAGCCTGTACTTTCCTTGTTCGTCTAATTATCTACGCCAGATAATCGGCGTCGGTGTTGGCTTGTGCTCCCTCGCACTGCATGCCAACGTGACTCTCACGCGATCTTATTTATTTTTTCATGGATATCACTGAACTGCTTGCTTTCAGCGTACGTAACAAAGCCTCCGACTTACATCTATCTGCTGGTATGCCGCCTCTAATACGAGTACATGGTGAAGTTAAGCGTATCAATCTTCCATCGCTTTCAAAGCAGGATGTTCGTGCAATGTTGGATTCCATCATGAGCGCCGATCTGAGCAAGCGCTATGACGAATTACTGGAAGTCGATTTTTCATTCGAACTTCCCGGTCAGGCACGATTTCGGGTCAATGCATTTCATCAAGATCGCGGTCCGGCAGCTGTGCTGAGAACCATTCCTTCAAAAATTTTTTCACTCGCTGAGTTAGATACACCAAAAATTTTTGCTGATCTATCGCTCAAACCACGTGGTTTGATTTTAGTGACCGGCCCGACGGGTTCAGGTAAATCCACCACCTTAGCGGCGATGGTTAATCACATTAATGAAAATGAACAAGCACACATACTGACGATTGAAGATCCTATCGAATTTGTACACATTTCAAATAAGTGCTTAATCAATCAACGTGAACTCGGGCCGCACACCCATTCATTTGCCGCCGCGCTGCGCTCAGCGTTACGGGAAGATCCGGATGTTATTTTGGTGGGTGAATTACGCGATCTGGAAACCATACGCTTAGCACTCACCGCCGCCGAAACGGGGCACTTGGTGTTTGGTACCTTGCATACAGCATCAGCATCAAAAACGATCGACCGTATCATTGACGTTTTTCCGGGCGATGAAAAAGAAATGGTCCGAGCGATGCTCTCTGAGTCACTGCAAGCAGTGATCTCACAAACCTTATTGAAAAATGCCGAGGGTACCGGCCGAATCGCTGCCCATGAAATTATGTTGGGCACGCCTGCTATACGTAATTTGATTCGCGAAGCAAAAGTGGCACAAATGTATTCAACGATGCAAACCGGTGCGGCAGTCGGTATGCAGACGCTAGACGCCTGCTTGTCTGAGTTAGTTCGTCGCCGTCGTATCAATCTTGATGCCGCCAGAGCAGCGGCCAAAACACCAGAAAATTTTCATTAAGGAAGTAAGGAAGTTCAGCTCTGGCCAAATTCCTTACCTAGCTCAGCACCACGCTGTGCTGCTGCTTTCAGCGCCTTGATGATGGCAGCTTGTACTGCATCGTCATTCAACGATGTCAAAGCAGCGTAGGTCGTGCCACCTTTCGAGGTAACACGCTCGCGTAACGTGGCTAGTGATTCATCAGACGCACTGGCCAATGCAGACGCTCCAAGAAAGGTTGCCTGCGCCAGGCTACGACCTTGCTCAGCACTCAGACCCAATTCAACAGCGGCCTGCTGCATCGCTTCCAGAAAATAAAATACATAAGCCGGGCCGCTACCCGATACGGCCGTCACTGCATCAATTTGATTTTCAGATTCCAACCAAACCGTCTGACCCACAGCACGCAAAATAGTGTCAGCGATAGTGCGCTGCTGATCCGACACGCCAGCTAACGCCACCATACCCGTAATACCCTGACCGATTAAAGCCGGCGTGTTGGGCATAGTTCTAACTATGGCCTGATGCCCACCTAACCAACGCGATAAATCAGCGGCACGAATACCTGCAGCGATAGAGAGGATTAATTGATTTTTTATAGAGGGCGAAATACTCGATGCCACTTCATGCATCTGCTGTGGCTTAACTGCCAGCACAATCACATCTGCCGCACCCACTTCAGCACCTGCAGTAGCAGCGGTGCTTACACCCCATTTTTTTTCTACGTTGCGCAGTGTCTCTGCATGTACATCCACCACATGAATCTGGTTCGCTGGAATAAGTTTATCTGCCAGACCGCTGATCAAGGCCTGCGCCATATTGCCGCCGCCGATGAAAGCAATTTTCAAATTAGTTTGCATAATCTCGTTTTCCAAAAATTGCGCTACCAATACGCACCATCGTTGCACCTTCCATGATGGCCGCCTGCATATCCCCTGACATACCCATAGACAGGGTATCGGTCGCGATACCCATCGCTGCCAGTTGTTGTTGTAACTCGCGCAGTAAAGCAAACGGCGCACGTTGTTTAACGAGATCAGCCTCCGGCTCCGGTATCGCCATCAAGCCGCGTAACTGAATATTGGGTAATCCAACAACCGCTTTAGCCAACACGGATAATTCTTCAGGTGACACACCGCTCTTACTGGCCTCACCACTCACGTTCACCTGCAGACAAATATTCAATGGCGGCAATCCCTCAGGCCGCTGCTCAGATAAACGCTGCGCAATTTTTTCGCGGTCGACTGCATGTACCCAGGAAAAATTTTCTGCGATCGGGCGCGTCTTATTACTTTGTATCGGTCCAATAAAATGCCAATCCAAGTGAAGCTCGGGCCTAAGCTCGTGTACTTCGGCTATTTTATTTACCGCCTCTTGCAAATAATTTTCCCCGAAGGCGACTTGACCCGCGTCAGCCGCCACTATCACCGCGTCGGCCCCAAATGTTTTAGAGACCGCCAGCAGCGTCACCGACGCAGGTTCTCGTCCCGCCGTTTGGCAAGATTGGTCTATGGCATGACGCACAGCAGCAAGTTGGGTAGATATCGACATAGCCCCGCATTATCGCTCAAGCGACCCAGTCTGCAGACGAGGCCCAGCCCTGCTAGTATCAACGCTCTGTTTGGTTATGGAGATCTAGATGAGCGACTTGTATACCCTGCCGGTGCGCACCCTAGCGGGCAAAGACACCGATCTGTCCGCCTACAAAGGACACGTACTATTAATTGTGAATACTGCCAGCCAGTGTGGCTTCACGCCCCATTATGCGGGACTAGAGACTTTGCACCGTCAATACAAAGATCAGGGCTTGGTTGTGCTGGGATTTCCATGTAATCAATTTGGCGCACAAGAACCCGGCAGCGCCGCAGATATCGCTGCATTCTGTGAAAAAAATTATGGGGTGAGTTTTCCGCTATTTGACAAAGTCGATGTCAACGGAGCCAACGCTCATCCCTTATTCACACTACTCAAAGCAGAAGCCCCCGGCGTGTTAGGTACCGAGGGCATCAAATGGAATTTCACGAAATTTCTGGTCGGTCGTGATGGCAAAGTCCACGAACGCTATGCCCCTACCACCACACCCGCTCAGCTGGAATCTGACGTCGCCAAACTCTTGGCTGCCTAAACTCTCTTCACACCGCAGGTAGTCAGATTTCCAGACTACCTGCGTCTGCACTACCACCCGCTCTGTCCTAAACGCATGTGCCTTAAGAAATCGCAAGGTTTTTTTATGCCTATTTTGCATCTCCGTTGAACTATCAGCGCAAGCTGGTTACAGAACTCTCACAAATATTCAGCGCGGCGCTGACTAGATTTCGGTAGTTCCCGCCGCTGATTATTCGAATAAAACAGGAGACATCACCATGGTTCAGATGACAAACAGGCGAGTACGCCTGAAGAGTAGCTTTTTGTCTAAAAAAAGTGAAATGCCTTACTCCACTCAGTCGAGTGTTATCGCTGAATCGAATCGGTCTGTCTCATTTTTACGTGCATGAAGGAGACATCACACCATGAATCATTCACAATTTTTAGATCTTTGTCGTGATATTTCAACCGAGCTGAATTTAGACGATCTGGATGAACTGGGATTTTCTAATTATTTAGAGATTGACGATATACCTATTGCATTAATTTTCGATGAACACTCAAATCCTGATCGAATTTTTTGCTATGTCGATCATGGTCCCATTGAAGATTCGCAGCGTCTTGATATTTACGACAACCTACTCACACTCAATTTATTGAGCGGTACAAAAACTAATGGCGTTTATGCACTTGATCCCACCAGTGGCCATGTGCTGTTTGTCGTTCATATCGTTGATCTCGACCAGAGCGATGCCAAAGTTTTAGCGAATGACTTACGTAGCTATTCAGCTTGTGCCATCAGCCTGCAAAACAATTTATTCAAAGGTGCTGCAGCTGCTCCCATTGCCGAAATTATGAGCCAGCTTTTTGGTCAGCCAGAACAAAGTCCACTCAACGAACTTGCATGAGGTCACGCCATGAGCCTATCGACTACACCGCCACTTGATACGTCTAACCCTCAAGCTGTTCAAGGGATTTTTTCTACGACGGACGCAACCCCCAGAAAAAAACGCACTCTGAACGATAAAACACTCACTACCCGCAGAAAAAGGCTGCTGGATGCGCATGCAAGCTCACCACAATTCAAGTTCTATCCGAAAAATAATAAAAATTCATCGCAGGTAGACACTGAATCTCAAAAAACTTCTGGGACATCAGAAAAAAATAACAACCTTAAAAATTCATCGAATAGCAAACATTCAGACATTAAGGGTTCTGATGAAAATTCCTCAGATGATGAAGATTCAATCGTCAGCGAAGCAGACTCTAGTGATGACGATCTAGAAGATTTAATGCCGACCGAACGTCGGGAGAAAATTGAAAACAATTTGATCCAGCCTTGGACCAGAGTCAAAAAAGCAGACTTCGAGCGGCAAGAAGAAAAAGAAACGGCGGCAGTGAGAGAAGCTCGGATACGCAAATACGCCATGGATTTTGTGGCTGGCGGCTTACTCCAGTTGACATCGTTTGGCATCGGTGGCTTTGCAACGATACCTTATCACGCACCGTAAGCATGTCGGCTTATATCCCTGCTTTCATTACCGGTACGCTGCACGTGATTGCAGCTGGGCCTGTCGCTAAATCGATCATGCCAAATATGTGGTCTAGTCCCGTGCTTGCTGAGTTGAATAATAATTTCAAACTACGCGGTGCTTCGTGGGGCGAGCAATGGCAAGGCCAAGCTAGTGAGAAAAAATACCTTAGCAAATATCCTGAGCACCCTGGAAAGATCTCCATTGAGCAAAGACTAGAAGAGGAGCAATCACTTAACAATTTACTCGCCGCACGGTACAAAGATGAAGAAGCGAGTTATTTCTTCTTTACGATGAATTATTTATTAAAAGCGATGGGTGCTGCCATGGTGTCAAAGGCTTTTAGTACCGGAACTCAAACCTACAAATTAATTGAAGCTACCCTACATGGTGTCTGCGGTAATCTCTCTGGGGCTAACTACCTTTTTTCTCAGCAAGCTGCTAGAAGTGAACGTAATCAGTCAACCAACATATTGACGCCTACGCGAAAGATTTTTTCTGCCAAGGCTGAGGAGCTGCAATCGTTACTTGATGATATTGAGAATAATCTAAAAAAGTCTGAAAGCAACCCTCGCCATGATACCCGCGACCTTACTCATCATCTCCTCATCAAAGCGCAGCAACAAGTGCAAAATGAGCTAAAAATCGCTACTCTTCAGGCCTCGTGGCTTGGGTTACTTCGACACGAACTGAGTATAAATTTTGCACATGGCTCACGCCTAGATACTATTGCCGAAATTGTGGGGCGCTCAATTTCTCTGCTACCGCTGTCGATAATTAATGAGGTTACTTCAAACTGGCGCAATAGCTCAGATCCATGGCTGGTTTTTATCGGTCATGCCTTACCGGCGGCGATACTAACGATGCCACCAGGTTTAACAGCAAGGCCTCTTTATATCGGTGCGATTCGGTCTGCTCTGCAAATGATGTGCACTATCTATGAAAATTATTCCGTCCCCATGGGTAACCATGGCAGCACACCAGACGACTCCGATTATTTCAATACAAACTGGCGTGGAAATCCAGTTAAGAAAGATGAAGAAACGCTCTTGTAAAGGAAAGTTGAATCAATACTCTTTGAAAAAATTGGTTTGACTCAGCAAATTTACTGCATTGCCTGATCAATCAATTCTATCCAATGCCTAACCGGCGACTCGGTGCCTGATTGCAAATGCGTCAGGCATCCGATGTTGGCCGACACGATCATTTCTGATTGAGTCGCTTGAAGATTTTTTAATTTGTTATCGCGTAGCTGATAGGACAGCTTCGGCTGCAATACAGAATAGGTACCGGCCGAACCACAACACAAATGACTGTCAGCACATAAAGTCACATCTACACCAACAGCACGTAAGACTGCTTCTACCTTGCCGCGAATTTGCTGACCATGTTGCAAAGTACATGGCGGGTGATACGCCACACGTTTTTTTATCTGCACGTTGTTAGCGAGTTCTTGCTGAAACGCTGGCAAGACTTCCGAAAGGTCTTTGGTCAATTCTGTAATGCGCTGCGCCCGCGCTGCATAGTGCGGATCATTGGCCAGTAAATGACCATACTCTTTAACCATCGCGCCACAACCTGAGGCGGTCATCACAATAGCTTCTGCACCGGCTTGCACATAGGGCCACCAGGCATCAATATTTCGGCGCATATCGTCCAGACTGTTTGCCTGATCATTCAAGTGATAGCGAATAGCGCCGCAACAACCAGCCTTAGGTGCGACGATTAATTGGACACCCAACTTATCCAATACACGCGCAGTCGAGGCGTTAATGTTTGGTGACATAGCGGGCTGTACACAACCATCCAGCAGCAGCATTGTGCGTGCATGCATGCGTGTAGGCCAGCGACCTGCAGGATGTGCGACAGGCACTTTGTTTTTTAATGCCTTAGGTAACAGTGGTCTAAAAAATTGACCTGCTTTCATCGCCGGGGTAAACAGCCATTTACGCGGCAAGGTTTCTTTCAATACGGTGCGAACCAATTGGGTGGCGAATGGACGCTCAACTTGTTTTTCTACGATCTCCCGGCCGATATCAACCAATCGCCCATATTTCACACCGGAGGGGCAGGTACTCTCGCAATTACGACACGTCAGGCAGCGGTCCAGATGAAGCTGCGTTTTAGCAGTAGCTGGTTTACCTTCTAAGATTTGTTTAATTAAATAAATGCGTCCGCGTGGGCCATCCAGCTCATCACCCAGCAATTGATAGGTTGGGCAAGTCGCCGTACAAAAGCCGCAATGCACACAGCTGCGCAGAATGGCATCAGCCTCTTGGCCTTCGGGCGAGTTCTTAATGAAATCAGCGAGATTGGTTTGCATTTTTTATGCTCAGAAATCCGTATACATGCGGCCTGGATTAAATACACCGGCCGGATCAAAAGTATGTTTTAAGTTGTGATGTATGCGCGCGACGGCAGGCTGCAATGGATGAAATACTCCCACCGATTTATCACCGCTTTTAAACAAGGTCGCATGGCCACCGGCTTTTTCAGCGGCAGTACGTATGGTTGCGGTATCTGCATCCGTCTTTAACCAACGCTGGGCACCACCCCATTCAATGAGCTGTTCGCCTGCCAGCATTAAGGCTGGTGCTACGGTAGGCAATGACAAACGCCACAAGCCGCGTGAAGTGTCATTGAAAAATTCATGGGTCTGCTCACGCACGGCATCCCAAAACGATTCAGCTTCACTCACTGTCTCACCACCCATGCTGGTGATAGCGGCATCGACAGCGGCGCGAGCGCCCGACAAACGTACAGTCAATCGTCCTTGATGCCAGCACGAACCTGAAATCGGTAGAGGCTTCCCACCCCATACATTCATTTGTTTGAGCGCTTCTGTTTCTGACAGAGCAAATTGCAGCGTATGTTGCGCCGTGGGACGCGGCAACACTTTGATAGAAACCTCTAACAACAAACCTAGCGTGCCTAGTGATCCGGTCAACAAGCGGGACACATCGTAGCCCGCGACATTTTTCATGACTTGACCACCGAAATTCAGCACATCACCACGACCATCCATCAGCACGGTGCCTAGCACAAAATCTCTGACTGAACCAACTGCTTGCCTGCGTGGCCCCGATAAACCAGCCGCCACAATGCCACCCAAGGTCGCTAAGCCATCAAAACGCATAGGCTCGAATGCGAGCATCTGTTTTTGCTCAGAGAGCGCTTTACCGATTTCACGCAGGGTCGTGCCAGCGCGTGCGGTGATGACTAACTCGGTTGGATCATACGAAACAATCCCGCTGTAGGCGCGTGTGTCTAGTAACTCGCCTTCAAACGATTGTCCATACCAATCCTTGGTACCATTACCGCGGATACGCAAAGGTGTTTTAGCGGCGCTGGCAGAAATAATCTGCTGTTTAAATGCCTGTAATGTCTGATCCATTTTTAATTTTTTGATTATCAGAAACGTGGCAAATCGGGAAACTTCATTTGTCCAGAACGAACATGCATCTTGCCGTACTCAGCACAACGATGCAGTGTGGGAATCGCTTTGTCGGGGTTCAGCAAAAACGCGGTATCAAAAGAACGCTTCACGCCAAAAAAAGCTTCACGCTCTTCGGGGGCGAATTGCACGCACATAGAATTGATTTTTTCTATGCCGACACCGTGTTCACCGGTAATCGTGCCACCCACTTCAACACACAGCTCTAGAATCGCTGCGCCGAATTTTTCAGCGCGATCGAATTCGCCCGGCATATTGGCATCAAATAGAATTAACGGATGCAAATTGCCATCGCCTGCATGAAACACATTCGCACAGCGCAAGCCGTACACTTTTTCCATGTCGGCGATGCCTAACAATACTTTGGCTAAATGCTTGCGCGGTATGGTGCCGTCCATGCAGTAGTAGTCTGGCGAGATACGTCCGGCAGCTGGGAAAGCATTTTTACGACCCGACCAAAACCGCATACGCTCAGCTTCATCACGCGACACAGCAATCGCGGTGGCACCGGATGATTTTAAAACCTCGGTCATGTGCGCGATTTCTTCTTCAACTTCTTCGGGCGTGCCATCGGACTCGCATAAAAGAATCGCCTCAGCGTCGGTGTCATAACCGGCTTTAACAAACGGCTCAACCATGCGCGAACTGGTTTTATCCATCATCTCTAAACCTGCGGGAATAATGCCGGCTGCAATCACATTAGCTACAGCATTACCGCCTTTAACTACGTCATCGAATGAGGCCATGATGACTCGGGCTGCCTGTGGCTTAGGCACCAACTTAACCGTCACTTCAGTGACCACACCGAGCATGCCTTCTGAACCGATAAAAACAGCGAGCAAATCAAGGCCAGGCGCGTCGAGCGCTTCGTTACCTAGTTCAGCGACATCACCTTCTATCGTTACCATGCGAACACGCAGCACGTTATGTACGGTCAGTCCATATTTCAAACAATGCACGCCACCAGAATTTTCTGCCACATTGCCACCGATAGAGCATGCGATTTGTGACGAAGGATCGGGGGCGTAATACAAGCCGTGCACACTTGCCGCTTCAGATATCGCAAGATTACGCACGCCGGGCTGTACTACCGCAGTACGCGCATAGGCATCAACCTTAACGATACGATTGAGTCGAGCCGTCGATAACACCACACCATCAGCAATTGGCGTCGCACCACCTGACAAGCCAGTACCCGCACCGCGCGGCACGATTTGTACTTTTAAACGGTGACACACCTTCAACACCGCAACGACTTGCGCTTCACTCTCTGGCAACACAACCACCATAGGTAGTTGACGATATGCAGACAGGCCATCGCATTCATAAGGGCGCGTATCTTCTTCATTAAAAAGCACGGATGCCTCAGGCAGCACCGCACGTAATCCTGAAACAACTTCGCGCTGGCGCGATAAAGAAAAAGCGAATTCAGTAGGAGCGTTCATAAAACATCCTGTGGGCACACGAAGGCACGTGCAAGCAATGGCGCGTTTAACTATCTCGCTAGTGTAACGAAAGCGCGCTGGCGAAACTCAGGATTTGACAGGATTTCCCCTGAAAAGCTTGAGAGGAACTGATGAAAGTTTTTACCGCTTGGAGGAGATTGCCTGAATCAGCGAGAAATCATCCCTAACGCTCACGATAAATCAGGGATTTCGGAAGGTTTCTTGTATCCATTGCAAAAAGGTGACAACTTCGGGACGCTCGGTCACTTGTTTTTCATACACCAGGTAATAAGCATGCGGAGGCGTCGCTGTTTTCATATCAAACAAGCGAACAATTTCACCGCGCACAAG
>Ga0315905_10004096_pt1 | contig 14900 bp, 22 predicted proteins | sample LakEriMetagenome_5_FD_203522 | JGI IMG/M metagenome (GOLD analysis project Ga0315905, IMG submission 203522) | Freshwater fungal communities from buoy surface, Lake Erie, Ohio, United States - Buoy 4 MA121 | ecosystem: Environmental > Aquatic > Freshwater > Lake | place: USA: Lake Erie, Ohio... | reverse complement strand
CGGAGGCCGGAATGGGTCGACCGGACGGACTCTGCCGAACCTCAACGGCAACAAACCCGGCTGGAGACGAGGGAGTGATTTCGCGACCTGCACTGCGGACTGGTGGCTGGGTGCCATCGAACGGAATGGATCGGATCCACCGAGCCACGGTCAGTGGGTGGACACCGATCTTTTGGGCAAACTCCTGATGGTTCAGTCCAGACTCCCGGAACTCCCGGACCAATTGATCGATCTCGGATTGGTTGCGACGGCGACGAGGACATTGGATGTCGTGCATCCCGCACAGTCGCCTGGTTCACACCGGATTGTGAACCATGGGGACTACCGCACACTTACGGTCGGCCTCACCGATTCGCCTCCCAAGAGGATGGCTGTGACTTGGGTGCGATTGACAAAAGGCCAGATCTGGAACCAGAGCCGCACGCGATTGTCTTGGGCGGAAACGTCAGGCCTTTGAGAACTTGGCTCAACGGTTGGGGTCTACGTCGGTGCCCAGGCATCGGCCTCGTGTCGATTTCCGAAGTTAATTCCAAAAAAACATTCTGCTCACCGTTCGGAGTCAGTGAAGCCGACGGGTTTGTCGGCCGAGAAAAAATAAACACGTCAATCTACTTCGCCCCATGAAGACCTTCAACTTCCGCTCCATCGCCCTCAGCATCGGTTTGGCCACCCTCTCTGCTCAGGCCGCTCTCAATTTCCAGAACGTTGAATTCGGTCCCCTACAACCAGTTCTCGGCAAATCGGGAAAGACGGTGACGGTCTCAGCCACCCTTTACGGTAAGTTCTGGAACACTGAAACCCGGAAGTCCGAATACATCCCTTTCGCGACGGCTCCCGGTTCGGTGACTTTTGAGGCATTTCGTTCGGTGAACCGGACAGGAACGGCCTTGGTCGACTTTGGTCCGGTGGGTCGGGCTACCCAAGCGGCCCCGGGTTCCGGCATCGCTTCCACCTCCTATCGGTTGCCTGCTGGTGCCAAGAAACCGCTGCTGGGTAAATACCGGGCAACCTTCGCGGGCGGTCTCATCAATGGAATCATGTGCCGGAAGGTAAGCAGCGCCCCTGGCGACGTCATCGTCAACCCTTGAAGGTATAGGGGCACTCGGTAGGCTTTGGCAGCGCGTAAAATCGCATGGACACATTGGTCGATAACGCCTCGTCGGCAGTCCATCTCAACGGGATGGTCGTCGTGACCATGCGCAGCGGGTCGGAAGTCAGGTTTCCGGTAGCCCTGAATCCGCGATTGGCTCAAGGGACTCCTCAGGAGTTGGAGCACATCGAGATTTCCCCGTTTGGCCTGCACTGGCCAGATTTGGACGAGAGTCTTTCAATCCGCGGGATTCTGGCTGGCGACTATGGCCAAAGGCCTGAGCGATGAAGTCCCAGGTTATTGGAGTCCGAAAGTCTCAGGTCATCGGAAAATTTCGCCTGTCGGGCTAAGCGGAGAACCACCTCATCCTCACTCGGTCGGCTTGGGCGGAAAGGTCAACCCTTTGAGGACTTGATTCAGGCAATCCGAGTCCTTCCGTTCCGGAAACGAACCGCGTTGCTTCCGCCTGTTGCCGGCCCAGATGACGACTCCTGTTTCAGGGTCGATGACCAGACTGGCGATGAGTTGTTTCAGGGTAAGCCTCTTCTTTCGAGGGTTGTTGAGCTTCATGGGCACTCCTTTGGTTTGGCCATCGAAGCAGGCCCCCTCCCCTGCCCCGATGGTTTCAACACGGGTTATGGATAAACCCCAAATAAATGTGCCGTTGTTGAAAATCGGGAAGCCACCAGAAATCCAGGTCTGGTTCAATCGGTCCCTAGGTCAGCCAACTCGTTCAGGAATTCAACCAGTCGATGGACATGTGTCGATGGGTTGTTGACCTCCGCGCGTTGGACGCCGAGGGAAGTCCAGTGCCGTTTCAACTTGTGCGCATTTCTGATGGCTGCGGGTTGGAGGTCCTTCAGACGATGGTAAATGCCCCTGTCTGCTTTGTCGTAACTGAAGTGCTTAGCGAGCTTTTCGGCGTACTGCCGCCTTGGAATCCCAGCGTCGATGTAGTTGAAGCGTTCGCCGAACCCCATGGTGTACGGGGCGGTCCGGGCCGTGTTAGTCGGGGGCGAATGAAGGTTCCATCCCCTGATTCTCGGCGACGACGCAGGTCCCGGTCCGAGGTCCAGGACCTCGTCCGCCAGTTCCATCAGTCCGGCCTCTCGGCCAAAGACTTCGCGGCCCGCATGGGCGTCCACCCCATGTCGGTCCGGCGCTGGATTCGGATCTCGGCCTCGCAGGCATCCGTGCCCGACTCCAAGTCCCGCTTCATTCCCGTCCAGCTTCGGCAGCCCGACGTCGCTTCGTTCCAAGGTACAGCCGCCGAGATCATCAACCCCGCGGGATGGCGCCTGCGATTCCCCATGACGGTCGATTTCTAAAGCCTCGTCCCACTCATCGACATTCTCCGCCGATGCTGAGCTTCCTCGGCCACGCCCGGATCTTCCTCGCCGCCGGGGCCACCGACCTCCGAAAGTCCTTCGATACCCTCGCCGGCGGCGTCCGTAACTCCCTCCATCTCGACCCGCTTTCAGGCCATCTCTTTGTCTTCGCCAACTCCCGCCGCAACAGCCTCAAGGTCCTTTTCTGGGATCGCAACGGCTGGTGGCTGTGCTCCAAACGACTGGAGTCTTGCACCCTCGCATGGCCCGCCTCCGACGCCCCGTCCATCGAGCTCACCGCCGAGGAACTGACCCTGCTTTTGGGTGGTATCGACCTCTCGAAAACCCAGCGCCACCCATGGCTCGATCGAATGCCAAATGCTCCCTAACAAAATATCGCAAAGGTCAATAAAATCAATGGTTTTTGCCTTGTTCTAGATAGCTAATTTAGCATGGTTCGCACCTCCATTCTTGCGCCGGCTCCCTTCGAGGAAGCCATGGCTTTGCTGGGGGATGTGCTCGCCGAAAAGCGGCGTCTTGAGTTGCGTGTCGAGGCGTTGGAGAAGCGCCTCTTCGGCCCACGGTCCGAGAAGCTCCACCTGGAGGACCACCAGGTCCCGCTCCTCGACGAGGTCTTCAAGAACCCCGTGCCCGCCGGGCAGCCATCGGAAAAGGCCGCGCGCAGGAAGCCCGTCCGCCGCCCCTTGCCCGATCATCTGGAGGTGGTCGAGGAGCGCCTGGAGCCGGGCAAGCCGACGTCGCCGGTGTTGCTGAAGAGCCCGTTGGGTGTGGCCATCCGGTACACGCTGGGCCAATGGGATGCGCTGGTGCGCTACCTGGAGGACGGGCGGTTCGAGGTCGACAACAACTTGGTGGAGAACGCGATTCGGCCGACGGCGGTTGGGAAGAACTGGTTGTTCATCGGGCATCCCGAGGCCGGGTGGCGGAGCGCGGTGATCTACAGCCTGCTGGTCACGGCGCGGCGGGCCGTGTTGGATCCGGCGAAGTGGCTGGAGGACGTGCTCTGGGGGGTCCCGACGGCGACGACAGCGAACCTGCACGAGTTGCTGCCTGAAAACTGGAAGCCCGCGACGGCCTGACACTGCCGTTGCGAGATCGGCGCTCACAAACCGGCGATCTTCGCCTAGCCGCCGACGATGGGAACCATGTCCTTCACCGGACGCTTACCGCCATGCCGGGAATCCCAACGGCATTCCAATCCCTCATGGCAGGTGCCATATTCAAACGGGCCGCCAATCCCGGAAATTGGGAGCTTGACGCCGTAGGTGACTGCAAATAGACTTGTTACTACGTGTCTATGGGAGCAGCCGGAAGACCTTAAACTCTAGCACTTGAAGGCCAGCCAACGTGATGGAGACACTTTACTGCAAGGCGCGCCGCAACTGGGAGCTAGGTGAGCGGTTGCTGCTAGGTGGAGAATATGACGCTGCGGCTAATCGTTTCTATTACGGGCTTTTTCAGGCCGTTAAGGCTCGGTTGGTCGAGGAAGGCAAGCTCGATGAGTCGGAGGAAATCGGCGTGCACGGAAAGGTGAAGAAGCTGCTGCGCAGTGAACATCTCAAGGACACCTTCGAGGACTTCCGCGGACTCAGGGAGACGGCTGACTATTGTGTAGAGCACGTTGAGGGGAAGGATTTTGAATTCGACCTGATGCGGCGGGGTAAAGGCCTATTGGATAACTATTTGAAGAACCATGGCAATGATTGCAAATACCACTCTTGACCTTCAGCAGCGCATAACGGCGCGGGTGCTGGAGATGGTTCCCCGGTCCCGAGTTGTTTGGCGGCGCGACTATGAGTCTGACTGCGGCTGGGTAGTGATAATCCTTGACCTTGACAGGTCGCAGTTTTCGCAGGCGAAGTCCGCTATCCGGGAGTTTCGTCCTGAGGCCGAGCGTTTGGGAATCGACATACTTCCGATGGTCAAGGACGTGGAGACGTCACAGCGTTACTATCCCCGGGCCACAGTGGGGGTGCTCGACGCGGCGTGGACTGCGGAAATCCGGAATGATGATGAAGGAGACGTTGCTGCGGCGGGATGGGTGCTCGCCTTCGGTGAGATGGCCTGCCGGGATCTGGGGACGGTTGCGGATGAGTCATTGAAGATACTTCCATGTGCCTCGGATTCCGCGTTACCTTGGCCCACTTTGCATTTGCGCGGGTCCTTCGCCATGAGGCCCGAACGTGGGGTTGCCGTTGCCCCAGGGCAGGGGGGCAACAAGGGCGTGGAGCCGACCGCCATGGGCGTCATGACGGAGAATGAAGACTTAGCCTTGGCTGCATGAACGTTGATAAGGTTGCCTCGGGTCGGATCACGGCCCAGCAGATACACTTGTTGGAGTGTCACTTCGCCATGCTGGAGGGCGAGACGCGTGATCCAAAGTATGGGCTGGCCCTAGTCGGGTACGCTCGTCACATGGATCCTGACAAGACCCGGTTGACGGCTGTCCTTGAGTTTGATGCCTTCCATGGGATCGAGCGCCCCTTGATTCAGGCCAGGTTCAAATTCAGGATCACGTACTCAGGCGAGGGTGATCCTGATGGCGTGTGGGCGACGCTCAAGGATGAGGTGATCCTCGCACACTGTATCCCTTACGTGCGTGAGTTGCTGTCATCCATGACGTCTCGCATGCCGGTGCCGCCCTTGCTGATCGAGATGGTCAACACGTACGGAATGTTTCGGAAGTTCAAGGAGATGCAGGGTGGGTCCTAGCATGGGAGAGGGGCCGGGGGAATCCCCGGTCCCTACCGCGACCGATGTAGTTGAAGTGGAGAAGGTACCACAATTCAAACGTCTCATTCGACCAAGCGACGTGGAAGCGGTGTGTGCGCGCCAGGTCAAATGCGCGCGCGTAGTTCGACTCGGGAAAACTGTCACGATCGAACACGCACCAAACATGGCCGTAGGGGGTTCCCTTTCGGGAATCTCGGGATACCAGGTCGATGGCTTGCTCAACAAGGCGGTCCGTACTGAGTCCGGTTCCAACTGCAACCACCTCGGCTCGTTGGCGGTCGATTGGAAAGGATTCGAAGTAGTATCGGGATACTTTTCTCATCCTCGCAGACGATGAGAACCCTGCGTAGGGGAAGAACGCCTTGGTCTCGCCGACCACCACCGCGTTGCCAAGGTTTCTTACCGACCATGATGGATGGCCTCCTCTAAATCTCCCAGGCGAGGGACCCCACCAAACTGTCCCAGCAGGTATTCTTTTGAAAACTTCGCTTCCTTCCGGACTCCCTTGAACTCATCGAGACAATAAAGACGTGAAGCACCCAAGGGGTCTTTCTCCACGAACCAGACTTGGTCTCTGCGTGTCCGTTTGGATTCCAGTAACCCCTCATCGTGAGTCGCGTAAATCAGTTGAGCGTTCCTCGTGTTGGCAGCGCTGTTGAACAGGCCCACTAGAGCCTTGGTAAGCAATGGGTGCAACCGAGCCTCAAGTTCGTCCACAAAGAGAACAGAACCCTCCCGCAAGGTGTGAAGAAACGGCCCTGCCATGGCGACCAATTTCTGGGTTCCGGCTGATTCCTCTGTTTGGAAGTCGAATTCCACGGCATCGGTGGCTTGGCCGGTAGAGTCGAATCGACGGTGAAGGGTTCTGATGGAGTAAGCCCCGCGGCTGGCGGATTGGAGAAACAACTCTCTCAATCCGTCAGGAATGCCCTTCGGTAGGCTGGCCACAATTTGGTCGGGGCTGACTTCCATTCGTTTCAGGGATTCGATTCCAACATCAGCCTGACGGATGAGGTTCAGTATGAGCGGCGCATACTCGGAGTTAGACATCAGGTGGACGGTAAACTCCAAGGTCGCTGGGTCGGAAATCCCCGAGATGCCATTGAAACGCAGCATCCAACCCATGATTTTTCCCGCAGTCTCGCCGTTGAATTGGGCGACAACCGAGAGAAAGAGTGCGTTCGGTCGAGTGAGTTTCTCGAATGGGCGTCCTTCGCGAAAAGCATCACCGACGTCAATCCGGTCGCCCTCGCGTGTAAACAGGGTGGTTTCGCGGATGGAATCGGCCTGGCTGAACAACCACTCCGCGGTCACCACCTCAGCAGTCGCCTCGAACCCATACCGGTATCGGGTCTTGTCGATGACGAAAACGACCTCGAAATGGCTCGGGGCACGCTCGCTTTCGGTGTGCAACCGAAAGGGAATCACAGGGATGCGGTCGCCGAGTTGCGTATTCTTTGAGGAATTCTTGAGAAATTCCCGGAAGGTGGTCATGGCCAACAACAGGTTTGACTTCCCTCCCGCATTGGCTCCGTAGACAGCGACCGTGCGAGCAAGGCGCCGGTCGCCTAGGTTCGCAACGTGGGTCTCCTGCAACCATTCGTCGTCCGTCGCTTCCATCGACAAAGTTGCTCGGTCTTTGAAGGAGCGGAAATTGGCGACTGAAAATTCGAGAAACATGATATCAGCTCGTTGCCTCGAACCAATCTGCCTCAACTAACCAGCCTGAAAAATTAATTTTTGTTATTTTTTTTCAATTTTCACGTTTTCGAAAGCTGAAAGCAGGCTGACTGAAAATTTTTTGTCGCCTAAAGCGTTTTCCCAGCAAGGTCGGGGCTTGTTCCGGTATTGAGATTTCTTGTAAGCATGAAATCTCTAATCGTCATCGTTGGCGGGACCCTCATCCAAGACCTTTGGTTCCAGTTCCAGAGCCTCGATGGTGGGAATCTGGCCTACGATGATGCCCCAACGGTTTTCATCGGAGTTAAGGAGTCCTTTGGCCTCAGCGTGCCCTACTGCTCCCGGTAATGGGTGAGCTGGGGCTCTTGTACCAGGCCCGGCTACCAAGACTTTGAAATCACTGTTCTCCGGCAAGCCGCATGCGCTGTTGAAAACTCCATGGTGTTCCATCCGATGCAGGGTACAAGTCGCTAACCGCCATCGCCCCTTCTCAGCAGTCGACTGGGTGGTTCTGCAGCCGCGAAGCACCCCACCACCGAGTACCACCTCATACACGCCGTGGAACTTTTGGGGAGCTATCGGTCCGCTGCATGAATGTCCAGCACCTCGACATGGTGGTCGGTCTCATCCATCCGGTACATTAGGGCGTAGTCACCAATCACCGCTATCTGCATCCGTCGACCGACGGCATCGCGGTCGAGTGCATCGGACCGCCCCAAGGGGTCACGACCAATCGAGTGAATGGGGCATCGTAGCGCCTCCCGCGTCTTTACTGGCAGGCGCTCGGATAAACTCAACCACCTCGATGGAGACCAACAATCGGTAGGCCATCGCTCAAGTGGTCAACCTACTATCCATCTCTTCCAAGGTGACCCAGTTCTCGGGTGAATCGTCATCAATCTTCCACGCCATCCGGGCGGAATAGTCGACCAAGTCCTTGTGCCTCAACGAGACAAGGAGGGCAGCCAGACGCCTACGCTCATCCACAGGCAGCGCCTCCACTTCAGCGCAAATTTCCTGAATGCTCACCCCTCCGTTCTAAGCCGGCGAGGTGGCGTTGGCAACGGTAGGTGCGAATTCGGGCGGTCGTCTTTCATTAGGCGTTTGAGCTAAGGCTGTCGCATCTGAAATGATTTTTGTTTTCATAAAATCAACCAGTCACCGAGTCGTCATCATTGGCGGGACCCGCAGCCAAGACCTTTGGTTCCAGTTCCAGAGCCTCGATGGTGGGAATCTGACCACCGATGATGCCTTGCATGTCTCCGTAGAGACCAACGGTGTTCTTGATGACGCGCTCTATCTGCTTCTCGCGCTCCTTCCAGTTTTTCTCCATGGCGCGTCGTTCGCGTTGGAGTTGGTCTTGAAGGCTGGTGAACGCCTCGACAATCCCCTCCACCCTGCCCTTGAACTCGTTCCCGGCGAGGTAGGAATAAAGCATCTCCATTTTGACGGTCTTGCCGGTGGACGCTTGGCGTTCGCGTTCCAGTTGGAGGAGTTGCTGTCGGAGGGCCGCGGCCAAGGGTAGCGCTGAAAGCGGGTCGGTGACCCACACACCATCGACCTGGCCAAAGCGGGCTATTCCCTCAGGCAACGCGACGGTCACCAGGATGGCCAGACTGGCACGAGTCTCGGCCATGTCGTCCTTCAGTTTGGAAATCCACCCAGGACTCCAAGCCTTGGTATTCTTTGTCTCCCAGATGATGGAGCCGCAGTTGGAGCCGACAGGATTGCGAACCATCTGGACTAGGTCAGCCCCTCGGATTCCTCGCGGGACAGGTTGGATGTCATCTAGGTGAAACATCCGGCGCAGCCGTTCCTCGAAATCCAATTCAAGGACCTCCCCTTGCGTCTCCATGGAGCCCTGGTCGGCCTTTCGTTTCATGTCATCGAGGGCTGACTTGAGGTCTTGGATGAGCTTGTCCTTTTCCAAGTCCTTGAGTCGGTGAGATTCCTGAGTTCGGGCCTCGGCGTCCTCCCGAATCTTGGCTCTCTCTTCCGCAAGCGTCCGCTGGACTTTCAGGTCCGCATCCAGCACCGAAGCTTCGAGCTCGCGCTGCTTCCGGCGGAGTTCGAGTTCGAGTTCTCTGGACTGTTGGAGGTCTTTGTCCTTTTTGCTCACCGTATCGGTGAGGTCCTGCAATCGTGCCTCGAGCGCCTTCTCGGCTTCGGCTTTCGCTCTGGCTTCAAGCTCACGAACCCTTGCTTGAGTCCGACGGTTCACCTCCGCATCCAACTCCAACTTTGCCTTGTTGAGGTCTTCTTCTCGTTTCCGTGCGTCCTCCTGTTGTCGCAAGAGTTCGGTTTCCCGCTTTGTGATGTCGGCGTGGAGTTCGAGGCGAAGGCGCTCGCGGAGTTCCAGGGTCAGGGCATCGGAAAGTTCAAAGGAGGTTGCACAGCGGGGACAGCGGACTGAATTCATCGGTCATCCTTGCGAAAGTCGCTCGAGAGCATAGTCATCCAACAGGTTTTGGCGGGCGGCCTCGGCGAGGCTTCCTCCTTTGGCGAGCAGGTCCTGATACATTCTGTCCGCCCGGGAAAGAGCCTCGGCCTGGGCGGAGACCCTTTCATTCTCAGGAAGTGACACCCAGAATTGGTCAATCGTTCGGCGACGCTCCCGCTCCGCTTCCGCCTCGCGCTCTTTTCGCCTCGCCTCCTGTTGTCGGAGGACTTCTTGCCGTTTCTTTTTGGCTTCTTCCTTGGCCTGCTTCTGCTCAGGCGTGACGAAGGTTCGTGGGAGCGGAATATCGGTCCGGATGGCGGTTATCAGGAATCCTGGGGGATTGTCGGAAACCTTTTTGCTCTTCGTCTTGGTCAAGTGTTCGGTGAGCTGAATCTTGCTCTCGATGTAGTCGGCCGGGTACTTGCCTGCCAACTCGATGGCAGTCTCGAATCGAACACCCGCATCAACCAACTTCTGGACGATGACCGTGGCATCGGTCCGGTCGGCCTCGACAGCACTCTCCACGGGCTTGGTCTCTGGCGACGGCTTGGGCACGACCGGAACGTAGTCGGCCTTCTCGAAATGGACGTGCCAAACCCCTGCTCTCTCTTTGCGAAACCGATGCTCCTTGGGCAGCGGCTTCAGGAACTGTTTTTCGACGAGCTCATCGATGGCGGTCAAAAGTTTTCGCTTCAGGTCAGCAACCGGTGAGTTTCTCGACAGACCAATGTGCTCGTAGGCGAGGTTCTTCAGTTCAAACGACAGGGACCGGGCCTTGTAGAAGCGCTTGTCCAGAAAACGGTAAAGGCGGCGGCTGATGGAACTCTGGAGTTCCAGGACAAAGTCGTAATCGAGGGACTTGATGTTACCGCTGGTGAAGCTGCGGTAAACGGCGTCATTCCAGACGAAGAAGGAGCTCGCGAACTCGAAGCTCCCCTGCTCCGGGTCGGGTTTGGGCCGGCTGCGTTCGTTCTCTTGGGAGTAAATCTTGATGCGCTCCAGGATGTGGAATTTTTCGTCCACCCATTGGTTGGTCTCTTTTTCCCGCCACGCGTTCTGGTAGTAGAGGGTGACGCCAATCCAGCGGTTCAGGGCTTGGTCTATGCGGTCGTAGCTCTGACCATTGACGGGCCAGCGGAGAAGTTTGATGAGCTGGTACCGGCTGAAAAAGACTCGGCGGTCCTTGAACTGCTGGAGTTTGCTGAGTTGGAGAAGTCCCAGAAGAACTTCATCGTCAGTCGAGGTGGGAAGTCCGTGCGCGTCGGAGCCGGTGATGGTGAGCTTGCGAGGTATCCAGTCGTTCTTCGACTTGTCGAAGATTCGGTCTTCGAAATGGAGAGTCTTGACCGTGGGGTCGATGCGCTCAGCGATGGTCCCAAGGGGAAACTCCGCAAAGTTGAGCTCATCACGGCCTTCGGAGAATTTCTCCGGTAAGGCTGGGATGGCTCGCATTTCAGGTCTCTCGTCGGGCTGTTCCATGGACGCTCCTAGTTTCTCTTCATCACCTTCGGCACAACAACAAGTCCATGCTGGCGACTCTGTTCGCTCCCCTGGCCTGTTGTTGTTTACTGGTTTTAGAACAACAAAGTTTCATAGTTGTCCGTCAGAATCCCCAATGTTTTCAGGCCTTTGCTCACACTTTGCATGGCTCATAACTCTGCAAAATGTGGCCCGTACGTCTGGAGCTTCCCAAAAAACATGGTCCATCGCTCTGCAAAATATGGTTCATGCTTCTGTAGGCTCCTCTGAAAATGTGGTTCAAGAATCAGCACCTATGACCCGCTGAAAATGTGGTTCAGGCATCGGTATGGGCCGATTACGTCATGAGGTTTGGATGTTGTCAACGGTCAGAGTGATTCAGGCTACAGCAGGTCAAGAAAATTTTTGAGATTCACCCCGCTGGCAACCCATGCAGGTGCTGGGGGCGTGACCTAGGAAGAAAATGTGACTCGTTGGTCAGTGTACCGTGCCCTTGGTGGCTAATAGCCCACTGTCGAGCCGCTGGGTGGGATTCCAAGGGCATCAAACATATCCAAATGCTGCGTTATTTCCCCTTTTTGGATGAGGTCATGGAAAATGTGGCTCATCCATCAACAAACGCTGTTTGAAAAGATGGCTCATTGGTCTGCCCTCGGTGGCCCTTGATTCACCAGGGCAAGGAATCGGTTTTCGGCCAAAAAGGCCGCTTCAATGTCAAAAATATGGCTCAACAATCTGGAGACAGTGTTTGAAAATGTGGCTCATACATCTACATCAGAGCTATTACCGGCACTTGAGCTGGCCATTGGGTGTCAAAAAAGTGGCTCAATAGTCGATGCCCTCGAACTGTTGGGCGTCATCCCGCGCAGACCAATTGAAGTCTGGGGTTCGACAGGCTGGTTGGCACCTTGGTTTGGGCCCAGTTTTGGGGGGCTCTGGGGGCATTCTTGAAAATGTGGCTCATCCATCAACAAACAGGGTTTGAAAAAGTGGTTCGTCAGTCGTTCCCCTCCCCCGAGTTCCTAGCTGTTTGAAAAATGATTACATGAAAAAAAGAAAACACGAAAACAAGTAACCATGAAACCTGAGAGCGTAGGATGAACGGTTGGCTCGGTGATATCATGAAAACAGGAAAACAAGATAACAAATAGATAACAAGAAACCAAGAAAACATGCTGTCGAGAAAACAAGAAACCAAGATTTCAGAAAACCATGAAACCCAGAAAACAAGGTTTCAGGAAACCAAGAAATCAAAAAGATTTCTAGAAAACGTGATGGATAGAAATCGAGATTTCACGAAAACGAGAAATCAAGTCACCAAGAAACCAAGATTTCCTGAAAACAAAATATCTTGTCATCAGGAAAACATCCAAGTAAGAAAGCATGCATGATTGTCGCGGTGGCAAACCAAAAGGGAGGGGTGGGGAAGTCGACGGTGGCTGTCCATCTTGCGGTCTGGTTGTCGGAGAAAGGTGGCAAGGTGGCGTTGGTCGATTCGGATGTTCAGGGGTCTTCATCCGTTTGGTTGAAGGAGGCAGCTCCGTCCGTGCCGTTGTTCCGGCTCCAGACTCCCGATGATGTCTTGGAGCAATTGCCCAAGATGAGGGATGAATTCGATTACATCGTGGTTGATGGCCCAGCAGGCCTTTCGGAAGTGACTCGAGCAGTCTTGTTCGTCACCGACCTGACTCTTCTTCCGTGCGGGCCATCGGTGCTTGACCTTCGGGCAGCCAACGATGCCATCCGGGTTCTCAAGCAGGTGCAGTCGATTCGGCAGGGACCACCGAGAGCGGTCCTGGTGCCGAACAAGGTTCAAGTCGCGTACAGACTGTCCCAAGAGATGCTTGAGGCGGCCCAAACTCTGGGAATTCCAGCCGCCGCCCCTCTCAAACTGCGCCAGGCCTATGCCGATGCAGCGGGGCAGGGGAGTGTCGTGTGGCGAATGAAGACCAAGAGTGCTTCAGATGCTGCCGGTGAGATTCAAAACCTTTTCGAGGAGGTCCTCAAAGATGAAGCCTGAACGTCGTTCCATGACTGCAGCCTTGCAGTCCCCAGCAGACCTGCCGCCCGAAGCTCTGGCCCTCATCAAGGCTGGGACTCCGAAGCCGTTGTCTTCAAATCCGGTGGTCACGCCGCCGCAGGCGGAGTCACCGGTGCCAGTGCCATCGCCGGTTGCTGTCTCCCGGGAATCAGTCCCGTCCGCAGCCGATTCTTTTCCAACTCAGCAACAGCATGCGGAAGTGACCCCGAGGCGGCCCAGAGGTCGTCCAAAAGGTGCTGTCAGCAGGACAGTGGAGGAGGGTATCCGGTTGGTTGGCACGAGTTACCGATTGCCAGAGGAGTTGGTCTTCCGCGTGATGAGGGCATCTGCCGAGCGGAAAATCCGCCGCATTCACCCATGGGCCCAACAGGATGTGGTGGCCGAGGCTCTGAACGCATGGTTGAAGTCTGCGGGGTATTGAGAGAAAGGATGAGACTTTGGCGATGCCAGGTTGGTCCGAGCTAAGTGGTTCGTGGAAAGGTTTCCCGGTTTTCTGAACTTTCCACAGGACAAGCGGTAAGGAACCTCGTTTATTTTGAGGCGCTAAAGGCCTCGGCATGAATGCACGTGAAGAGGAATTGGTCGCGCGCGAATTGCTGGCGGATCCGGATGCCGCTTTGCAATGCTTCCACCAGAAACGGTGGGCAGAGCTTGCTGCACTTGTCCGGTTTGCTCGACGAGATGTCCCGGTGGAACTAGCTCAAACGGATCCAGCCTTGTACCGCATGCTGCGTGATCAGGTGACCCGATTCTTTTTGCGGGGAGGGGATGCGTTGTGTCTGGAAAGAATTGAGGCCTTGGCGTCAGGACAGGTGGCGTTGAAAAAAGAGGGTCCGTTTTAAGGCACGACCCACAGAGCCTTGTTGAATTACCTTCGCTTGGAACCTTGGGCCTCGCTGTCGACGGTGGTTAGCGACTCCTTGGTTTCCGAGTCCTGGGTCTGAGCCTGTTGGGCGCAAATCCAGGAATGAGCTTCATCCGCAACCTTGGCGAGGAGCAGCAGGTCGTCGCGTCCGAAGGATTCGGTGGACTTCCAGCTTGCCCCGTCTCGGTACAGGCGGCTGAAGGTGACGTTGTGGCGGGTGCCCGCCTCGGTGTCGTTTTTCCAGATGGTGGCCTTGATGGACCCCATGCGGACCTCTTTGGGAGGGTTGTTCTTGGTAGCCATGGTGTGTGTCGCAAAAAGCAGGTGAACCCCACCTGCAGGGCGTCCCCACCAACGTGGAAGACAGCGGGTTTCAAACCTCTTGAAACCATCCCTTCGGTTTTACCATGGTTGGCGGCGCTAAACAAAAAAAGCAGGGGACCCAGTGAATCCTGAGGATTGCTGGGTGTAGGCTTTAGCAAACTGGTTACTTAAATGAACTTTCTCGAACAGTTGGCTGCTGAGTGGTACGAGTATCAAGGGTACTTTGTACGTCGAAATGTGCACGTTGGTAAGCGGCCGAAAGGGGGCTGGGAGTGTGAACTTGACGTGGTTGCTTTTCATCCCGGTAAAAAGCATCTCGTGCAGGTTGAGCCGTCTATGGACGCTAATAGTTGGTCGGAGCGTGAAGAGCGCTATAAAAAGAAGTTCGATGCAGGTCGCCGATACATCCCTGATTTATTTAAAGGAATCGAAATTCCAGACAAAATTGATCAGATTGCGGTCTTCGGGATTGGCAGCAAGAAGAACAATTCGTTATTAGCTGGCGGAACTGTTTGGCTTGTTGGTGATTTGTTAGAAAAGGTTATCGATACTGTTGGTAAAAAGCGGGTCGAACGCGAGGCCGTCTCCGAGCAGTTCCCCGTTCTCAGAACCATTCAGTTTATGTGCCAGCACCAGGCTGATAGGACATCTGGTGGGGCGGGGGCCAATGTCGGTTCAAAGACGACTTGAATGGCCGCGTGTCACGCGTGCATCTCGCAGCGTTTTTCGCGGCATCTTAAGATAAGTCAGGTCCGGTTGCACCCATTGGTTATCAAACGCTGTTCTGGTAGGGTGCTTGGCGCAGGGTTTTGCCCTGTCGTCGTCATGGTCAGCAAACGCTTTCCAAGGCGGTGCCAGTCGGGCGCGAACACCCGGTAAAGCTGGTCACCAACCAGCAT
>Ga0315905_10004094_pt1 | contig 14903 bp, 16 predicted proteins | sample LakEriMetagenome_5_FD_203522 | JGI IMG/M metagenome (GOLD analysis project Ga0315905, IMG submission 203522) | Freshwater fungal communities from buoy surface, Lake Erie, Ohio, United States - Buoy 4 MA121 | ecosystem: Environmental > Aquatic > Freshwater > Lake | place: USA: Lake Erie, Ohio... | reverse complement strand
CCCCGCAGCTCCAAACGGGTGTGGCCATGGCCTTTCCCTCAGCGTGCAGCGCCCTGCTCGCCCGCGCCCGCCAGCACGTCCAGCATGGCCTGGCGCAGCCCGGGTACGTCTTCCTTGGCGGCCATCTTGCGCCAGACGCGGTAGCTGCAGGGCCCAGCAACAGGGGCGGGTGGGGCTTGGGGAGGGGGCGGGGGGGGGTGGGGGAGAGGGGCAGGCCTGCCAACGAACACACCCGCGTGATCAGGCGGCGTTAGACAGTCACCGCATACGCTCGGCTGGCAATATGTCAATCCAGCACAGGCCTCTGGTCTCAGCGCAGGAAGGGGGGGGGTGGTCACCCACTCAATCTGCATGAACTCCGCTTGATCCTGCTGACTCAGCGCCCGGAGGTGGCGGGCCAGCTGGTACGGCCCGGGGGAGGGCAGCTGCAGGCGCACCACCACCAGCAGCAACAGCAGCAGCAGGCGGTCGGCCAGCGGTGGCAGCCGATAGCAGAGGCCGTCCCGCCCCGCAACACAGCAGACGGCAGCAGCCAGGCGGCAGCGAGCCATGTCGCGCAGCGCCCAGCGAGCCCAGCCCACCTGCACAGCGTAGGCCAGCTCCAGCAGGTCGTCCAGGGCGGGGGCGAGGGCGCTGGCCTCCGGCAGCTGGGGCAGGGATGCAGCACCTGCCACACCAGGCGCCGCGGGTGGCTGCTGGGCTGCAGCCTGCGGGAACCGCGCGGCCTGCTGGTGGGGCCGCGCCCACTGAGCAGCGCCCCCCGGCTCCCGGCCCAGCACCCCCCAGTCCAGCTCCTCCTCCCCATCCTCCTGCTCCATGTCATCCTGCTCCTCTTCCTCAGTGATCCCCAGGACATCCTCGTCTGCCAGCTGCTGGGCCAGCCCAGGCCCAGGCGCGGCGCCCCTGCCGCGCCCCGCGCCCTGCTTCCGCTCCTGCATGTGGGCCGCTGCCAGCAGCGCCGATGCCCCCGACGCGGCCGCCGCCTCCTGCTGTCGCCGCTGCCTCTGCATCTGCTGCAGCACGCGCAGGGCGTCCACCTGCTCGGCCTGGGTGCGCAGCTGCTGCTGCAGGCGCTCGTGGTGGGGGGCAGGCAGGGCGCGCTGACCCAGCTGCGCGGGCGGCCGCTCACGCTGGGCCGCCGGCCGCTGGTGCTGCTGAGGTGGGGCACGCTGGCTGCGATGCTGCTGCTGCTTGCGCTGCTGCTGCTGCTGCTTCTGCGGCTGCCGCCGCTGCATGAGCAGCGGGTGCGGCGGAGGGGCGGGCGGTGTGCGCTTGCCCAGCTGCTGCAGCATCGGGTGCAGCTGCTTGCCCGGTCGCTGCAGCGGGGGGTGCCGCGGCGGAGCCGGCGGGGTGCGTTGGTCCAGCAGCTGCCCGTCAGCTGCACCACCATCCGCATTGGGCAGGAAGGGAGGCGCAGGCGGCTGCTGGGTGGCACGGCTGCCTGGCTGCTCTGCTGCTCGCGCGCGCTTGTTGGCTGGGGACGCTGCGAACAGCTGCGCCTGCTGTGAAGCCACGCGCAGGCTGCGCGTAGCGCTGCTGGGGGTTGCTGGCAGGGCTGCTGCCGGCGGCAGCGCCGCGGCTACCAGGGCGGCCATGTCCAGCTGTGGAGGTGCCGGCCGCTTGTCGCCCAGGCGGGGGCTGCTGCCCAGGTGCGACCCCGGGTGCGGCTGCTGCTGCTGGTGCTGCTGGTGGTGCCACGGCTGCACTCCGTGGGGCGCATGCAGCGCCGGCGCCCGCCCAGCCGCCTTGATGGTCACCGCACCTGCTGCCTGCATGCGCGCCTCTGCCGCCTCCAGCACCACGGCGGTGGGCTTGATGATGCGCCCGCTGCGCGACATGAGCCGCAGGCCAGCACCGGCCACCGCTGCCCGCTGTGCTGGCGCCGCCGCCGCCTGGGGTTTCGCCCGCCGCTGGCCGGCGCCTGCAGCTGTGCCGCCCTCGCCTGGCCGCGCCCGCGCTTCGGCCCGGCCCGCGCGCGGGGGCGATGACACACGTGACATGCCCGGTGGCAGTCGCTGCACGCTCACTGCCTGGGGCGTGGCGGACGCTGCACGCCGGTCGGTCTGCTGCTGCGGCTGCAGCAGGCGCTGGGGCGGGGCAGATGCGGGCCTGCGCTCCTGCAGGCGGCTGCCAACCGGCAGCCGTGCCATCGGCGAAGGCTGCTCCTGCAGCCTGACGCTCAGCCTGCGGGCTGGACTCTGATGTGCATGCTGTGACAGCTGGTGGTCTGGCCCCTGCCATGCAGGAGCAGGCAGGGGTGGTGCACCGCCCGCAGCATCCTCGGGCGGGGCCTCGTCTGCCCCTGCTGGCGTCGTTGGATGCTGATGATGCTGCGCCTGCACAGCCGCCTGCCGCTGCTCCCCCTCCAGCCCAGCAATCAGCGCCTCCCACTGAGCATCCAGGTCATCTTGCTCTGCATAGGGCGCGGGCAGGGGGCGTGTGCATCGTGTGCAGGTTCGGCAGGCAGCACTCTCCATGTGACAGGTTGTGTCGTGTCCTGCTGGGAGTGCAGCACGGGCGGGGCGGCGCGCAGCACGCACCTTGCTTCAGCTCCAGGGCCTGCCGCTCCCAGCCTGCCTGCCATGCCGCCAGAACCTCTGAATGCCGCCTCAGCAGGCGGTCCGACCCCTCGGAAGTCAGCACACACGCTGGGCTCGTCATGGGCGGGGGATCGGCGCCCATGCAAACGGCGGTCAAGGCGGGGGAGTCAGCCGGACACCCGATCACGCCCAGGCTGTGCGCTTCAGTGATGTCATGTCAGCAATTGTTGCCATCCAGCCGGGGTTTGCAGACCCAGGCGGTGCGCAAACAACGAGTCTGGCGATGTGTGTGCTCCACCAGCTGCGATCCGCCGGTCAAACCGGGGCGGACAAGTCGATTTGAAGCATGCGAAATGTCATCAGCCGCTCCGGCGCCGACAAGGCGGCGGTCAGACGGGACCAGGTTCCCCGCCGATTCCCTCGCAGCCGATCTTGCTGGCAACGGGCGCGGATCAGGCACTGCATCCGTCCACAGGACGTGAGAGGTAATGTCCCTGCAGTTGCCGCACGCTGGAGCACGCCAGCTCTGTGAACCGCGCGCAGAGCCGCGCACCACCCCACACGTCAGTCCATTCGGGGAAAGGACCGACTACTTTCACTGGTGAGGGGGCGGGGGTGGCCTGGAGGCTCCAGGGCCGTGATCCAACGGGCCGGTGACGTGCGATCGGTGGCATCTCGGCGGCCCCGCCGCAGGTTGCGCGATGACGCGCGCTCCGACCCCGAGGTGCTGGCGTACCTGCAAGCCGAGAATGCATGGGCGACCCAGTGCCACCACGATGGGGCTATTGAGCGGCTGGAGGGCGAGATGCGTGCTGAGATGGATGGCAGGTGGGGCTGCCTGCCAGATGCATGGCAGCACGTCTGCCGCTGGGCTGCGGGGGGAGGGCCTGCAGGGTGCCACAAGGCTCGCCCCTGAGAGAACGAGGTGGGCCCGGCTTCGCAGCCGGCAGGGGTGCAGGCACATACCGGCGTAGGCGCAGGCGCACACACCAACCATGGTCCTTGTGTGAGGGCTGCCGACCCTGCAGGGTGCCACGGCAGGAGGAGACTGCAGCAGTGAGGACAGGCGGGTTCTGGTACTTCAAGAGGCGTGGGGTGGGCGACCAGTACTGGGCCATCTGGCGGCGCCCGGCAGCACCTGCAGGTGCGTGCCCGCCCGCGCAATCGATGTCTGGTCCACGCGGCTCGGGGGCAGTGCCGGCATGATTGGCAATGATGGCCGGGCTGGGCAGGCAATCACTTTGCGCTCAGCAATTGATGCCCGAAAACGCTTGCCTTGACCTCATGGCCGCAGCTGCCTGCTGCTGCAGCTGGCGGGGAGACGGGCGTGGCGTGCTGCCGCGTGGCAGCTGGCGGTGCGCCAGCTGATGGGCAGCTGGTCCTGGACGAGAACCAGCTGTCCCGGGGCCACGCCTACTGGGACGTCATGAGCTGGGCGGTGAGGGGCGCTGGTAGCGCTGTGCGGGATGGCGGCATGCATGCAACTGCATGAGCGCGCCCTTGCCTGCTTGCCTGCTGGCATTGCGCGAGCATGTGGTGCTTGCATTGCGCGGGCACGTGGTGTTGCCTGCTGGCTGGCCGGCCTTCATGTGGCTGCGTTGTCATCGAGGCCTCCCCACCGTTTCCGAACATCGTCCGGGCCGCACCCACTGGATGGCGGCACCTGCCACGCGTGCAGGCATCCCCTGACGGGGAGCTGGTGGCCTATGCGGTGGACACCACGGGCGACGAGGCCTGCAGCCTGCACGTGGCGCACGTGCCCACCGGGCGCCAGCTGCTGGCAGCACCCGTGGATGGTGTGCAGGGCAGCCTGGTGTGGGCGCCTGATGGCTCGGCCCTGTTCTATGTGGCCAAGGTGGGGGCACCCTTGCCGGATTGCCGTGCACTGGCATGCAGCACGCCTGAGGCCTCTGGGGAAGGGCCCGGCAGACTGCCCAGCGGACCGCGTTGCTGTGCAGCGCAAATGTGCCGCAGCAGCCAAGGGCATGTGGCTCGTGCACGTAAACCAACACCCTGCACTGCCGATGGCACGCAGGGTCAGCGAGGGGCTGGGCCCTCTGTCTGGCGCATCAGCAGGCCCGGGGGAACACAGGGCGGAGCGGGCAGCCCGGGCAGTCCGGCTGCTGCCGGTGCTGCCCCCAGCCTGCTGTACCAGGAGCGGCGGCAGGCCTGCGGCCTCACCCTCAGCTGCAGCAGCGACGGCAGATACCTGCTGCTCAAGTCGGCTGCCAGGGTGAGCAGGGGGCGGAGGGCGGAGGGGCATGCAGCGGCTGCCGGATGCAGCTGGGCTGCGCCGAAGTGGGCACAGCCTCACCGCCTAGCAGCCGGCCTGTGTCAGGCGGCTGCATGCAGCATTATTCGGCTTGCTTTGACCCAGGCCCCCTGCCATTCTGCGTGTGCAGGGTGCGTCAGAGGTGGGCGTGATGGCGTTGGATGGCCCCGCCACCTCCAACGATTGGGTGGTGCTGCTGGGCCAGGACGCTGACCTGGACTGCCTGGCCGTCGACCACTGGGCGGGCGGCCGCTTTGTGTTACTGGTGGACAGCGATGACGCCCCGGACGGCCAGCTGGTGACCATCCACCTGGCAGACACGGCACGGCAGCAGGTGGGGGTCGTTGCACATTCCGCAGTGGCCCACCAGTCTGCCGGTGGCCACATGCTGCTCAGTGCGTCATGCAGCCAACGCAGCGCTTGCTGCTTCCATCTTCCCTCTGCGGTGTGATGTTGGGTGCCACCGGCACAGGATCGTATTTGCGGTGGCCGCACGGTGCCCTTGCCTGCAGGTGCTCCTGCCGGGCGCGCGCGGCACCCAGGTGGAGGGCCTGCTGCTGGCGGGCAGGGACCACCTGGCGCTCGCCATACGGCAGGGTGTGCAGGCGCACGTGCGCGTCTGCCAGCTGCTGCAGCTTGGGGGGCAGCAGGGTGCGGGAGATGCTGGGGCTGCATCGCCAACACCGCCAGCAGCAACAGCAGCAGCAGCAGCAGCAGCAGCAGGAGGAGGAGGAGGAGGAGGAGGAGAAGTGGTGCTCCAGCCGCTGTGGACTCTGTCGTTTGACGACCCAACGCTGGTGGTGCAGCTCAAGCAGGCAGCGCGGGTGAGGCGCCACTGCCTGCCCTTGCGGGCCGCCCCAGGGCTGGGCCGCTTGTCCTAGCCTGCTGCGCAGGAAGGGGGTCTGCTGGTGGGCGCTTGCCATCGGCCAGTTGCATGCACGCCTGGCATCTGCTTGCAGCCCCACATTCTGCACGCCCCCCTCGGTCCCTGCAGCACTGCGACATGTGCGGCGCGGAGGACCCGGTGCTGCGCCTCAGCCTGTCGTCCCGCATCAGGCCACAGACGCAGCTGGCTGTCAGCCTGGGCTCCAGGCAGCAGGTGACAACCGCTAGTAGGGCGGGTGACACGGCGCACACTGGGCACGCCCGCAGCCGCTTGCCCTGCCATTGCCTCCGACTCTCCCCCCTGCAGAGATCTGGGCAGCCAGGCGGCGCCGACTGGCTCCTGCTGGCTGGTGGTTCCTGCAGGTGGTGGAGCATGTGGAGGCGGTGCCCGACTTCAGGGAGGCTGACTATGGCGCCACCATCCTATGGGCAGCGGGCGAGGATGGCACTGCCGTCCCCGTGTCTGTGTGCTGGCACAGTCAGCTCTGCAAGATGGACGGCAGCAACCCGCTGCTGCTGCAAGCGTGGGTGGCGGGCCTGGGTGATTGCGTGGCCTGGGCCTGGGAAGGCAGGCACGTGCGCTGTGGGTGGTGTGGTACTGGAACAGGCCAGCACTTGCCTTTTGGGGTTGCCCCCACCACTGACCTGACCTGCGCGGTGGTGCTGGCACCTACCGCACCTGCAGGTACGGGGCCTATGGTAGCAGGCAGTGGCCGTGTTTCAACCCGGCCGACCTGTCCCTGCTGGACCGCGGCTGGGTGCTGGCGGTGGCCCACGTGCGGGGTGGTGGGGAGCTGGGGTCCAGCTGGCACATCAGCGGTGGGTTTAGCGGCCCTGCCACTGCAGCCGTAGCGTGTGCTTGTGCTGTTTCACACCAGTGCAAGCTGGCCAGTGCATGGTATCTGCACCGCACACACATGCCTCAGCTCACTAGGTGAGACTCCGCCAGCCAATGGGCTGCAGGCAAGAAGCTGCGCAAGCGCAACACCTTCACCGACACGCTGGCAGCTGTGCGGAAGCTGCACGCCGACGGCTACAGCAGCCCGCCACGTACCGCCATCTGGGGCCGCTCTGCAGGTGGGAACGGGGTCAGCGCAGCTGACCGGGCACAGTGTTCGGACCTCAATGTGTGACTGCCAGACACAGCTGCCCCCCATGCAAATTGTTTGCCAGCGCCGCGACCATGCGTCGCAGTCCTCCTGGTGCTGTGGCCGCCCACACACCCAAGCATTGCTGTTCAACCCGGCGCCCCTGCCTGCATGCCCGCAGGGGGCATGACCATGGGCGCCTGCCTGAACATGGCGCCCGGTCTGTTTGGCGCCGCCATCCTGGACGTGCCCTTCCTGGACCCACTGACCACCATGCACGACCCCCACGGCCTGCTGACCGTCAAGGAGCGGTCCGAGTGGGGCGACCCAGTGACCGATCAGGCGAGCAGGGACAGCTGAGGTCGATGTTGCTGATTGCACATGCTTGCTGCTCTCAGAAGCGCCGGTCGCAGGTCGTTCGCCCGCGCGTGGGTCAGCACGCTCTACGTTTTTGAACGTTTCAGTCACCCGTGATTTGTCGCTTAAGCTCTGTAAAAATTTTCCCTGCAGGATGTGTACGACTACATGCACAGCTACTCCCCCTACGACAACCTGCGCCGGGGATCCAGCCTGCCAGCATGTGGCCGCGAGCCTGGCGGCTCAGGGCCCCCGCAACCCAGCTATCCCTACCCAGCGCTGCTGGTGACTGCCAGCCTGCACGACCACCGGGTGGGTGCCAAGGCCATGCTGCTGCACATAATTCCCGAATGGAGGGCGCGATCAAATGGTGCGCCCACCATTCGGGAACTATCATGTTTTGACGTCAGAGCTGGCGTGCTGCACGCACCCGCAGGTGTGCTTCTGGGAGCCCGCCAAATATGTGGCGGCGCTGCGCCACCTGCGCCGCCAGGTGGCTGCCGCGGACGCCGCCTGCCGCCTGCCCCCCCTGCTGTTCATCACGGACATGGAGGCGGGACATTTTGCATGCAGCGGCGCCAGCGGCCGGCTGGCGGAGCGGGCGCGGAAGATGGCCTTCCTCATCACCGCCATCGCCGGTGGCGACGCTTCAACGCGAATTACCCCGCTCGCGGGGGAAAGCGAAAGCGCTGCTGCTCCAGCAGGGCGCCCACCCGATTGCAACACACTCTGATGATGTATCAGTGTCGCCCTGCGTCGGTGTGTCGCCTCAGCGTTGCTGATCGCGGTTCAATCGCACCGGCCAGCGCGCTGTGGATACGTCCAGACACCCCAACACACTCTTCGTGCCTTTCTAAGTTCTGAGTCGATCAGGCGTCCGGGGAGCTGCTTGGATGCTGCGATCCTAGCCCTAAACGTCGTGTCGGTTGCATGGGGCTCGATCCTCCGGCTCCACGCCAGTGAGAGTCCATCCCTCTGGCAACCGGATGGACACTGTGACCGCTGCCTTCCAACGCGCCGGCCCCCTAGATGCCAGCACGCCATACCGGCAGTACCTGTCAGCCATTGGGAGACCAGCGCTGGATGCCATCGCAGCAGCTGCGGTGGAGGCGGGCAGGGGCGCCCGGGCAGGTGCCGCCAAAAAGCTGGCTGCTGTGCAAGCAGCGGCAGAGGTGTTGTGCCGGCTGCAGCCTCCCATCAACTCGCAGCTGCGGACGTTTGTCCAGGCAAGCCACGCTGCCGTCGGATGTGTTTGCTGGGGACGCCCAGGACCCTTGCTACTCGCTGCCAACCGAGCCGAAGCGCATCGGCACCGACTGCTGGCCTGGCTGCGCTGCCCGTGCACACGCCCGTGCAGGAGCACCTGCAGCTGGACGCGGGAGCAGGCGCTGCGACCACCCCAGCGGCCAGCGCTGGCCAGCTGGCCCTCCTGTTGGGCTTGCAGCAGGCCGTTTTTGTGGTGTGGCAGAGCCACGAGGCGGCCCTGGCAGGGGTGCGTGGCGGCTGGCCCGCAAATAACGCCTCCTCCTCTGTGGACAGCATGTGCAGCATACCAATGGCACGTGCTGAGAGCTCACGCTCGCATGCGCCATGGCCGCGGTGCAGGTGGACGCGCGGTCCCAGCAGGTGGCGGAACCCATGCTGATGCTGGGGCAGTTCGCTGCCCGTCTGGCGGCCGCCACAGTGGAAGGTGCGGCTGCACAAGCGCGCATTTCGGCACCCGACGCGGCCGCCATCAGCCCCTGTCCGCCATCACCCCCTGACCCGTGTGCGCTGCTGCAGTGTGTGACAAGCAGCGCAAGCACCTTCAGGCGGAGCCTGCCCACCCCCTGACCTCCCACCGGCGCTACATGGCCATGTTCATGGCAGCCTCCCGGGCAGCTTCCATGCAGCTGGTCTGCGCGTCCCTGGCCCATGCCCTCAGCCGACAAGCCAGCAGCAGCAGCAGCAGCAGCAGCAGCAGCAGCAGCAGCAGCAGCAGCAGCCAGGAGCCGCAGCAGGTGCCCTCAGCACTGGCAGCGTCGGCGCGCAGGTGCATGCCCCTGGCCTGGGAGCTGTTCTGGGCGGCCGCCAACACGCTGAGCGCGGTGGGGCGCGCTGCCAGCCCCAACGGTCCCGAGTGGGCCAGGCTGGCGGGCGAGCTGCCCTGGTTTCATTGCCCTGTCAGCCGGGTGAGTGGGCGGGTCCTGGCACATGCCGCCTGACCCCGGCAGGCAGGGTGACCATTTGGACCCATTGTGTGCGGGCGCTCACCACGCAGGCATGCAGCACGCTCGCTGCAACGAGCGTCCTCCGCGGCTTGCTGCTCGCAGGGCCTGCTGATTCAGGATGACTTGCGCTTCACCGCCCCAGCAGGCAGCGTGGCGCAGCTGCTGGCCTACGTGGCGCTGCAGAACACGCCCTCACCGCCTGCTGTCCTGCTGGTGCGCGCAGCACGCGGCCGCTGTTGCCTGCACCTGAGTTTGAGCTGCAGACATCGCTGGGGACTGTGTGGCAGTAGCACCAACATAATCGTGCCTGCATTGATGTGACATGCTGGCACAACTGCTGTGCTCAGCAATGCCATCCCCTACAGCCCCCTGCAGCCCCCTGGCGTTCCTCTCTGCAACACCCTGCACCGCCTCGCCACCACCTGCAACGCCCTGCAGCCGCCAGAGGACGGGTCTCACACCTACAGCCAGCTTCTGGATGCGGTTGCGGGTCTGGCGGCCGTGCAGCGCAGCATCAGCTGGCCGCAGCTCATGGCCGTCGCCGGCGACGTGCTGCTGGCAGTGCACGGGGAGCAGCGCCGGCCTGGCAGCAGTGGGCAGCTGGACCCCGACTCCCGGGCGCGTGTGCTCACCGCCTGTGCGCTGCGCTGGCTGCTCGACGCTGGTGGGGGTGGCGGTGGCGACGGCGGGGGCGTCCAGCCTGTGGCGGCGTTCAGGGCAGCCGGGCCGGCTGTGCAGCGGGGCCTGCTGCCAGCCGCAGCAGTCGCGGTGTGCAGCGCCCAGGCGCTGTCACCCAAGCCACACTTCCTGCTCGCAGATGCGCAAAGGTGAGCGGAGCAAACTGCTTGTGGTGCCGCCCCTCATCGTTGCATCTGCTCCTCTTTGTGGCTGCGAGGCCCTGCGGGAGCGGCGTAGTGCCGCTGCTGCTGCACACCGTTGCAGCCACCGCCCCCGGCGGCACGTGCTCTGAGTGCGGTGCCGCTCTCCCCCTGCCGCACCGTTGCAGCGGCGACGCCTTTGCTGCGCGCATCACCTGCCACCTGGTGGAGGCGGTATGCGAGTGGCTGCTTCCTGGCAGCACGCTGTTGCCAGCACAGGCCAACATGGCGCTCGCACTGGCGGAGCTGTGGGGTGAGCCGGCGCCCTGAGCCTGCATGCCGGCTGCCAGCCGAGCGCTGCTGCACCTGTTCAGCCTCACATGCCCAAATGGTGTGCCATGTGCTGATGACGACCTGCCGCCCGCCTGTGCTGTGCAGACACCACAGCGGCAGCAGCTGCCCCCCAGCTGCAGCCAGTGCTGCAGCAGCTGGCCAGCCACGCCGCCTGCGCGGCCGCGCTGGCGCAGCAGCCCCCTCCTGCATCCCACGGATCGCTGCTGGCCGAGCGAGTGCGCCTGCTGCAGGCGCTGCTGCAGATGCGCCAGCTCAGGGCGGCGATGGCGATTCACTTGCGGCAGCAGCAGGCACAGCCGCAGCCGGCGCAGCAGGCCCGGCTGGGGACCACTGGGCCTGATGCCGGCCCAGCTGGCGACTCGGATGACGCCGGCTTCTATGACAGTGCTGCCCCCGGCGGGAAGGCAGGCACGGGCGAGCAGGGGCCACCACTGCGGGCGCTGGAGCAATGGGGTGGCCAGGGGCGCGCAGCTTCAGCAGCAGCGTCCGCCCCCAGCCGTCGCCAGCTGCCCAGCGCAGCGCCGTGGCAGCAGCAGCCCGTGCCACAGCGGCAACCATGGCAGCAGGAGCAGGCGCACCCAGTATCATCGCCAGAGCAGCACAGGCATCGGCAGCAGCCGCCGGCGCATGCAGCGCCACCCCCTGCCCCAGTATCGCCACGTTGGCAGCCTGGTGTGGGCGCACAGCAGACTGTGCCAGCCGTGGCCTCGTTCCGGGACGTGGCCAGGGAGGGGCTGGCTGCGCGCGGGCCAGGGGGCGCCAGCTCCGTTGCACCTCCCACGTTGCCGGCAGCCATGTCGGGGCTGGTCATTGGCAGCAGTGGGGGCGGCAGTAGCAGCGGTGCCGGCGCACGCAGCGCGGCGGCAGCCGGCACCAGTGGAGGCGGGGCCGGGGCTGCTGCTGCCGAGGCGGAACAGCGACGGCGGCTGCCGCCGCACCTGTGGCAGGGCGCAGGCGAACCGGGACCTGCAGTCGTCACTGGCACTGCGGCTGGGGCACCTGGCCTGCAGCCTGGACCGGCAGCCCAGCCCGTGCTAGCAGCCAGCGCGGTGCAGCAGGCAGGCCCGGCAGGCGCTGCCGCAGAATGGGAGGATGGCGACGGCGACGGCGACGGCCAGCTGTGTGTGGTCTGCGTGGACGCACCCAAACAGTATGGCTGCCTGCATGCCGGCACGGTGCACCTGTGCCTGTGCAGAGACTGCTCCGAGCTGTTTGCAGCCGGCAAGCCCTGCCCCATGTGCCGGGAGCCCATTGTGGCGGTGGTCAAGGTGTTCTAGCATAGGGGTTGTCGGGTGATCCCTCACCCCCGCAGGCTGGCAAAACAGCGCAGCACCGGGGGTTCCCAGGCGATCCCTCAATCCAGTACTGATCCAGCCCAACCACGTTTAACTGCCGAGTTCTGATGGGATCGGGTGCTTTCGTGGTGGTGTGACCGCGCCACGGTGAGGGCTGCGCCAGGCGGAGCTTGAAGCTCCTAGCAGCGCGAGCCGTGCGCAGGGCAAGGGGCCCAACGCAGGACCAACTGGGGACCAGCTGCAGGTCCAGGTGGGGCTCACTGGGGCCCTTACCCCCTCTCACAGCTGCATATGGCAAAGGCTGATGCATGGGCTGCAGCTTTGGGCCGCCGCCATTGGGGTGGGGGCTGCAGCGTGCGACCTCAGTGTGTCACCAGCCCCTGCGTGCACGGGCAAGATCAGCTGGCCCCCCCGCGAAAGCTTCACTTTAAGCGCTTGCATCAATCCCAAATGCGGGCCATTGCATTCGAACGTCTACGGTGTCAGATCGCCCTCGTTTTCACACTGCTCTGCTGTGCCCTGGGCGCCCTCACACCTGATGCAATCGTGCACGAGCCGCCGAAGCCCGCCTGGCCGACGCGCTTCGTAAGTGCCGGGTTTTTCCGCGACATTCGCGCTCGCCGTGCCTCACCAGCTGCTTCAGGTGCATTTGCGGCCGGCAGCATGAATCTGCCATGTCGAAGCGGGCGGCTGGCAAGCGTGCTGCTGTTGTGTTTCCGGCGCCGCCGCTCGCCTCACTTCTGCCAAATGTCTGCCGCGCTCGTCCCTCACCCTGCTCGGCGCAGACGGTAGACTTCCAGGAGACAACAAAGTACCTGGTGAAGACATTCACCACGCAGGGAACCTGGTACTACGATGCTGACAGCGGGCGCTCGCTGGTGCACCGGGAGCAGGGCAATGGCGACAGGTCAGCGCCGCGTTCAGTTGTGGACCGCGCGGCCACTCTTGGAGGACACAGGACAGCACAGGACAGCATGCGCTGCACCCACACGCCACTGGGTGGGGACGTGCCTGCAGGTACTGCATGACCATCCACCCGTTCAGCAGCACGCCTTGCTCCCATCTGGTGGTGGACGGCAACCGGTACCTGATCTGGCCAGGCCTGGGCGAGTGCTGCCTGTGCTGCACGGCCGCCTCAGGTGTGGCTGCACCGCCGCCGCGGCCAAACCGTGGCCATGCCCTGCCTGGCAGCCGCAGTGCCCTTGATGCATGCCTGCAACCTATTGCTGTTGCCTCCCCAAGCGCAACTCGAAGCCCTCGCCCGCCTCCCTCAGGCTGCGGTGTGCTGAGCCCCTCCTGGCTGGACGGCGCCCAGTACCAAGCCACCACCAACGTTGGTGGCGAGCAGGCCTACAAATGGCGTGTCAGCGGCCTGCAGCCCAACTACTACTATGCGGCCGTGAATGATGGAACCCCCCTGGAGTTGGACCAAGTGCCCAACGACTACCAGGTGGGGCCGCGCCCCTGGGTGTGCATTGGCCCCTCACAGTCAGGCGGTCACTGCTTGTTGACACTGGGTGTGCTGCTCCAGCACTGCTTGCTGCCCGGCCAGGGGAGGTTGTGCAAATTGGAATCAGTGCAAAGCCTGATGGGCAGGTCCTTCCCCCTGGTGCCTGCAGTGGTTCACGCGCAGCAGCTACAGCACGGCGCCCATCGATGATAGCGTCTTTGACGTGCCGGCTGGCTGCAAGCCCAGGTGCCCGCTGACCAGCATCTGCACCCTGCTGCGGGCTGGGGTGCCGCTTGCGTCGCGGTGACGATTGGGACGCCCTTGTACCATATGTTGTGCTGCTTCCACCATCCTCTGGCCAATGTATATGTGTGTGTGGGCGTTGTAAATGTAGAGGCGCGCCTGCAGGGGCTGATGCATGCACACTCAGGTGCTGAGGAGCCCAATGCGCGCTGCCTGGTTGTTGACCTGCATTCGGGCGGCCCAAACGCGCAGGATCGTGCAGTGCAGCGCGCAGGTTGTGTTGGCCCCACCCATGTTGTCATCATCTCCATTTGTTGCTGCGCCGGTTCACACAATGTGTGGTGCCATTACAGCAGGCCCTTGCACAGCTCCGCTGCCGGCAGCTGCCCCATCCCGGGTCAAGTCACGTGACCTGGCCGCGCGCTGCTGCCGCGGCTGGCTGGCTGGCTGGCTGCCCACTAGCTGCTGGGCATGGGGGGCATGGGGGACACGGGAGATGCCAGGAATGATGCGCCCTCCCTGCAGCAGAGCACGCCAGGAGCGCGGGTGGTCAGCATGAGGGAGCAGGAGAGGAGGAGGAGGGGTCGACTGCAGTGCCCAGGAACGACTGCTACATGCCTGCACACCCCTGGGGGCCGCTCACCTGAAGTAGTTCACGCCGGCCGCCTTCTCACCGCTGGGCAGGGGGACCACATCCACCTGCACCCAGGCGCAGCTCAGGTGGGACGACCCTGTGCCGGAACTGCAGCGCAGCGCAGCGCACAAGCAGCAGCAGCAGCAGCGCCCCCCCCCCCCCCCTGCGGGCTGCTGCAGCGGCTGATAACAAAAGCTGCTCCCCACCTGGATGCGCGCCTTGCCCTTGGCCAGGGCGGACCCATCCTCGGTCACCTTGTACTCAAAGATGCGTGGGTGCTGCAGCACCAGGCGGCCGACCTGCGGGCGGGAGCGGCCGCGGGCACGGGGAGGCTGCCTGGGTGCCCGCAGCGCTGGGCCCGGCCCGGCACAGGACACAGGACAGCGCACATCGCAGAGAGGGGGAGGTGGACCTGGAGGGTGGCTGGACGTGGGTGGCTGGGGTGTGCTGGCGCGTCCGCTGGCTGCTGTGTGCCTGGCACCAGCATTGGCACAGCCGCCCCCACCTGGTCATCGGGCACGCCCCTCCGCTTGAGGTAGGCCACCACCGTGGCCAGGCGCGTCTCGGGGTTCAGGCCCAGCAGCACCACGCTGATGGAGGCCATGTTGCAGATCTGGTCCTGGCCCAGGCCCAGGGTGGACAGGTAGTCGATCTGCGGGCCAGCCGGGCGGGCGCAGCGCGGGCGTCGCTGTCAGGCCTGGCAACTAGCTGCTGGGGGGGGGGGGGGGGGCCCCCCCTCCTGCAAGGGGGGCCCCAA
>Ga0315905_10004090_pt1 | contig 14914 bp, 12 predicted proteins | sample LakEriMetagenome_5_FD_203522 | JGI IMG/M metagenome (GOLD analysis project Ga0315905, IMG submission 203522) | Freshwater fungal communities from buoy surface, Lake Erie, Ohio, United States - Buoy 4 MA121 | ecosystem: Environmental > Aquatic > Freshwater > Lake | place: USA: Lake Erie, Ohio... | reverse complement strand
TTACAAAAGAGCTCGTATTGCGCAACCAAGATGGCGAAACCCAATTGCTCTCGAAAGAAGAAATCAATAAGAACTACGCGTTAGGAGCAACCTTCATCGAACTCACAGACAAAGAGAAAAAAGAGCTCAATGTCAGCTACGGTGTCAAGATCAAAAGCATCAGCACTGGCAAGCTCAAATCCATCGGACTCAGCGAGGGCATCATCATCACCAAAATCAATAACGAACCCATCGAAACCGTAGAAGAACTCACCCAAAAACTGAGTGGTGTCAATCGAGGTATCCTCCTTGAAATCATGGACGAAACAGGTAAAAGAGACTACCGAGGCTTTGGTTTATAAGTGTATAATGCCGAATTTATTCAAAGTTAAAAAAGTTAAGAACTCGTTAATAACTCAACAAAAAAAGCCTTGTTCAGATTTTTTTATCCCTGATTTTCGGCGTTACTTTGCTCCATAAGCAGAAGTCGAACTTTACCTAGTAATCCAGTATAGATAAGCGCATGAGACAGCTAAAAATTACCAAATCCATCACCAATCGCGAGAGCCAATCTCTCGACAAATACCTTCAAGATATCGGTCGTGAAGAACTCATTACCGCAGAAGAAGAAGTAGAACTTGCCCGCCGCATTAAAGCCGGTGACCAAAAGGCACTTGAAAAGCTCACTAGAGCCAATCTTCGCTTTGTGGTTTCGGTAGCCAAGCAATACCAAAATCAAGGCCTCACACTTCCTGACCTCATCAACGAAGGTAATTTAGGGCTCATTAAAGCAGCCCAAAAATTTGACGAAACAAGAGGTTTTAAATTCATCTCATACGCCGTTTGGTGGATTCGCCAATCCATTCTTCAAGCTTTAGCAGAACAAGCGCGTATCGTACGTTTGCCCCTTAACCAAGTGGGATCGCTTAATAAAATCAATAAAGCGTTCTCTCGCCTCGAGCAAGAATTTGAGCGTCCACCAAGTGCAGAAGAATTAGCAGAAGCACTAGAGGTTCCAGAAGACAAAATCAAAGAAAGTCTGAATGTATCTGGTCGTCACGTTTCAATGGATGCTCCACTCACCACCAACGACGACGGCGGTACGCTCATGGATGTCATGGCCAACCAAGACTCTCCGCGCACTGACCACATGCTCATGGCTGAGTCCTTGCAAAAAGAAATTGAGCGATCGCTCAGCACCCTCACAGACAAAGAACGCGAAATCATCCGTTTGTTTTTCGGTATCGGCATGAACCACGGCCTCACTTTAGAAGAAATTGGCGCCAAGTTCAACCTCACCCGAGAGCGCGTGCGTCAAATCAAAGAGAAAGCCATTCGCCGACTCCGACACACCTCTCGAAACAAACTCTTGAAGTCGTATCTAGGCTAACAATATCAAGGCTACCTACATGTGGGTAGCCTTTTTCTTTTCATCAACAATCAATTATCAACATCAATCAACAACAACATGGAAACCAAAGACGGTTATGAAAAAGAGCTCAATTTGCATATTGAGCGCGAAAGAGCAGCTGTTAAATTACAAAGCAAGGTCGGTGAACTCCTTTACGATAAAGGAATTGAGCTCGTTTTGTTCAGAAACCACCTCACCGACACAACCATTTCAGAAATCCTAAATTTGCACGAATATGCCAAGCAAGTGGTCAATAAACCGATAGACGTTTTTACCACTGCAGCCTTGGCAGAAACGCTCATGACCCTCGATATCCCAGCATCTAAACTAGATATCGGCCTTTTGGCAAGTGAATGGTTGGCAGGTCATACCGAACAAAATGGCATGGCGCGCTTCCTAATGGAAAAACTTGGCGGTTTGCAAATTCCTCAGGCCATTGAGCCAAGAGACGTCGTGTTGTATGGTTTCGGACGCATTGGTCGTTTAGCGGCACGCGAACTCATCAAACAAGCAGGTAAAGGACAACAATTGCGCTTGCGTGCGATCGTAACGCGTGGTTCTTCTGACGCCGACATCATTAAACGCGCTTCGCTTTTGCGCAACGACTCCGTTCATGGTGCTTTCAAAGGTTCAGTCCTCGAAGACCTCGCTAATAAAAGCCTGATCATCAATGGTCAGATTGTACACATGATTGACGCTGCTAATCCAGAAGACATCGACTACACTGCATATGGCATCCAAAATGCCTTAATTATTGACAACACAGGTGTATTTACAAACAGAGAAGCGCTATCTCGTCACTTACAAGCTAAAGGCGTGGGCAAAGTGCTATTAACAGCACCAGGCAAAGAAATTCCAAATGTAGTTTATGGCATCAATCAAGGAACGCTCAATGTTGAGAACGAAAATATATTCTCGGCCGCTTCTTGCACCACCAATGCGATCTCCCCTATCCTGAAAGTCGTGAACGATCATTTTGGCGTCGTCAAAGGACACATCGAAACCGTTCATGCCTACACCAATGACCAAAACTTACTTGACAACATGCACAAAAAACCGCGTCGTGGACGCTCAGCTGCCGTCAATATGGTCATTACCTCAACTGGCGCTGGCGCTGCAGTTACCAAAGTAATTCCGGAACTCAAGGACAAACTCACTGCCAATGCCGTGCGCGTACCTACACCAAACGGCTCTTTGGCAATCCTCAGCCTTGAACTCAACTCACAAGTAAGCCTTGAGCAAGTGAATGCGGCAATTAAAGACGCTGCTTTACACGGCGAGTTGGTCAACCAAATTTATTATTCCTTTGACCCAGAGCTCGTGTCTTCGGATATCATTGGCAATACTTGCTGTAGTGTTTTTGATTCCAATGCAAGTATTGTTTCTGTCGACGGTAAAAATGTAGTGCTTTACGCTTGGTATGACAACGAATTTGGCTACACCAAACAAGTGATCCGTTTGGCTAAATACATTACGCAAGTTAGACGCGCGATTTACTATTGATGCAAAAAAAAATCACTATAGCAATTGACGGCTACGCTGCCTGCGGCAAAAGCACCCTCGCAAAAGCCCTGGCCAAGGCCTTGGATTACACTTTCATAGACTCCGGCGCAATGTATCGCGCCGTAGCCTATTATTGTTTAGAGCACGCCATCATTTCTTTCAATGAAGAACTTGATCAAGCGAAGCTCCTGCGTCACCTCGATCAAATTTCCATTCAAATTGATTCCGATCAAAAAGTTTGGCTCAACAACCAAGATATCACAGAAGTGATTCGCTCACCTAAGGTGGCGGCTATTGTTTCAAAAGTTGCTGCGATCAAAGAAGTCCGAGTCAAACTTGTTGATCTTCAAAGACAAATGAGCATAGGTGGCGGAATTGTCATGGATGGCCGTGACATTGGCACGGTGGTTTTCCCGGACGCTGAACTCAAAATATTTGTAACGGCTTCTATTCAGATAAGAACACAACGCCGCTTAGACGAACTCAATGCCAAAGGTGAAACGATTGCAGCTGCGGAGGTCGAACAAAATCTTTTAGCTCGAGATGAGCAGGATAGCACCAGAACGGAAAGCCCACTAAAGCAGGCGGCAGATGCAGTGGTATTGGATACCACTGACTTAAGCCGAGAACAACAATTGCAATGGGCGCTGGCGCGCGTCGCTTTACTCGTAACCGATTAAAGCAAATACAGAAAACGACGACAACCAATGATCGATGTCGTAGTTGCCTTTACCGATGCTTTCTTGGGCGTAATCCCACATGGCGTTCATAGAAGCTACCCAGGCTTCTTTGGTGGCAGCATCTATGCTTTCTGTAGGTAAAGACTTCAGCATACCATTTAAACACCAAATGCGATTGAGGTGATAGCCATCCCAGTGAGACTCATAGCCATCGTGTTTGTCAGTCTTCTTGATTTGTAAATCTTTGCTTGCGGTTTGAGCGGCAAATAAACCTGGCGCAAATTGTTGTACCCAATTGAGGTACTCGTCTTGATCATAAACCTTGCGCATAAGGTCGGTGACAAGCAATGAGGCCGACATGAAATCGTATTCAAATGGTTCTGCACGAAGCGGCGCTTTGGTCATTTTACCAAAGTAACGCTTACTGGCTTTGAGTGCCACTTTCAGTAAATCTTCATCTCCGAAAGTGCGCGCGTAGTCTATGGCAAAAGAAAGGTTGAGCGACGGTGCGTCGTGCGAGCCAGAAAGCTTCACTTCTTTGACGTCTTTCCAGATAACTTGTGCAGCGGCAGCACACAAGCGATGCAACGGACCGAGGTTCTCTAACCAACGTTCTGCGTCGGGGTCGTTCCAACGAGCGAGTTCGTCAGCTACCTTGAGCAACCATCCTTGCCCATAAGGAAATTCAAAGACATAACGCTCTTTATTGGTTTCGAAATATTCGTATTCTTTGCGGATATTCTCTTCACTGAAACTTTCATTGAGCTTGGCGCGAATAGCGGCAGCTTCCGGAATGTCTGGATAGGTTTTCAGAATTTTAACGAGTGCCCAGTGGTTATGTACGGCACTGTGCCAGTCGTAACATCCGTAAAAAGATGGCCAGATATCAGTTGGCGTTTGGGTATCTCCCGGTTGGCGCAACGCTTGATAGTAATAGTGTGGTGTTGGCTTAGAGGTGCAATCCAAGGAAAGTTTAGCAAAATAAGAAGCGCCCTCAGCTGTAAGCGTGTAGCGTCCGTCAGGCGTGGTGCTCATTAATTGAGCAAAGAAAAAGTTAGCGCTGAAAACAGCGACAATCAAAAATGATAATTTGAGCATGGGTTTTGGTTTTGATTTAAGATTGAAGGGGTTTCTTCTTAAACCCGTTCTTGAATATAGACAAGGACTCAGTACCGATTCCTGTTATTGACATAAAATTCAATGGGAATTCAAGCAGAACATGTGTGAAGCTAAGGAAGAACAAAACACTTAAGCCTAACTTGTAATCAATTGAATAAAAAATAGCAGCTGCAAGCCACAGAACTACAACCAAAATGAAGCGTACTTTTGGTACCTTATGCCAACGAATAACTTCGGTTTTACTGAACCAATTAAGATAATGATAAAGGTATGCGAAAGCGATAAAACGCATCAGCATGATACCCACCTCAGAAAAGAATATGAGGTTATCCGTACTTTTTTTTCTTTCTTTCCCCATTGGACTAATCCAAAGATCTTTGGGCATTGCAACATTTTTATATTTATCTAATCGCTTCACATAGTTGGTGTCGTTATTGAAAAAATATAGCACGTGATCATGTATATGCCCTCCTTGATCTGCAATTTGAGGATTGATGGGCTGTTTGCTTAGAATAAAGTTCTTGTTTTGGATTTTTCTCAGGGAATCAATGTGCTTGTAATAGCTGACTGAGTCAATGATTTTATTCTGAATGAGTGCTTTTTCAGTAGTTGGATTTGAAACAATATCCAAGTATTCCTTATTATTGAGCTTGTTGTCGAAAAGGTTGAAATGATTTAAAATTGAATAATTAGTATTGTAAAAACCTTCGCCATCGGCATAATAAGCATCTTTACCGTAACCGGAAAGATGTGAATTTTTCGTATCTCTAGGTAAGCCAAAAACAAGTATTAATGGGAATAAGATGAAACCCACCATCTGCAATAAACCTGATTTACTTCTGGATTTAAGTGCGCCATAGAGCATAAATAGGCCAGTAAAAACATATACATGTATGAGCGTAGGAATCAGTGATGTTAATGTAAAAATTAAACTACTATCTGTATTGTCGATATCGTTTGAAGGGTGTAGCCATCTTCTAACGATAATCAGGTAGAATAAACCTATAAGACCTAACTTGACATAAAAGTTTTTGATGAGCGCAAATACAATTCCGGAAAATATTGCAATAATTAACAATTGATTTGATAAGTTAGTATCATTGAAAAAACTCACGAAATCATTGCTCATTTTTAAGTCATTGAACATTGCATCAAGAGATAATAAAAAGCCAATAACCAGCAAAACAAGGTAATCCCATTTACCTTTCGCAAAATACTGACGGTCGTGGAGCCAGCTAATTTCGGTGAGGTAATGCAAAGGCCCTAAATAGGCATAGGCTAAAAGAAAGGTTTCAAACGGAAAATAATAGGCCAATACCGCGGTGATGAGCATTAAGCCGATATTGAGGTAGTTGATGCGGTCTTCTTTGAGCAAATTCATTTTTGCAACTTTTTAGGATACATACAAAAATAAGCAAAGGACCATCGTGAAAAAAATGATATTGCTCATTTATTTCTAGGGTTGTTAATCGGCCTCAGGTTCTTCGGTGAAAAGTGGAATTTGGTCCGGGTTGTCGTCTTCATTTTTCGATAAATCCCATTCCATAGAAGGTGTTTCTGCTTCATCTTCCGGCAATTCGGTTTCTTCAAGAATTTCTTCTGCTTGTGGCCAAGGCTCTGGGCTTTCGTCAATAGGGTGCGTAAGTACAATTTCTTTGACCTTCATTTTGGTCATTTGATTCCCCTGCGCTTTCATGCCTTTAACATCGATGAGGTCTGCTAAATTCAGGACCTGATCTGGTAAATTTTTGGTTTCTTTGAGCAACTTGTTGAACACAATACGCGCTTCAGGTCTAAATGCAGTAGAGACCACATCTAAATAAGAACCTGGAGCTTCAGAAATGTAGCTCACGCGTTTATCTTGCGTAACTTCACAGGTAAACCGTTTGACGTAGTGCAATTCTTTTTCGGCGTCGTAATAAACGGCAGAAATTGGACGATCCTGGATCCACTTTTCGATATGAATCATGTCTTCGTCGAAGTGCGTGGCGAGGTCAAAACTACTGAGGCGGTATTCGCCATTTTTGTACAGTGTTAAAATGCGATCTTCGCCTTTAAACGAGCCTAAAAACTTGCCACGGCCTTCGTCGTTGAGACGCCCCACAACGGTATCGTACCAGATTTTGCGGGCGGCAAGTGTAGACCCCCCTACTTCTTTTTGTACAATTTTTTGAATGATTTCTTTAGTGACGCGGTTCCCGGCAGAATTGCGACCTTTGATGAGCAAGGCTCCCAAATCAATGTCAAAACGCAAGCGCTTGAGGTGCGGACGCGGACGCAAAAGCACACTCACCACTTCGCGCTCTCCATTCGGATGCACGCTGAAATACAACATCTTAGAACCTTTCGTTCCTTTAGTAAGGTCGTATTCGGTATCTCGAGTAATCGAATTGACGTAAAAACGCTTCATCATGGTAGGCCCACCCGCGCCATCTTGATAGAAAAGGTGGTAAATGGTGCGGGTATCTCCTTTTTTCCAGACATTGGCATAAATGAGGCCCTTACCGATGAATTTTTTATCGGCAACTTTGGTAATCATGAGCTTGCCCGAAGAGAAAAAGCAAATGACGTCGTCAATTTCTGAACAATCGCATACGGGCTCGTTCTTCTTGAGACCATAACCAATAAAGCCTTCTTCGTAGTCTACGTAAAGTTTGCGATTGGCAATGATCACTTTTGTGGCCGAAATGGTATCGAAGGTTTTGATCTCTGTTTTGCGCTCTCGGCCGGCTCCAAATCGTTTTTTGAGGTCCTTGAAATAATCGATGGCGTATTCAACTAAGTTGGCGAGGTGCTGCTTGACTTGCTGCATCTCCTCCTCTATTTTGAGCAAGGCTTCATCGGCTTTATCGGCATCGAAGCGCGTGATGCGAATCATAGGGATTTGCGTGAGTTTGTGCAAATCCTCGTCTTGAATCTCGCGGAGCAATTGTTTTTTGAAAGGCTTAAAGCGCTCATAGAGATAAGCATAGAGTGCCTCGCGGTCACTGTAGTGCTTAAAGTCTATGTACATCTCGTGATTGATGAAGAGCTTCTCTAAAGTAGAGAAATGCCATTGGCGCTCGAGTTCGTCTAGCTTGATTTCAAGTTCGAGTTTGAGTAACGCAACGGTATGATCGGTGTTGACTTTAAGAATTTCGCTCACTCCCATAAACCGCGGACGCTCGCCGTCGATGATCGAAGAGTTCGGCGAAACCGATACTTCGCAATCAGTGAAGGCATAGAGAGCGTCTATAGTTTTGTCTGGAGATACACCAGGTGCTAAATGCACAATAATTTCAGCTTCAGAAGAAGTGTTGTCTTCGATTTTTTTGATCTTGATCTTGGCCTTGTCGTTGGCTTTGATGACAGATTCAATTAAAGAAGTAGTCGTGGTCCCGAAAGGTATTTCATTGATAATCAATGTTTTGTTATCTACTTTTCGGATCTTGGCTCTAATGCGCACCCGACCTCCTCGGAGGCCATCGTTGTAGCCCGAAAAATCCGCCATACCACCATTCGGGAAATCTGGCAAGATTTCCACTTTTTTACCGCGCAAGTGATTGATCGATTGATCGATGAGCTCTATAAAGTTGTGCGGTAAAAACTTACAGGCCATCCCGACGGCGATTCCTTCCGCACCTTGTGCGAGCAACAAAGGAAACTTCATGGGTAGCTGCTGTGGCTCTTTGTTTCGGCCGTCGTAAGAAGAAAGCCAATTGGTGGTTTTGGGGTTGAACGCCACGTGCAAAGCAAACTTTGAAAGGCGTGCTTCGATGTAACGTGGGGCTGCTGCACCGTCGCCGGTAAGCGTGTTCCCCCAGTTTCCTTGGCAATCGATCATGAGGTCTTTTTGACCAATTTGAACCAGTGCATCGCCGATTGAAGCGTCACCGTGCGGGTGATACTTCATGGTATTTCCGATGATATTGGCTACTTTGTTGTAGCGACCGTCTTCCATTTCGCGCATGGAATGCAAAATACGGCGCTGAACGGGTTTAAGGCCATCGTAAAGACTAGGCACTGCGCGTTCTAGGATCACATAACTGGCGTAATCCAAAAACCAGTTTTGATACAAGCCATTGAGCGGCACGATTTTATCGTCCACGTGTTGCTTTTCAAATGGATTATGCCCGCTTTCTTCTTGTGGCATTTGGTCTTCGAGTTCGTCTTCTGCCATATTACGATGCTAATTCGGTGGTATCGGCTTCTTCAGTTATATTCGCCGATGGGGTTTCTGGAAGGTCTTTTTCGACGCGCAAGTTATCGATGATGAAATCTTGACGCTCTGGGGTGTTTTTCCCCATGAAATAAGATAATATGGAATCGATGGAGGCGTCTTTGGTGAGGATTACGGGCTCCAGGCGGATGTCTTCTCCGATAAAATGAACGAATTCGTCTGGAGAGATTTCACCCAGACCCTTAAAGCGCGTGATTTCGGGGTTTTTACCGAGCTCGGCCATTGCCGCACGGCGTTCGTCTTCAGAGTAGCAATAAATGGTTTTCTTTTTATTGCGGACCCTAAAAAGTGGCGTTTGTAAAACGTAAACGTGGTTGCGCTTGACTAAATCCGGGAAAAACTGCAAGAAAAACGTGAGCAAAAGCATTCTAATGTGCATTCCGTCGACGTCGGCATCTGTAGCAATAACGATGCGGTTATAGCGGAGGTTATCCATGTCTTCTTCGATGTCGAGTGCCGCTTGGATCAGGTTGAATTCTTCGTTTTCGTAAACCACTTTTTTGGTGAGCCCATAGCAATTGAGCGGCTTACCCCGCAAAGAAAAGACCGCTTGCGTATTGACGTCGCGAGACTTCGTGATCGAACCACTCGCAGAGTCTCCTTCGGTGATAAACAAGGTGGTGTCTTCGCGGCGTTCGTCTTTTAAATCGGTCAAATGCGTACGGCAATCACGTAGCTTTTTATTGTGCAAACTCGCTTTTTTAGAGCGGTCTCGGGCCAGCTTGCGAATGCCTGCTAAATCTTTGCGCTCGCGCTCCGACTGCTTGATTTTCTTTTCGATGGTTTCTGCAACATCAGGATTGCGGTGCAGGTAGTTATCGAGCTTGTCTTTGAGAAAATCATTGACAAACGCGCGCATGGATTTGCCTCCTGGCTCAATTTCTTGAGAGCCCAGCTTGGTTTTGGTCTGAGACTCAAATACAGGCTCGATGACCTTTACGGCAATGGCCGCTACTATGGATTGTCGGATGTCAGAGGCTTCGTAGTTTTTATTGTAGAAATCGCGGATGACTTTCGCAACCGACTCTCTAAATGCACTTTGATGTGTTCCGCCTTGGGTGGTGTGCTGTCCATTGACAAAAGAGTAGTAGTCTTCGCCGTAGGTGCGGCCGTGCGTAAACGCGACTTCGATGTCGTCGTCTTCGAGGTGTATGATTGGGTAAAGCGGGTCGCCATCCATGTTGTTCTCGAGCAAATCTTTGAGACCATCTTTGGAATTGAACTTTTCACCATTGTAGTAAATGGATAAGCCCCGATTGAGGTAACAATAGTTCCACATCATTTTATCGAGGTAAGCCGTCTTGAAAGCATACTTCTTGAAAATGGTGTCGTCTGGAATAAATTCAACGTAGGTGCCGTTGCTTTCGTCAGTGTTTTCTACGGGTAATTCCGAGACCAGCTCACCGCGCTCAAAAACGGCTGTTTTCTTTTGGCCGTCGCGCACAGCGTAAACCATAAAATAAGAAGACAAAGCATTGACTGCCTTGGTACCAACACCGTTTAGTCCGACAGATTTCTTAAATGCTTTAGAGTCGTATTTTCCACCGGTGTTCATTTTAGAGACCACCTCCACTACTTTACCAAGTGGAATGCCACGGCCGTAGTCGCGGACTGAAACTTTGCCGTCTTTCACTTTGATGTCGACGCGCTTACCGTTGCCCATTACGAATTCGTCGATGCAGTTGTCGACTACTTCTTTAACCAAGATGTAAATACCGTCGTCGGCGGCAGCGCCATCGCCGAGCTTACCGATATACATACCGGGACGCAAACGAATGTGCTCTTTCCAGTCTAAGGAACGTATGTTGTCTTCGGTGTATTGATTTTCAGCCATGTAGCTCTTCAAAATTTGGAACGAACAAAAATAACAATCTAAAGGGCTCGAAACGCGCCTTCTAAGCGGAAATTATAAACTAAATGTGTTGATAACAATGGGAATTCGGCTATATTTGCGCTCAAATTGAATCAGAATTATGGCAACTACTGCAGATATCCGCAATGGATTGTGCATCAAGCACAACGAAAAACTCTTTCAAATCATTGAATTTCAACACGTCAAACCAGGTAAAGGCCCTGCTTTTGTCCGCACCAAAATGCGTCAAATCGAGTCGGGAAAAGTACTCGATCACACATTTTCTGCTGGTCATAAAATTGAGCCTGTTCGCATCGAGAACCGAGAGTATCAATACCTCTACCAAGAAACTGACGACTATATTTTCATGAACAACGAAACCTTTGAGCAAGTCAATATCCCACTCAAAATGGTAGAAAAACCAGGGTTTCTCCAAGAAGGAATGACGGTCAATATTTTATATCATGCCGAAGAAGAAGCTCCCCTCGTTGTCGAACTGCCTATGTACATCATTTCTGAAGTCACTTACACTGAGCCAGGCGTCAAAGGTGACACCGCCACAAACTCCATGAAGCCTGCAACAATTGCAACCGGAGCCGAAGTGCGCGTACCACTATTCATTGACAATGGCGAAGTAATCAAAATCGACACCCGCACTGGCGTTTATGTAGAACGCGTTAAAGGATAACATGAAAAACACAGCACTCACCCACAAACACATCGAACTCGGCGCTAAAATGGTGCCCTTCGCTGGCTATAATATGCCCGTTCAATATGCAGGCGTCAACGCAGAACACGAAACCGTTCGCAATGGCGTTGGTGTTTTTGACGTTTCACACATGGGTGAGTTCTTGCTCAAAGGCCCGAATGCATTGGCGCTCATTCAAAAAGTATGCACCAACGATGCATCTGTTCTTTTTGACGGCAAGGCCCAATACAGCTGCATGCCCAACGGCAAAGGCGGTATTGTAGACGACCTCATCATTTACCGAATAGATGCCGAAACTTATTTTATTGTCGTCAATGCTTCTAACATCGAAAAAGACTGGAACTGGATTGCAAGTCACAACGATTTAGGTGTTGAAATGCAAGATTTATCTGCGCAATATTCACTACTTGCCATTCAGGGCCCAAAAGCAGCAGAAGCAATGCAAAGCCTCACGAGCATTGATCTTTCCAACATGACCTACTACACTTTTCAGTACGGCACCTTTGCTGGCATTGAAAACGTCATGGTTTCAGCAACAGGTTATACTGGTTCTGGTGGTTTTGAAGTTTATGTCAAAAACGACGACGCCGAAAAACTTTGGAATGCCGTATTCGCCGCTGGGGCAAGCTGGGGCATTCAACCAATTGGCCTCGCAGCCCGCGACACCCTTCGACTAGAAATGGGCTTTTGTCTTTATGGGAACGACATCGACGACAGCACTTCTCCACTAGAGGCTGGCCTCGGTTGGATCACCAAATTCACCAAAGATTTCACGGATTCAGAACTCCTCAAAGCGCAAAAGGAAACTGGCGTCAGTCGCAAATTAGTTGCTTTCGAAATGATTGAGCGCGGTATTCCACGCCACGACTACCCGATTCAAGATGCCAATGGAAACATCATCGGCAAAGTTACTTCCGGAACGATGTCACCAAGCATGAAAGTCGGTATTGGACTTGGATATGTAAGCACGAGTCATAGCACACTAGATTCTGAAATTTTTATTGAAATCCGAGAAAAAGGCATTAAGGCGAAAGTTGTCAAATTGCCTTTCTACAAAGCATAAATTAATCTCGGATGATCAGCGCACCGCGCGGGTCATCAGCTAAAATTGCCGAGGGCTGCTTTTGTAAAGCAGCCCTTTGTTTTTTACTCGAGCGCATTTCAAATATGTAACTCTCTTTGTTCATGGCTTTAAGAGCTGCTATTTGTTCGGCTGTAATATCTTTGCTGCGCATCATTAGGCCGGCAAGCGTAGGTACTTTTTCAAGTTGCTTGAGGCCATCTTCATAAGTAACAGTAGAAAACATCACTTTAAAATCCTGACTTATTTGGGCAAGCCAAACCGGATTAGAAGAATCCAAAATAATTTGATTTCTGTATTCCAACGGAATAGCATACAAAGCTTCCTGAAAACGCTGCATATCGACATAGCCCATTGTGCATTCATTCCAATGTTTGAGGTCTAAAATCACTTGATGATGAGGACGCACAAATGACCAAATCTGATCTAAGCGCGCCAACTTCTCGCGATGCAAACTTTTGTAGCGCATTTTTTCGAGCTCGTCATCTGTCTTTTCAAATAGGCAACCAACACCGTCTGTATGTGCTTCCAATTTATTCTCGTGATACAGCCAAAGCGTGCCATCTGCACTCATGCGTACATCGACCTCTACGCCATTCATCGTCGGCAAAGCCAAAACAAGTTCAATTGCCTCCAATGTATTATCGTGAAAAGCGCTCATACCAATATCCATTCCCATTCCTGCATGACCAAAAACAAGCACATCAGAATAATTTTCCTGTTTTCGACAAGCAAACAAGAGTATACTCAGGATAAAAAAAAGAAGTGAATGAAATAGGTATTTAGTCACGGAATAAAAAGTAATGCAATTGGAGCTGCGGATTAAAAAAGATGGGCTTATGTTGATAGTTGATTCCAGATAAGGATTCCATAACTAGCCCTGCAAACAGTGCCACTCCCCATTCGTATTTTGGACCAAACGCCAACCCCATACCACCATAAATTCCTTGATGCAGGTCTAAAAAAGTAGATTTTTGCAAATCACATTGGTAGCGAAAAGAATAAAAGGGCAAAGCTTTCTTGAATGTATACTTGGTAAGTGCATCTACCCAAAAAAGACCTACCGCTGGTGCCAAGGCCCCTTGTAAACTGCGCTCAACTCCCAAACCAAGATCTAGACCTAAGCCACCTAAATCGAAAGACTTTAACACTTTAACACTCAGTACCTGGTCGTAACGATGCAAGGAGGCACCTACTCCGAGAAACTGTTGGGCACTAATAGTTGTATGCGCAGAAAGAATTAAAAAAAGAAGCAGTCTAAAAAACATCTTTTACAAAAATAAAAAAGGCCCTCGAGTGAAGGCCTTTTTTATTGAATTTATTGAGTAGATTAAACCAATCCTTGGTCAATCATGGCGTCAGCAACTTTAACAAAGCCCGCAACATTTGCACCTTTAACGTAGTCTACTGTGCCTTCTGCATCTTTGCCGTATTTTACACATGCTTCGTGGATAGAAACCATGATGCCATGTAAGCGCTGATCAACTTCTTCTGCCGACCAAGATAGGCGCAAAGAGTTTTGAGACATTTCTAAACCTGAAGTTGCCACACCTCCGGCATTAGAAGCCTTACCTGGTGAAAACAAAACTTTTGCAGCTTGGAAAGCGGCGATTGCTTCTGGTGTAGAAGGCATGTTTGCACCTTCAGCAACACACATAACGCCGTTGGAGATGAGCATTTGAGCCTCTTCACCGTTGAGTTCGTTTTGGGTAGCGCAAGGAAGAGCGATATGAGCTTTTACTTCCCAAGGGCGCTTACCGGCAACAAACTTAGCATTTGGATATTGCTTCACGTATTCTGAGATGCGACCGCGACGCACATTCTTAAGATCCATAACCCATGCTAATTTAGCTGCGTCAATACCGTCGGCATCGTAGATATAACCTTCAGAATCTGAGAGGGTAACAACCGTTGCACCAAGTTGTGTTGCTTTTTCGCAAGCAAACTGAGCAACGTTTCCTGAACCAGAAACAGCGACAATTTTACCATTGAAAGATTCTCCTTTCGTTGCAAGCATTTCTTTTGCAAAGTACACGGTACCATATCCGGTTGCCTCAGGACGAATCAAAGAACCACCCCAATTGCGCCCTTTACCTGTTAAGACACCTGTAAACTCATTGCGCAAACGCTTGTACTGACCAAACATATAGCCGATTTCGCGACCTCCAACGCCGATATCACCGGCAGGCACATCGGTATCAGCACCAATATGACGGAATAATTCGGTCATAAAAGACTGACAAAACTTCATGACTTCATTGTCTGATTTTCCTTTTGGATCGAAGTCAGAACCTCCTTTACCACCGCCCATTGGCAAAGTAGTTAGGGAATTTTTAAAGATTTGTTCGAAACCTAAAAACT
>Ga0315905_10004088_pt1 | contig 14917 bp, 11 predicted proteins | sample LakEriMetagenome_5_FD_203522 | JGI IMG/M metagenome (GOLD analysis project Ga0315905, IMG submission 203522) | Freshwater fungal communities from buoy surface, Lake Erie, Ohio, United States - Buoy 4 MA121 | ecosystem: Environmental > Aquatic > Freshwater > Lake | place: USA: Lake Erie, Ohio... | reverse complement strand
ATAAACGTATTTTTCAAACAAATCAATAATTGTTGTCCATAATTCTTTCCTGCCACCAAAAAGTCCACCAATGACGTGTCTACTTGAATTAAATTCATTAAAATGTTTAGGATTTACAGTACCTGACCAATAATTTCTTTGGTTTTCTTTAGAAATTATTTTAAACTTATCTTCATAGTTGTTAACTATATTATTTAATAGTTTGTTATTAAATAACTCGCTTGAATAATATTGGCTATTGTGTATTCCATGCTTCTCTAAATACTTGTTAGGAATTAACCCACAATGGGATAATCCGGCATCAAACCAAAAATAATAGTCATAAGATAAATCTTCATATTTAAACCAAATAAATTTCATGTACTGAATCTCAATACATCTATCCCCCAATTTAGCGTTTTCATAGTTTTTATATTTTTTAAACAAATTTAAAAAATAATGATTATTTAAATCATAAACTACTATTTTTAATTTGTTCCTATCAACATTATTTTCTGTATAAAAAAAATTTTCTAAATCATCTAATTCTTTTTGTGAGGTATAACAAATAAAGTCCGCATCTGACATTTTTAACAAAGATAATAGGCTCCATCTATAATGACCACCTCTATTTGGTCTACCACCAAAATCTGTTCCGTGCAAATCACTATAAATTGATGTTATAATTTTAACTGACATATATAAATTCTTTATGTGTATTATTTTCTTTTATTTTTTGATTTCTTTCTTCATCGATGAATTCCGAAGGTATTTTACATGGACTATATTGGTTCCAATTATAGGTTTGCATATAAAAATTACTATATTCGCCATTAGAAATATTTGAGTATCCTTTACACTGAGGTGCAATTGGTAATATTGGACAATAACTTTGATACTCTTGTACAATATATCTAAAAGTAAATTCATCAATTGGGTAATAATAAGGTCTTGGATATTTTGCAACATCACATAATATATCATAAATTGATTCATCATATATTATTAAATTAGCTGCATATATGTCTCTATGGTATTCTTTTTTAGGTGGTAAATTTGTCATATCTAAAAGTAAATCATAATCTTTTGATTTACCAATCGGTCTATCCAAAGTAGGAGACAAATTAAAAATTCCAAATTTTAAATCAATACATTGTTCTTCTAACTTATTTAAAAAATCTTTAGCATACGGCATAAATCTAATGTCATCCTCTATTACCATAACTCTAGAATAACCTTTTTCTTTTGCTATGTCTAAAATTTTTAATGTCGACATAGTAATTCCCTCGTGAGTTCCAGTATCTACCGCTTTAAAAATTTCATAATCCCACCCAATATACTCCATCTCTTTTTTTACTTGTTCTAATCTATCAGGTCTACGCTCAAGATTAACTACAAATTTAGGAATTTCTTTAAATTTCATGTTTTTACTATATTATATGTACGTTATTAAAATTACCTCTAAAAAGACAAGACCACATACCAACATTACCCTTATTAGTTATTAAATGTGATGTTTCACTAATAATCTTCATTACACCTAAAAAATTTTTGGCCAAATTAAATCTTTCACCTATGGGTGTCACAAATTGTATGGCGGTATCTGACCTGTTTATCCTTTTAAGTTCCTGTATTACTATTGAGTCCGGATATTTGGATTTAATAAAATCACAAAATTCATTTTCATCCGTCTGAATAAGCAATTTAAATTCAGGATATTTTAATTTTAGTTCATCAATTTTAATTAAAAATTGATTATATGATGGTAAATGAATTTCTCTAGATTTATCATTTCCTCTAAATAAAACTGAAATTATGTTATTAACATCTATATTATATTTTTTAATAAAAAATAATTTAATCAATTCAACATCATCGGATGGCGAGAAATATTTATCTACAAAAAAATTAACGTCTCCAAAATTTATCTGTGAATAGTCACTAAATTGGTCCTCCTTATCATCGTCACTAAATAAAATTTGTTTTTTATCAATAATAGTATCTTTAGTTTTAAATAATTTATCAGTAATATCGAGATATTGAGGGTCATCTTTATAGTTGCTCCACTGTCTACTAGAATCAACTTCAGGCAATAAACCTGTTTTATTATAAAAATTAATAATACTTTGTAATCGTATTGTACAACAACTAAAAAATCCTGCGTCGTGAGTTACAATTAATTTATTCTCCATTTAAAATAATAATATATTAATGTTTTTTTAACTAAAGTTAATTTAACAAAATTTTTTGATTGTAGTTATTATTACCAATCATTATAGACATTAGTGAAACATTAGAATAACAATAAAACAAATTCTTACAATTTTTTAAAGTATAAACATCTCTTAGTACTTGGTAATCTAATATTTTTCTATCATTCCTAAAATGAATTGGCTCTCCATTATAGCTGTATATATTATCTGTAAAATGGTCTATCTTAATATTTTTATATTCATTTTTGATATATTCAATATATTTGAACTCATCTGTTGAAATGAAAATTATTGGATTTGAGTTAAAATTTTCTAAAAAAAAATCTATTTTTTGAAATATTGACTCAATTTTTATTTCTGATATTTCGCTTTTTTTGTCGGTCCCTCTGATGTGTATGCCTACATCATAGGTATCATTGTCTAAAAAAAATTCATTTTTAAGTTTAAAAATACTATTAAATATAAAATTCCTTTTTTCAATGTCGGGGCCGAGTACTACATTGTGGGCATTATAATTTGGGAACCCCGTTCTGAAAAACATTTCTAAATATTCATTAGAAACATTATAGTGATTACCAAAAGATAATTCAGGTTTAGGTAAATCAAAAAAATTCTCAACTCTTGGGTCTGATAAATATAAATTTAAATTATTGTACTTTTCATAATGGTACAGACACATCTCAATTAATTGGTTTATAATTGAGGTAAACCCTTTTTGATTGTAATTGAATCTATCATCTAATAAATTAACCACCCCAATCATGTCATTTAACAATTATATCCAAAAACTCTTTTTATATCGTTTCTATAGTGTTGAAAATATTCGTTTTTTTCATCAAATGGCTCACCAATAAAAAGGTAATCATCAATTTCTCGGTCTCTACTAATTGCAACTCCAATTCCTTCATAGTTAAAAAATGTGTCGTTTACAAAAACATCTTCTTTCGCATTAGGGTATATTATATCTTTTAAAAATCTTTGGTCCATTGATTTTTCTTCTGGTAAGTTATTAATTAAAAGATAATCATCAATTAATTTTTTAATATCTATAGATGTATCGATTTTTGCACCCCACATACCGGCACTCATGACCCATCCATGACCAATTGGGTGGTCCCTAATTATATGAAATTTTTTATCGGACTCAATCCATTGATTAACAGAACATTCATCTCTAAAAGATATTCTAGAATCACAATCTCTTGAGATAAATCGACTAACTCCTTCTTCATTAATCGGCCTAAATCTCCATAAAGAGCCAAAATAATTAGTCTCCTCATTAACCTCAACTAATTCTACACCATAATTTTTTAGTTCAGATATTGTTTCTTGAGGAACACTATTATTATAATACACCCTCATTGTCCAATCTTTAAAGATTTCTTTTTTTAGTTTAGCATTTTCAATACATCCAACATTATATATTGGGGAATCACCATAAAGGGAAAAAGATATTATTTTTTTCATTTTACTTTTTTTTAAAAAACTTATTTATTTTATTTTAATAAAGTTATTTTATCATTTAAAATTTTATTTTTGTATTCTTCATGATTTCTGTAATAAACAGTAGAATCATTAGGAACTTGATACGCTTTTTTCTCAGTACTAATTGAGCAAACTTTTATGTGGTCCAAACTTTTATGTTTATATCCAAATAAATAAGCTCTTCTTGACATGTCCCCATCACAGTAATAATACATAAATTCATTAGAATACATACCAATTTCCCTAAATATTTTTTTACTATATATTCCATAATTCATAACAATTTCCTGATAATGAGTATTATACATATCAAAAATAAACCATCCACCATTACGATGGTATTTTCCATAATCGTCAGTCCCATTAATCCAATCTTTATTTGTTATATCTTCAAAAGTACCATATTTCCAATTAAATAGATAAAAATCATAATTGGCATCTAACTCTTGTATAACCTCTTCCCAATTATTTACTAATAAAGCATCATCGTTCCATTGGCAAACCCACTCAAATGAAGAGTTCTCAATCCCTAAATTCATGAAATGTGGATAAGAACTTCTTTCTCCAACCTCAATAAATTTAATTCTTGGGTGGTTTAGTTCCTTAATATATTCAATTGTACCGTCGGTACTGCCTCCATCCACTAAAACTAATTCTAATTTATCACAAGAATTTACAGTATTATTTATTAAATTTATCAATAAATGTTTTCTGTCTAATGTACCAGTTACAATACTAATCATGTAATATATTCTTTATATTTTTATCCATTTATCACAATAAATATCAGAAGTATTATGATATGATAATGATGGACCAAACCAAACACTTGGGCAAATTACTTTTTTATTTTCATTTTTATTTAACCATGCCCCCCACCAACTAAAAGTACTATTTGCAATTATATTATTATTACACATTGACATTAAATGTAATTCTTCAAAATCTTCTAAGTCATCAACAAAAATTTTGTTTTTTAAAAAATCAAAATTTAATTTACACCATTCTATATCATCTGAAAAAATTAAGTATGTATCAGATGAATCAAAAAACTCAGTTGATTTTTTATAATACTCAATATCTAAAACAGGATGATAATCAGGTATCCCTAAATAATCACCTCTTCTTACATGTACACTAATTGTGTTATTTTCTTCTAATATTTTTCCATATTTTTCCATTAATTTTAAAGTTATTTCTTTGGTTGGAGAAAACAAATTTAAAATTAAATTTTTACAATCTATGAAATATTTTTCGCATTGGAAATACCCATTTAATTTTGTGTCGCTTGTAAAAATAGGGATTTTATTATAGTGAAATCCTGGCTCTCCATGAACAGGATATGATAAAGTATATTCTGAAAAAGAAACATTTCTTAATATGTTATCAATATATTTAGAAATTCCATAATGGGCTCCGTAATGATTTGTTGAATCTACTATTAGATTCATATTATCTCTTATTGAAATTGAGTATGCTGCCGATACTTGAAACAGGACGTTTCCCAACCCACCCATTGTATTTACTGAAATATTATACATTATACGTATTTAAATAAGTATTTATCAAACATATAGTTTTCTAATACATCTAAAAATAATACTTTTTCAAAATTTTCCTTAACGAAATCAATTTTAGAGTAATATAATTCAGGTGTTAATTCGTCAATATTTGTATCATCTAAAAATAATATGCCATCACTATTAAAGTGATTCACTATATTTTTAGTACCTTTATAGATAGGTATTGTTCCAGTTGCGAAACAGTCTAGTACCTTTTCTGTAAAATATGTATCGTGAACATCATTTTCAACACAAACTGAAAACATATAATCAACTAATCCTTCTTCTTTTTTTTGAATTCCATTACAAAGATGTCCATATATGTCAATTTTATCTTTATTTGTGTTTGCAAAATTGACTCTAAATTTCTGTAATTCGGTTCTTTGTTTATCTGAACAAATCATCGAAACTAGTTTTGTCTTTTCATAGATTTTAGGAGACTCAATCCAAAAACCTCCGGCAGGTAAAAATTTAAATTTAGGACTTAATTCTAATAGTTCAGATGAATATGTGAAAATTGTTTCATATGTATCTAATACTTCATTTAAATTATGTTTAACATGATGAATAAAATCATTATTATATTGAGGAGATTCTAACCCCCACAAGAATTTTAATTTACCATCATTTTTATCATTAATACCTTGAAATAAATCTCCGTCTATATAAAATGTGATTGGGTTGTTCTTTGTGTCATACTCCCAAACAATATTTTTTGATTTTTTATACCATGTTGACGAAAAGGCATGTGAAAATGGTTTTGAAACTAAATTAAATTTTTTCATATTTTTTTAATGTAGAAAGCATCTCCCCATCCATGACTAGTCATGTTAGTTGCAACACGAATAAAACCAAATTTATTTAAATAATCATCAATTTCTGAAATTAAAGGACAATCTTTGTATAACTCTTTTTCATTAACTTCAGAACTTATATAATCAAAGTTAATTAATAAATCATCAAATCCCTTTAAAACTTCTAATTCATATCCTTGTACGTCAATATTTAAAAAATTATATTCATTAATACCGAGATTATATTCCTCAATTATTGAGGACATTCTTTTTGACTCGATTTTTATTTTACCGGTAAAATTAATATTTGGGTGTTCATCTAAATGAGTCCCAAATTCTAAAAAAGATGATGACTGGCCATTATTTGCAATATTAAACTCCAAAATTTCATTTTTGTTCCCAACACCTGAAATAATAACTAAATCATCTCCTACATTATTTTTTATAATTTCTTCATAATTAGGGTTTGCCTCAATCCATACTACATTATTAATTCCTAAATTATTATAAACATTTTTTTCTTGTCCATAAAATGCACCTATATGTATTAAACCCTTAACATTAATTCCGTGTTCTTTAATAAGATTACTATAATCCAACATAATTATTTAATTTTTTTTATAAATTTCCAGTTATTCTTTCACCCCAACCCTTTGATTTGGAGTATGGCCATACAACCCAATACTTTGGTTTTACTGTTGTTTGGAATTCTCTCCAAACTTTACAGTAACCATCAGGGTCATTTTTCATTGTTCTAATTTCATTTGGGTCTGCATCTTTTCTGTAAATTGTTTCATCATTTTCATCATGGAATGCAACCGCCCAAAAATCATAATCTTCTTCAGGTACTTGAGAATATCCAATATCGATGCAGTGTTTAAAAATACTTGCAAATGAATCCATCCACTCTTCTTCTGTTTCATAGTTATAAGTGTTTGGTGGATATTGTTTATCTATTGTTTCTTGTTGGATTGCTCTTCTTGAAAATAGAAGTCCTGAATATTTTTCATAGTCTCTTAATGTTCTTTCAGGACCAAAACCATAGATTCCAAAGTCCATTGTCTCTTCACCGTCCATACCAAAAAGTGACCTATTTTTCTTATGACAAAAATTATTTCTTTCAACCCATTTCTTATCATCATCCCATTGTTTGGTTCTACCTTTACGAGTATATTCATGCCAAATAAGAGTTTTATGAGGGTGGAATAAATCATATCCCCAAGTATAGGCTCTTGCTGCGATAGAAATCTCTTCTCCGTGGAAATAGTAATCAGGGTCATGTTGAACTTCTTTTGAGAATTGTCCTAAAGTAAAACAATAGTGAGCCGAATAGAATCTTGAAGTTACAGGTTCAGTTAACTCTTGCCAGCCAGGAATTGTTTCAGGAAGAAAGAATACCGCACCTTCAGGAATAAATCTATCAAATACCATACGCCAAGGGTCTTGGATTCTTGACTGAGGGTCATTGTCTGGGTCAAATGATGATACATAACCTGTCAACAATGGTTTTGGGTGACCCTTTTCTTGCAGGTCTTTTATCATCTTAATCATTTCCACATCCCAATTGGGTGCGAAACGCATATGGGAATCTATCTGAAGAGTATATTCTTCATCTTTATAAAGTTGTTGGATTTGATTTCTCGCCCAACAAGCGCCTTTGGCATCCAAGTAAAAGATATTTAAAATTCTAAATCTTTTATCTTTTTCATATTTTGATAAATCATCAAATTTATCGTCAGGGTGATATTGTCTTGCAATACCAAATACCAAGTTTTTAGGGTATTTTGCGTTTTCTAATGCCGATTCGATTGTCGGAATAAGTTGCGGGTCTCTATAAGATGCAATTTGTATAAAAATCTTCATGAAATTACGTTAATTTCAAAAAAGATAAATTAAAGGTTAAGTAATATAAATAGAAATTTCCAAGTTTGTTTTACGGACAAGGTATTTCCAATAAAGTGTCTAAACTAAAACATGTGTTACAAACCGTTCCATCATTTCTCAAAGTTACAACAACTATAATATCATATATAAAAAACATTGTTGGGTAATTCATCGACCCATTATAAGCACCAACCTCAAAAAGTTGTTGATTTGAACCGACAGAATCGTAAAATAGTAAATAAGATGGGCTAGTGTTTAAAACCGACAAGGTTAACCCATTATTTGTTTTTGACATTTGTAGTCCCTCTAAAGACCCGCATCCAGTATTACAATAAACCTCGGCATTAAATACATCCCTACAAACTCTACAAGTACTAAAATATTCTAAATAAGTTGGTACTACACCTACAATTGATTCTTCAAAACTAGTCGATGGAAATTCTCCTAATTGTCCTGATAACACGGTGCCAATTAAATTCGTACTTGTTTTTGTAAAAACATTTAAATCATATTCTGTATTATTTTGAATTGATATTGTATCAAAATCCTGAGAAACGATAAAATCATCAACTATAGGACAAACTTGATTTGGTACAAAATTAACTGAGTTATTAATTAACAATGAAGATGCGCCATTTGATTGAAAATAATCAGAACACCCTGGAACCACGCAAACCGAGAGGGGTGTAGGTCCTGTTGTTGGTCCACATAATATATTAGGACATATAAGAGTATCATCAGCGGTTACTAAATCATAAACAACTCTTACAGGGGCTGTCTGTATTGAAATAATCTGACTATTAATTTGGAATAGACTTGCTGGTTGAAAATTCACAGGGGATTCAAATTCAAGAGCTCCTGTTCCATAATCATATTGTTGTAAAACCACATTTGGGAATCTATTTGTCCATATGAATTTTCCTGTATTGGTGTACATTAAATCAGTGGTAAACGTATCATCATTAGAATCTGTATTTGTAATTCTGAATTTAAGAGTTGTGATTGGGTTTACATTTGTTTCAGTTATATCAATTTCGGCAACCCATCTTTCTCCATTTAAAAGTATTGTTTTGATAAGTGTAGTTTCATTTTTAAATGTTAAATTACGTCCATATCCACTACCAGTTAAAGTTATGGTTCTATTTAATTCGTTATCTAAATTGGAATTTAATATATTATATTCTTGTATAACACCTCCATTACTTGCCCAAATTTTTCCTGTTTGAGTTTGGAAATTATATGTGTGTGAAACTCCCGCATAATTTCCACTTATACCCAAATAAGTTACTGTGTTTAAATTATAATCATACTTAAATAATCCTTGTTGGGTTGTTTCACCAGGGAAATTCTTGGTACCTGAAACAATTATAATATTTTGATTAACTGGAGATGATGGAGTTACTGTTTGAGTTATGGTTGGGGTCATTGTTGGGGTTGGGGATGTTGGTAATTCAGGACAAATTCTTTGATTATCTACTTGTTGACAACTTCCACCGTCATATGATACTAATATATTTTCACCAACAACAGAATCATTAGTAACACAAATTCTAATTTCTTGATTTGCCTCTAATGTGTCTTCTATTAAAATTGGTTCTCCTTGAGCAAAACCACAGAAATAATAAGATATTGTATTAGCCGAACTTTCTAAATTTGTAATAGTTGTACATCTACATAAACTTGTTGGAGTTATTGTTTGAGTAATTGTTGGAGTTATTGTTTGAGTAACTGAAGGTGTAAATGATTGGGTTGGAGTATTCGTTTGCGTCAAAGACGGGGTTATAGTCGGGGTTGGAGTATTTGTTTGAGTTGGTGTTGGACTTAAATTTACATTTGGAGGAAAACTTATGTCATTACAATTAATTGAATTGTTTGAAACTGATATAAGGTATTGAGTATTACCCGAATTTACACTTCCCGGATAACATCCAGTTCCCCACATTCCTCCTCTACCACCACTACATCCGTAATAGGTGGTAGCCAAAATTACAGTTCCGGTTTGGGGAGGTATTACGAGTCTTGCGTGCCACCAAATTGCAATGAAGACTCCATTTGAAATATATAAAGCCGCGGGGTCGCCTATTGTTAAATCTTCAGATAGATACTCCAAATTGCCTGAACTATAATCAAATTGTACAATTCTTGTTCTTGGGTACATAAAAATAAGTTTATTAAACCTATTATATACTATAGCCCCTATATATCTATCACTAATAAAAACAGGGTCAACATTTAAGGAAAACTTTGGGGTCAAAATAGGTGAGGGGCCTGATAAATCAATTTCAACTATAGTTGTAGTTGTACTTGTGCCGGTAGTTGTTATTAATGTTGTATTATCTTTTAATGCAAGTCTACTTCCAGGACAATTATTATATGTATTTATTAAAGTTGCTTCGTAATTGGGACCAAGAGTAAATTCATACAAAACATCACCAAAATTTTTAATCCACATCATACCTGATTCTGAATTTACATCATAGTAGTGAGCTAATCCTGTACTTCCTGATAAAATTGAATTTCCTGCATAATATCGAGTAATTAAATTACTATCAAAACCATTCAAAATAATTGAACTAATAACTTCATTTGTCGAATTATTATATAAATAAACGCCAGATGGAAGACCATTACCTGGTTGTCCTGGGTCGTCAAATGCAAATGTATCTGAAACAAGACCCAACATCAAACAGTTAGTATATGGAGTTATTGTCGGTGTTTGAGTTGTTGTTGGAGTATTTGTTTGAGTAACTGAAGCGGTCACAGTTGGTGTTAATGTATTTGTAGGTGTGTTTGTTTGAGTAACTGTTGGGGTTAGAGTTGACGTACTTGTTACAGTATTAGTAGGAGTTGGAGTTTGAGTTAATGTATTTGTTGGAGTTTGAGTTTTTGTAGTTGTATTAGTTGGGGTCTTAGTTAAAGTTGGTGTCTGTGTAACTGTAGGAGTTTGAGTATTTGTTGGGGTTTGGGTAGGGGTTGATGCCGGTGTTTTAGTAGGGGTCGGTGTTACAGGTTGAGTAAGTTGAGAGCAATCACGTACTGTATTACAATATCCAAAATACGTAGAAGTAGCATTTTTTGATATTTTTTCAGACTTTGGTTTTATACAATCTCTTCGAGCAGTGTTAGGAGCCATTGTGATACTTCTAAAGGTTCCATCACACCCTGTAAATGATATAGTACACTTTTCATTCAGAAAAGACCTGCAGTTAAATTCTGTACATCTACATCTTAAAGAAACTGGTGGAGATGGGGGTGTTGGTATTTCAAACTTATGTGTTAAATTATATTCTGGAAAAAATAATGTGTAATTACCATCAAAAGTGTTATTAATAAAATTGTACGGTAAACTAACGTTATCAAAACTCAAAGTGTCTCCTGAAGTGGACGTAAAAGTAATATTTACTGATTTTCCACTATAGTTTGATGATAATATTTGGAGAACATTTGACATTAATTATATACAGTAATATGGATTCTGATAAGTTATTGTTCCTCCAGAGTATTCTAAGGCTAATTCATAAATTGGGGTCCATCCATTTTCTATGGTGGCTCCTGAGTACTGAAAGTTTGTTATCGGGGTGCCGTATATTCTAAAATTAGTAACATCATTTTCATCAAATAATTGTAATTTATAAATGTAGACATACTGCAAATGACTAACATTACTTGGATTGTCATATCTTGTTACCGAATTTCCTAAAAATTGACAAGTTTGCCCGGTCAAACTTGGTATTAAAATGTCATTGACTGAATACGGAATTGTTTCATTTGCATACTTATTTACGAGTAAAACTCCGTTTCTTGTATCTGAAGTTAAAGAACCTACAGATACAAGAAGTCTTTTACCACAATAAAATGGTATAATATATCTAGAACCAACTATAGTTGTGACATTAATGTTATTTGAAGTTGTTAAAGAATTATAATTTACATTGTTAACCAAGTTATTAACGTTACTGATACAATTTAAATCACATGATGAGAAATTCATATTATTGATTATTGTTGGCATTGTCAATGTCATAAAATAAGGTCCTGTGGGACTTGTATCTCCAGTCGTAACAACAGAAGTACAATGTATATCATATACATTGTAAAGTGTTGTATCACCACATTGTTCTGAAGGATTTTGCGGTATAGGTAGTTTTAGGTTAAAATATCTATAATAATTTATTTGAGTGTTGTCATAATAAATTCCTAAATTGCTTATAAAAGACTGGTAAGAATTATAATAATGTTCTAAATCGGAATAAGATGAAAACTGTATTTCTATAAACCCTTGGTCATCTACAACACTTTTTTGATAGGTTATTGTATTATTTGAACTAGTGTCACAAACACTACTTAACACGTTACAATTACTATTAAATGAGTTCATAACATAATCACTAGAACATGCAAAATTATTAATCCATAGGGTGGGGTTAAATTCTATTTGTGAAAATGAATTTAGGTAGTAAGTGAGACCTTGATTTCCTACATTAAAATATTTATAAGTGTCACTTTGTAATAATTCATTTTCGCTACATCCAGACACTTCATAACTTATGTTTGACCGATTACAACTTAATAATGTGGATGTAATTGACGATGTAACAATTTTATAAGGTGAATTTTTAAAATTATCTAAACAACTAGTACAATCAAAAGTCTCTAAACATTTAAAATAAAAGTCCCATTTTGTATTGTAATTAGTTGGATTTGGTGTAATTTCTATTGTTACATAGTCACCCTCAGATATTGTAAAGGCGGTCAAACAAGTAACTTTTGCGTAAAAACTTGATGTGTTGGCACTTTTTGGTACTGAGGATATTAAAAAATTAGTAGATGATAAATTTTGTCCAACCACCAAATCCTCAATTACTATTGGTGTATTATCATAGAATGAACCATAAAATGTCATTTTAAATCTATCTGTAACGTCAAACCCTCTAAATCTCCAAGCAAGGTAATTAGTATTCGCAGAAAGTAAAAATGATGCAGATAAAGAATCAGGAGGAGTACCGACTGATACATTTTCAAACAAATAATGGTGAGAATAATCTCCAACATTATTACCATTGTCACATCTTAAAGGTTCAACATTAACAACCGAAGAATCAAAACAATTCAAATTTGCTGCGTATGTACCAGGTGCTCCAGTTGAGCTGAAAGCGGTTCCATTAACAATAACTCTATCAATTACAGGAGTATAAATTCCAGCCTCAACTAAAGGTGATTGTGAACCAGTTAATGGATGAGTGTTATCCCACCCAATGTTTGCAAATTCAGTACCATATCCTGAAGTGAATGCTAAATTAGCACTACCTTCTCCAGGTCCATACCAATTAATTATATAATCACTTATGTCATCATCACAACTTCCAACTAAATTTCCAGCAACAATCTGACTTACAGTTTGTGTTTCATAAACATCGAAATTTAAATTGCATATGTTACAAAGGTCACTTGATTGTAAAACAATATCAACACCACAATTAGTTAGTGGGTCAATAATTCTAACAATTGTTGTACCATCAGGAATATTTTCCATAATGTACGGACAGTTTTCCCCAATTAAATTCTCAGTTAAATCTGAACCAAATGAAGTTCCAAATCCAGTAACATCTGAATAAAAATATAGAGTTGGACCCAACTGAGTTGTTCCTGTGTTAGTAATACAAGTTGAAGCCGAAAATGACATATTTAGTTTTTATTTTTTTGTTTATAATTTTTAAATTTCATTATGGAATACTAAGTCGATAAACACTTTTATTTGTTTTTGTCCATAATAATAATTCATTTGGAGAAGTTATAATATCTAAATACATTCCACCTTCATACGCTCCAGTGCCTCCACCAGTAAGTAATGAATCTGTAAAGTTTAATATTGTATTTGTTAAACAATCAACTGTTATGATTCCATAATTACCATTTGACTTAACATTTAATATATAAATTCTATCATTTGACGGATTATATATCATGGATGAATTAATATTTGAACCAGAATATCCTGTTAAACTTAAACTACCCAATGAACCAAGTGATGGGTCAACCCACTCCAAACTATTACCAAAATTTAAAACATAATAATAATTATTTGTTTGATTATGTATTACACCTCTATATCCACCAGTGTTTGCAGATATTGGAATAGTGGTACCAGTTAAAGGTACTGTTGAATTATATGTTCTAATTGAATCTTCAGTTGCGGATACTGTGGCAACATATCCAGCTGAATCATTTGTGATTGCTCCTCGATAGCCACCTGAAGTACCTGTGAATTGACCGTATACGGTATCAGTTGAGGTTGATATAAATATTATTTTTCCATTTGGTGATTGTTCGCCGGTAATAATACCTAACACTCCATTATTAACATCTAATGTCATATCCCAAGCCGATGCGTTGTAACTAGATAAATCAATTTGTGAGGTTGATAACCCAACTATATCATATACATCTATAAATTGGTTGTTTAATGAACCAAAATACATTTTAAAGTTTGTTGAGTCAAACAAAACTTTTGCCTTCATATTTCCAGAAGATGCTGAAAAACTTAAACTATCAACGTCTTTGTATTCTGAATCCAAAATTTCGGTTCCGTCTTGACTATAAGAGTAATATCTTAAAGATGCGGAATCTGAAGAAATATCAAAAGGATTATAAGACAAATTAAATGAACCTATAACAGTAATTGTATTAGTTTTTGTTGATGTTGGAGTATTAGTATTAGTAGGTGTCACAGTTGAGGTATTAGTGTTAGTAGGTGTTGCATTTGGAGTCTTCGTTATAGTTGGAGTATTTGTAGAAGTCTTTGTTATAGTTGGAGTATTTGTAGGAGTAGGTGTTGGTATAGTTTGAGACTCAAAATTCAAGTTAAGACATCCAGCATACGTAGCTTGAGACGCTCCGTACATTGTCATACCGGCAACATTTGGGTTTCCAAATAAGGATACAGGTGAGTAAGGTGATTCATTTGGAATTTGGTATAAATCTGAGTAACCTGCTAAAATTT
>Ga0315905_10004086_pt1 | contig 14919 bp, 9 predicted proteins | sample LakEriMetagenome_5_FD_203522 | JGI IMG/M metagenome (GOLD analysis project Ga0315905, IMG submission 203522) | Freshwater fungal communities from buoy surface, Lake Erie, Ohio, United States - Buoy 4 MA121 | ecosystem: Environmental > Aquatic > Freshwater > Lake | place: USA: Lake Erie, Ohio... | reverse complement strand
GGCTGGGGCTTGGGCAAAGCTGCCAGCTTTGCGGTCAGTTCGGTAATGATTTTCCCACTCAGGGCAGCCAAGGCAGCCGCCCGGTTATTCAGGTGGTTCAGATGGAGAGTTTGGCGAGCCCTAGATATCTCTTCCGCCTTGTTTTTCACGGCGCTGTTAGCCCGGTCTACTTCAAATCGGGCTGGTAAAGCCGCGATAATTTCCTCCACCTCCTTCAACCGAGGTGACGGGTTCTTGGATTCGGCCATCAACCCACACAACTTGGTCATCTCGGAGAGCAACCTGTTTTGGATTTCCTCCAAACTAGGAGCCTCCAACGGAGTTGAAGGTGATTCAGACATGATCCATCCTTTGGCTAGGTACTTGTCAGATTTCCTTTAGGCGAGGCGAAATGTCAATTACTATTAGCAACACCCCCGACAGCAGAGTATTGACCACTCGCCTTCAGATCAATAGTGACAGCCTGCAGCTGATAGCATGAGCTGCTGTTTGTCGTTACATTAGCTGCAGTGGTATAAACCTCGCTCGGGCCGACATCAAATCTAGTCTCCACGGTTTTTAGCTGATTCATTTTATCACTCTTTAGAATGTTGCCAGAAGTAGACGACAATACGCGTGTGGTTTCTCCGTGTGTCTCTTTTATACCGTTTTCATTGAGTTCGAATTTAATTTCCCCAAAAGACAGCGTAATACCCTCTCGCGTCATGCGGATTGTAGATTTGCCAATGCTGATGTTGATCGCTTCAGGGGTGATCAAGACTGAACCGGAGTCATCTGGAGAAGAGCTGCTGACAATACTGGCCCCCTTGGCCTCCAGACGCAGCGTGCATGCCGCAGAGCCCTTTCCGGTGCCGACAACCGCACCCTCCTGATTGAGATCGAGGCTGGAACCCCAGGCATCAGCGGCACTTGGCATGGTGCCAATTTTTACAATTGGCTTATCCCCGGTAGCGAATAGCGAGATGGAACCGGAATCAGGCGTATCATCTTGCCCCTTACTGGATGTTACATAAACGTTTGCTTGTTTGGTGGCCAGGCCAATGAATTTTCCAGCATCTATCGCGACTTCATGATCTATGCTCTTCAGGCCGATTGGCCCACCTTTGGCAGCCATGTAAATCGAGTCATGGCCTTGAGACCAGATTTCTGTTGAGATATTTTCTTGCGTCATGAATATTCTCCTATGACTGCCCACTGAAAAATAGTTTAAATGCAGTAAAAAAGTCGTAGCTTTACTGAAATTTACCCCGGTTATTTTTTCCTTTTAGCCAAAATTATTTTCGCAGTTTCCTGCCCCCTCCACCAACGTAATGCCCGACCCCTAAATGTCGAAACGTCGACCTCCTCTAGGTCGTCTGATTCCTTCTGGAGGCATTTGACATTCTCTTCAACCTGCATTAAGTCCGTTACAATAGCACCAATCATAACTTCAATATAAGAAAGCTGAGTAAGCGTAAAAACCTCTAGATCCGCAACTTTCGTTGTCAACTCCCCTGTGCTTTTTGCAAATTTTTTCTTGATATCATCCAGGCTTTTTTGATTTTCTTCTATACTTTTTTTGCTGTCTTTAAGTTCTTTATCCAAAGCGTCCAACTGAGCTTTAATTTCCTCCTTAAGTTTCTCAACATCTTCTTTGGTTGCCGAAGCTTTCTCAAGCTCTGCTAATTGCTCTTCAAGATTTTTCTTTAGCTTTTCTATCTCATCCTGCAATTGCTTTTCCATTTTGTCCTTATTATCCGCTATTGCTTGTGCCTGTTCCTGGATTGCAGCGGTCAATTCGTCAAATTTTTTCGTAGATGTCGCCTGCCAGATATTCAACTTATTTGCCAGATCGTTAATTTGGGTTTGCATCCTTTCCTCGAGGGCATTCAGTTCTGTTTGAAATGCTTGAAGAGTGTTATGATTAGATTCTAAATAAGCTTCCGCCCTCTCCGCGGTAGCGAGCTCAAGCAGAAATTTGCTTTCGTACATGCCTATCAAAGTCAAGGCGATAATTTGCGCAATTTGCAGTGCCATATTAGCTAATTGCCACTCTTTATTCTCGGCCAGAGACTGATCCACAGCGACAGTCACCGAGTATTGTACAAAAACTAGGGAGGTGATTAGCGCGGCCCCCCAGAGTATCATGTAAAATGTTAACAATCTTTTCTGCGTGTGTTCAAAATCTTCGGCATCTTGTATCGGTTTATTGTAGGTCAACCGATTGACAGCGCGATACACATTCAGGTTATCACCCATGTAATTCAGTTCAGCGACATCTCCGACATTCATTTTTGTAAGACCGGCCCAAACCTGTCTTCCTTCTTCATCCTTTTTTCTTTCCAGCAACCCAGTAAACACCACATATCCACCCAGTGAAGCAAGCTTCTGGGCCCATTCAAGACCCTTACTTTTCCAGTTTGGCTTATATTTTATTAAATTTGTTTCTTTATTTATCTCTATATCTTCCAGCAGCCGGATCCCATCGATGAATACTTCCGACTTCATTCCGAAGGAATTGGTCGTCTGTAAACCAAGAATATTCTGAGAGAGCGAGTTGCCCAATATACTATTGTAGGCTGAGCTAGTCAGCCCCGTCATCATATTCAGGCTATCACCCAGGTTCATTTTTCAGGCCCTTTTATTGGACGGAGATATTGCTTTTTGACCGAACGGAGAACTGCTCTTTCTCTTGGTTGGTGATCAACATGCTCTCGGCATGGATATTGATGATCTCCGAACCGGGCACATCCGACAGCGTGAACTTGTGGCAGTTTTCAGCCGCCGTGCCACCTTGCGTTTTGGTGCGGAAGCCCGAGATATAGGTGTTGGCCGGCATGACGTACGGCAGCAGATTGTTGGAGTTGTAGACACTGCCAACGACCAATGGCCTGTCAGGGTCGCCATGTTCGAAGGCCACTACCACCTCATGGCCCACCCGCGGCCAGAAAAAGGCCCCGTAACCCTGCCCTGCCCAGAACTGGGCCACCCGCACCCAGCAGGAGGTGTTACCGCCATTTGCCTCGGCGGTATCCCACCAGAACCGCACCAGCAACCGGCCAAAGGGATCGAGGCTGGCTTCCTGCCCCTCCGGCCCTGTGACAATCGCCGTCTCCACTGAACCCACTACCGGCCGGGGCAAGGGTGGCCACGGTTTCTGGTTCACACTGGCGGGCACGGCCTTGAACCGGTTGCTGTAACTGACTTTCGACGGCTCACCCGTCCAGAACATCCCCTCCTGGCTGCCCTCGTGAACCACTTCCAGCACGAGCCAGTTACCATCGGCATGGGGATGTTTGTGCAATTGAAACTGATAGCCGGGTAGCAAATTCAGACAGGTTCCAGAGCCCTCAGCCACCACCGCCTGGCATGCCGCCGCATTCGCCAGGTTTTGGGCCCGGTTTTGCACCGCATCGTAGATGTCGGACAGGGCAGATGGATCAGCAACGCCGGTCGGATTCACGCCATCAAAGTACCGGCTGGGAGAGGCCTCGTTCTCTTGCCAGGGCACCGCCGACCTTGGCACCTGCAGGGTGACGGTTCCAGCCTGCACCGCCTGCGGACCGGTTGCGGCACCGGTGAGCGACTGGTTGAACCTTTGAAAATGGGAGTCCTGCACCGCCACCTGGTTATTGACCAGTTGCTGACTGGTTTTCCAGGTCTGGATCGACTGCCTGTCTTGCGAACCGCCTTCAGCGGCATTGAACTCGCAGACACCAAGGGAAGGGGCGACGGTGGTGAGGGTGGTTAGTATCAGTTGGTGGTTGTTATGGGAATGGACCCAGTAGTGGGAGATACCTTCCTCGGAGCAGAGCCGCCGGGCAAAATCGAGATCGGTCTCGCGGTACTGGGTGCAGTAGTTGCGGCTGGCTGGGGCGGGGATGAGTTGCTGGTTGCCACCCGATACCGGCGCCAGCACCGTGGTGAGTATCTGCCCAGCCGATTGCTGCTGGAAGATACGGCTCCGCTTGTTGAGCGAGAGCAGCCAGAGGCGGGGCCGCAGCACCATCTCGTAATGATCGAGGTACTGATCACTTTTTGTGGCCGAAAAACTGGCAATCAGCCCATGGATAACCCGCTGTTCATGGCCCTCGTGCGACAGGGTGACCGTGGCACACTGGCCGAGCAATTGGCCAAACGGCACTGGCTTGCCGGTGAGTGCTCCCAGTTGTAGTGTGAATTCAAACAGCCCGGAAAGGCTTTCAGTGCCCCGGAATGACAACAACACCAACACATCGGGCCCCAACGGGGTCTGAATCTTGAAGGCAGCTTTTTCCTGAGAAAATGTGGCCATATTCCCTCAAATTTTTACTAGACCCAAGCCGGATAGCCTTTTAAGGACCCATGAAAACCGTTGGTGCACCGGGACCGACAATGGTGCCACTATGCCCCCAAACATCCCCCTGCTTGTCCCATGGGCCTACCACATGGCAAAAAATGTGGCGCTACCAAGGATCTTTAAATTAATCGACCCAGCGCAAACCGTTTCACCACCCTCGATGATGGCAGGCAAGCCGCAGATAAAGACGGTGGACGCACCTGAACCTGTCACCGCGCGACCCAAATGAGGCACCACGCCGATGATCATTGGGCACCCATGAAGATGCCATTCAGGGAAGCGGGAATGCCCATTACTTCACCTGCATACAGACTTGAGGCTAATCCATAAACGTGATCAAAAATAATCTAGCACATGAATTTTCTTTTGAGGAAAAATATTGGATTTTCTGCTGAATAACATCATTTCGTCGATTGCTGCGATTCAGGACATGGCAAACATAACCGCAGCGCGGGGCCCTGGATGTTCGAGGCATTTTCTAATTACATTTCAACCAGTTGTTGACGAGTAGCTGGATGGGATTTGGGAATTGGTTGTTTATTGGGGTTTTGGTTAGGTTCAATTTGCGGCTTTGACGGGTTGGGGGCCTTGGAGCCATTTGCGGATGGCTTCTTGGCGGGGGCGTTCGCCTTGGTTGTAGCCTCGGGCGGGGGCGGTATCGGGCTCGGAGTCTGGGTCTGTTTCGGTGGCGAAAGTGGGGAGGTTTTGGCTGGCCATTTTGAGCCACTGTTTGCCTTGACGCTGGAAGAGGCTGAGGGTGCAGGGATAGGTGTAGCGATCGACCTGGAGGATTGGCTTGGCCCAGGTGGCGACGATTAGCCATTCGGCCTCTTGGAGATCGCAGGCTGCCCGGAGGGAAATGCCGCGCATGGACCAAAGATCGGCCAGGGCGTGCCTTTGGCCGTTGATGGGTTTTAGGTTGGCGCGGTCTTCGAGGACGACCAAGAGGCCCTCGGGTGGGATTGGCAGGCTGGTTGATACTTTTACGGGGGGATCGGTCTCGGTGGCGATAACGGCATCGCGTAGGCGTGCCTCGGTGGCGATGCGGTAGCGGAAGCCCCTTTCTTGGGGCAGTTTATTTTCGAGGTAGTCGGTTGCTTTTTCGGCAAATTCGGCGGTGCGAGGGGAGAGGTTGGGATTGTTGCGCACCTCGATTAGGCGGGCCAGCCTTTCTTGCCTGAGGCCTTCGCCTAGGGGTGGGTAATCTTCGGGCTTGTCGCGCAGCATGGCGGCGATTTCGGTGCGGATGTCGCTGTCGAGGCGTTTGGTTGCCAACTGGGAGGCAAGGCCACCCGCCTGTTGGACCACCCAGAGGGCGACCAGGGTTGGCAACAGAGTGAGAATGGTGCCGTAGGCACACTTGGCGTTTTGGCCGGGGTAGTATTTTTGCATTTGCACCCAGGCTGCGACCGCAAAGGTGATGCCGATAGATAAAACCGGGGCCAAAATGAGAGGGAACCCTGTTAGGTATAGGCCTAGCAGGGAGACAACCATAACGGCACTAGCGATGCCGAAGACTTTACGAGGATCCATGCCAAACCTTTCGCGCTTTTGCGCCTTCGCTTTAATGCGCTTTTACTTTTGAGCCAACCTAACTTGCGGCAAACGATTCGGTGTAAAATTATAGCGTGGGGATTGGACCGGGGTTCCCCGGGTTGCCCATAGTTTCATTTTAGTGGATTTACGCTGATGCGCCTGATTGCCAAATTGCGCTGGCTGGTTTGCCTGCTGTTATGCGGGGGAATGTTTTCACCTGTGGTAGCTCAGGAGGGGGTGGGCCCTGCCCTGCCTGATGGGTGGGAATTGCAGGTGGAAAACCTGACCCGGCTAGGGATGCGCTTCTGGCGTGTGCCTGGGTGTGCGGTGGCGGTGGTGCATGATGGAAAAGTGCTGATGGTTCGTGGATTTGGCACTAATAGTTTGAACGGTAAGGAGGCGGTGACGGGGGACACGGTATTTCCGATTGCCTCGTGCACCAAATCGTTCACTGTGACGCGTTTGGCGCAACTGGTGGACCAAGGGAAAGTGGGTTGGGATGACCCGATCGTGAAATATTTGCCTTGGTTTCGGCTGGCTGATGAGGAGGCTACTGGGAAGGTGACTTTGCGGCATGCGGCGAGCCACACGGGGGGCGTTGGAAGCCATGACTTGCTGTGGTATCGGTGGGGAGGGAGTTTAAGGGAACGGGTGGAGCGATTGGCCGGGGTGCCTGTTGAAACCAAACCGGGTGAGAAATTTACATACCAGACTAGCCTATTCACGGCGCTTGGGTTGGTGGAGGAGGCTGTGGACGGGCGGCCTTGGGAAGAGCAAATTCGGGTGGAGTTGCTTGAACCGCTGGGGATGGGGAACACCTGGGCTGATCCGGGGAAGATTGGGGCAAAGCTGGAGCGGGCGCAGCCGCATCGACTGACGGCCAACGACAATCCAGCCTTGTGTGAGGGCTATCCGTTTGCGGGGCCTGACCCGGCTGGCAGCATTCATTCGACAGCACGCGACATGGCAAAGTGGGTGCAATTTCATTTGAGTGATGGGACGACCAGCGGGGGCAAGCGGCTGGTATCGGCTGCGCAAATGGATGCGATGCACACCTTGCAGATTGCGCAAACCTTTTCGCCGACACTGCGAGGGTTGAACCCGAGCGCGCAGGGGATGGGTTATGGACTGGGGTTCACGGTGTATGACCAGCGGGGCGAAAAGGTGTTGGCGCATGGCGGGGCGGTGGATGGGATGCGGGCGCAGTTCAGTTTTGTGCCGGGCAAAAAACTGGGACTGGTGATTTTGTGCAATATGGGGTTAACACGGTTGAACCTGTCGCTGACGCACCATTTGTTGGATTTGTTTTTGGGGCATAAGGGTCGGGATTATAACGGGTTGGTTTTCAAGCAGCAGCGTAAGGATGTTGTGGAACTGCTGGAGCGGGCCCGGTTGGCTGGGGAGAAGGCGACAGCGCGAGCGGCAGCCATGGATGGAGGAGAGCTTGAGGGGATTTATGTTCACCCGGCCTATGGTGAGGCGAAGCTGTTTATGCGGGATGGGGTGCCCATGTTCAAGCTGGGTGCGACGGAGACGCGTTTGCGGCTGGTTGGGCCTGCGTGTTGGCTAGCGGAAGCGGAGCCATTTGGCGGGGCAATTATCGAGTACTTGCCGGGGGGGAGGCCGAAACTTCGGGTTTCGGGTGAGGTCAATTTGGAACTGATGCGGAAGCCTTGATGGTGGTTGAGCTTAGGCGGTGTGATTTTAGGCTCGGACGGCGCCGCCATTGACGCGAAGGATTTGGCCGGTGATCCAGGAGGATTGGGGGCCGGCAAGGAAGCGGACGGCTTGGGCGATGTCATCGGGTGTGCCCCAGCGGCCGAGGGGAGTTTCGGCGAGGGCGCGGCGTTGCCAACCTTCGGGTGCTTTTTCTCCCCAGGAGGTTTTGACCCAACCGGGTGCGATGGCGTTGATGCGGACTTGTGGTGCGTAGTGTTTGGCGAGTGCCTTGGTGAGTGCCATGACGCCACCCTTGATGAGGCCAAAGAGTTGGCCGCTGTCGCCTTCCATGCCTGAATCTGCTTGATCCCAGCCCATGGTGATGATGGAGCCTGTGCCGCGGGCGCGCATTATTTCGGCGATTGTTCTGGTGGCTTCGAGGGTGCCGCGGGCATCGACCGCCCAGAGGCGGGCCAATTTTTCGTCGAAAGTCCAGTTGGGGCCTGGGCCGGTGAGGATGTCTGTGCCGGCGTTTTGGACCCAAATATCGACAGGACCGGCTAGTGCTTCGGCTTGGTGCACCAGTTTTTTGGCGGAACCTTCGGGGAAGAGGTCAGCTTGGAGTGTGAGGGGTGGGGTGTCCCACAATTGGCAGAGCTTGGCGGTTTGGTCGAGAAGGGCCTGATCGCGGCCATGGCAAATAATGCGGGCGCCGGCTTTTGCCAATTCGATGGCGATGGCGCGGCCTATACCTTTACTGGCGCCCAGTACCACGGCTGTTTGGCCTGCCAACTCGCGGGCGGCCATTTTGCCTGGGACGGATAGGCCGTCGAGCTTGGCAAGCAGCTGGGACATTGTTTGGTGGAGCGTGGGGTGGTGCCAACCTGGAACAATTTGGGCCACAGGGAAGAGAACGAAGCGGCGGTCTTGCAAGCGGGGGTGGGGTATTTGCAGGCCGGGGGTGTTGATTATTTGATCGTTGAAAAAAAGTAGATCGAGGTCGAGGGTGCGGGGGCCATCGGGTGCGGAGCGGATGCGGCCATGGGCTTGCTCGATGGCGAGCATGGCTTCGAGCAGTTGGTTTGGCTGGAGTTGGGTTTGGAGGAGGGCGGCACCATTGAGGAACTGGGGTTGGCCAACGGGGCCACCCACAGGGCTGGTCTCGCACCATGGGGAGACGCGGAGGACCTGGGTGTTGGGGATTTGGTTGAGAAGTTGAACGGCTTGGGTGAGATGGCCCAAGCGGTCGTTCAGATTGGACCCGAGTGCAATGACGGCAAGGTGGTTGGCAATGTTAGGGCTCATTCGAGCCAACTCAGGACGATGAGGGCTTGGTAGGTGGCCGAGGCGGTGGAACTGTCGCCTTTGGTTAGGCCGTAGCCGCCATCTGGATTGCGACAGGAGGCGATGAAGGCTTGCAGTTTTTGGGTATCTGGCTTTTTGCCCAGCATTTTAAGGGCACGCATGACCCGGTAGCAGGTGTCGAGATCTGATGGGGTTTGTTCGGATTTGCCCCAACCGCCTGTTGATTTTTGGCCAGCCAGTAACTGGGCTGCCACAGCGGCTTTTTCTTCGTCTTTGATTTGGACCCCCAAACGGAGCTTGGCGGCGGTGGCACCACCCAAAAGGCGGTTGTCTTGGGGGGCGGCAGCGATCGCTTTTTCGATGATTTGTAGCCAAATGGCCGAATTGGCTGGAGAGCGTTTGCCTGCCTCGAATGCGGCGGCGGCCAGGCGGATGGATTCAAAATCTGTGGCCAAGGATTCGAGGTGGGCGAACTGGGCGGGTAGTTTACCGGCAACCTGTGGACTTTTTTCGGCGGCGAGATCGTGCAAGGCCATTAGGCCCACAGCCTGAAGGGCTGGGGCGGCGGGGCCGGGTTTTTGGTCTGGCGCATCGGCAAATCCATCAGGTGTGAGGCACCCGAGAACAAACTCGCGGCAGGCAAGTAGATCGGCTGGTTGGACGCCCAACAAGCGAAGGGCGCGAACGGCCCCCAAGGTGGCGCGTAGGGAGGCTTTGGCGCCCGGGTTGGGGGCATAGCCACCCATGGGCATGGCCAGGGTTGCCAGATAGCGGGAAGTTTGGGCAACTTGCTCGGGCGGGAGGTTGGGCTTGGCCTTGGTTTGGGAGCTAGGAACGGCAGGCGACTGGGCCAAAAAGAGCGCTTGCACCATGAGTGCGAATGGCAGGGTGGGGCAGATCATCGGGTGGGCTCTTGAGAAGTAAATAACTTGCGGCGGGAATTTTGGGGGTGGGCATGGGCAGGAGGTGGGAAACCTGCGACCTCAACTGTTATCTTAACAAACAAGAAGCATTTGTGCGAAGGGTTTAGGGAGACGCCTGCATGTCGGACCAAAAAGCGGCCGGCCGAACTGGGAAAAAACCAGATGGGCCCAAGAATAGCTTGGCAGGCCAGGGTTGGAAATGGCTAACCCTGTTGATGATTTTGGTGCTGTTGGACCTTTTGATCATTTTCAAATGGCGGGGAAGCGGCAACCAAGAAAACCCCGAGTGGCTGGACCGGATGAACCGGGGTTTGGCGTGTCTTGAGCAGTTTCAGTATGAGGGTGCCACCAACCAGTATGAGCAGGCTTTGGCGATTAAACCGAAAGACATTCCAACGCGGATCAATCTTGCGATTGCCTTATTGAACGAGGCGAAGCCGGAAACGCTGGACCGGTCTGTGGAATTGTTGAAAGGGGTGATCGCAGAGCAACCGGGCAACCCTTATGCGAACTATTCCTTGGGAATGATTTTGCAATATCGGAACGACATTGAGGGAGCGCTGCCTTATTTCGAAGCGACAACCAAGGCTGCCCCGGAAGATGCGCATGCGTGGTACCACTTGGGCAAATGCCTGACGGAGCTGGATTTGCGACCGGATGAAGCTTTTGAGGCGCTGAAAGAGTCGGTGAAATTGGAACCGGCGTTGAATGCGGCGCGTTATGCGTTGGCGATGCACCCGAAGACGCCGCAAGGTGACCGGAAGCAGATGCTGGATGAGCAGCGGGCATTGGCGGAGGCGATATGGGAACGGGAATACAAGGTTCGCTACTACGACATGGGGCCCCATGCTGAGGCAGTGCCTCTTGCCATGGTTGTGCCAACGCCTGGGACGCAACCGTTAACGGTGGCGGAAGAGAAAGTGGCATTGGGGGCAAACACCGAATGGCTTTCGGGGCAAAAATCACCTGCGGCGGAGTTAATTGCCCGACAGGGGCGGGCAGCGGTGGTATTGGACCGAACAGGCAACGGAGTGGAAGACCTTTTTCTGCCTGGGGCCGTGATTCGCAATGGGCGACCGGGCGACCTGCTTTTGACGCCTGAAGGCGAAGGTTGGAAGGATGTGACTGCGGAAGCGGGTTTAGCAAGCGGAGACGGCTGGGTGGCAGCGGCTGGCGATTTGGACAACGATGGTAAGCCGGAGTTGCTGGTGGCTGGCAATGATGGCTTGAAAGCGTATAAGAACACCGGGAATGGTGTTTATATTGGCTTGGCCCTGACGGCGGGGAAAGTGGTTGAGCCGGGCAAGTTCACCAGCATATCGCTTGCGGACTTGGACCAGGATGGCGACTTGGACATTTTGGCGGCCCGGATGGACGGGGCGGGGAAGGATGCCATTGCGGTGTGGTTTAACACCTCGGAGGCGGTCGAGGCGGCTGCAGGCAAGCCTGCGGAACCATTGAAGTTGAAATTTGAGGCGAAGGCTTTGGCTGGAGCGGAAGCACCTGGGCCATTGGCTGGGATGGTACTAGCGGATGTGGATGGGGATGCCGACTTGGATTTGGTGCTTTTACCTTTGAATAAAGGGAAGCCGGTCTGGGTGCGCAATGACCGACTGTCGCGATTCAAGACATTGGCCATTGGTGGGGATGTGATACCAGATGCTCAGTGGCAAGCATGTATTGGCCATGTGGGCAACCTGTATAGCCCGGCGAATTTGGTGTTGTTGCGATCGGACGGCAATGCCTTTCGGGCGCAGTGGGGCCCTTTTGGGTGGAAGACCAACGAACTGGCTCTGCCGGGCGGGAAGCAGGCGTTGCGATTGGACCTGAATTTGGATGGGGACCCGGATCTTGTGTTTTTGGGCAACGACGGGATAGCCCGTTTCTCAGCGGGGATGTGCCGGGAGGGGACCCTGCTGGATATTGCGGCGAACCTGGACGGGATGGTGGCCACCTTGAAAAACACGGGTGACCATATTGAGATTTTAGGGATTAGAAAAGAAGGCGGACTGACCCGAATGGGTTTGCTTCTACCAAGGCGGCACATGTTGGTGGTGAAGCCGACGGGGTTGAGGAAGACGGGTGATTATTTGCGAACTAGCGCGGAATCTGTGGGGACGTTGGTAGGAGTGTTGGCGGGGGCGTTTCGGGGTTGGGACGAGGTTGGCACTGGGCAGAGTTTGGGGCAATCGAGCCGGGCGATTCGGATTGGCACGGGGCCGCTTGAATTCGCGCAAGCCTTGCGACTGCGTTGGCCTGATGGCGTGCCGCAGGCAGAGCTGGACCCGGCGGTAGACACTTTGATCAACATAGCCGAGAAAACGCGCAAAAGCACGAGTTGCCCGGTGATATTCATTGAGGGAGAAAAGGGGTGGGAGTATGTGACTGACTGCCTTGGGCCAGGTGCCTTGGGTGAACAAGGCCCGGATGGCTCGGTACGGCCATCGCGGCCAGTGGAGGTGTTGCGGATGCCGGCTGGTGTTGGAAGCAAGAAGGGAAAATTCAAACTGCGTCTTGCAGAGCCCATGGATGAGGTGATGTATCTGGATGGGGCGAGGCTGGCAGTTGTTGACCACCCAATTGGCACGGAGGTGTGGGCTGACGAACGGTTTAATTTCAGTGGTGCGGCCCCCACGAGTGAACTTTTGCTGATTGGCAACTTGGTAGGAGCCATTGAAGCCACAGACAACGCAGGTGCAAACGCACTGCGCGTTTTGGGTCAGCGGGACGGATTGAATGTGACGAATTTCCCGCGCTTGAGCTGGATGGGCATGGCGGGGCGACACAAGCTGGATTTGCGATTTCCGGCACCTGGAGGGAGTGGGCCGTTGGTTTTGTGCGCGGATGGGGGGTTGGATTATCCTTATCCGGAATCGATCAACGCGGCGACGCAGGCCGGGGTGGAGCTGGTTTCGCCCAGCTTGTTGCAAATGGGCCCGAACGGAAAATATCAGTCACTGGGTGAAGTGGGCTCGCCTGCTGGATTGCCCAAGGCGATGCTTGCCCGGTTGCCTGAGGGCGCGAAGGCAGGCGAGGCTTGGCGGCTGGAAACCAACTTGCGGGTTTATTGGGACCGGTTGCGATTGGGCCGGCTGATTGGTAACGCGGAAACGGGGCAGGTGCCCGGGGTGAAGGTGCGTTGGATGGATGCAACAACCGCAGTGCTGGAGCGGGTTGGTTATGCCAAGGAAATAATGCAGGGAGAGCTGGTTGGGTATGATGGCAATGTGAAAGAGCCTGTATCGGCCAGCGCCTGGACGGGACGATTCACGCGGCTGGGAGATGTGCGGGAACTGACGGCAGAAACAGATGACAAGGTGGTGGTGTGCGGGCCGGGTGAAGCGGTTGAATTGGGTTATAAACTGCCGGAGGAAGGCCCGGGTGAGGGGATGACCCGGACGGTGCTTCTGCGGGTGCATGGATGGTGCAAGGACACCTCGCCCACGACGCTTTCGGGGGCGAGTGTTGAGCCATTGCCTTGGCGGGCTATGAAGAGTTATCCGTGCGAGCCATCCCCGCTAGAGAAAGAATGGGCTGGCAAGTGGAATACGCGCCGGTTCAGGTGATAGAGCGCATGAAATGGACCTGTTTTTGATGTTTTGCCAAACTGGCGAAGGGAGTTTGAGATGAGTGATGTAGATTTGACGAGCGCACCAGCGATGAGCCAGTTGGAGTGTTTTCCCAACCCGAGGCCTGAACGGGACTACGTGATTGAGATCACCTGCCCGGAGTTCACGACCGTGTGTCCGAAAACGGGCCAGCCGGATTTTGGGACGCTTGTGTTTAGCTATGTGGCCGACAAGACCTGTATCGAACTGAAATCTTTGAAGGTTTATTTGCAGCGTTACCGCAACCAGGGCATTTTTTACGAAGTGGTAGTGAACAAGATTCTGGATGATTTCACGGGTGTGGTGAAGCCGAGGCGTTGCACGCTGACTGGTAAATTCACGCCACGCGGTGGCATTTCCAGCACGATCATCGCTGAATACACGGCCGGCAAATGACGCTTATTCCCCAGCCAGCCGGACGGGCGGAGAATCCTGACCGGTCGGTATTGCTGGACGAGTATTTGGGCCTGTTGCCTTACCCCCCTTATCCCGTGCAGGAAGAGGCGTTGCTGGCATGGTTTGGTGACGACCAAGGGGTGCTGGTGTGCGCCCCGACTGGAACCGGTAAAACGGCGATTGCGCAGGCTGCACTGTATGAGGCTCTGCGAACCAACACGCGGGCCTATTACACGACGCCTCTTATCGCTTTGACTGACCAGAAGTTTCATGAGCTTCGTGAGACGGTGGTAGCGTGGGGTTTTCCGGCTGATAGCGTGGGGCTGGTAACAGGCAACCGGCGGGTGAACCCGGATGCGCCCATTCTGATTGTGGTTGCTGAAATTTTGCTGAACCGATTGCTGCACCCTGAGACCAGCACTCTTGAGGGTGTGGGCGCGGTGGTGATGGATGAGTTTCACAATTTTGCCGACCCTGAGCGGGGGATTGTGTGGGAACTGTCGCTAGCACATTTACCAAAAAATGTCCGCTTGCTGTTGTTGAGCGCCACCGTTGGCAACGCGCTGGAGTTTTTGAACTGGCTGGACCGATGCCACGGGCGGAAGCTGGAATTTGTAGAGGGGCGCGAGCGGAAGGTTCCATTGAGTTTCCACTATGTAGCCGACGAGTTTTTGCCAGACCAGCTCAGCCACATGGCGAAGGGAGAAGGCGAGCAGCGTAAAACGCCGGCTTTGGTTTTTTGTTTCAACCGCGACCAATGCTGGAGCGTGGCTGAGGTGTTGAAGGGGCAGGATTTGCTGCCTGCTGGAGTGCGTAGCGAACTTTTGGCGGCTTTGGAAGCTGAAGAGCTGAAGCGAGGTGCCGGGCCCCGGCTGGCAACGCTTTTGCGGCGGGGGATCGGCGTGCACCACGCAGGGCTGTTGCCACGCTACAGGCGGCTGGTGGAGAGCCTTTTCGAGCGCAAATTACTGGCTGTGGCGGTATGCACCGAAACGCTTGCGGCGGGAATCAACCTGCCGGCGCGATCGGTGATTTTGACCAGTTTGGCCAAGGGGCCGGCAAGCGGGCAGAAGCTGATCGACGCTAGCAGCGCGCAGCAAATCTTTGGCCGAGCCGGCCGGCCGCAGTTTGATGACAAGGGTTTTGTTTACTGCATGGCGCATGAAGACGATGT
>Ga0315905_10004085_pt1 | contig 14921 bp, 14 predicted proteins | sample LakEriMetagenome_5_FD_203522 | JGI IMG/M metagenome (GOLD analysis project Ga0315905, IMG submission 203522) | Freshwater fungal communities from buoy surface, Lake Erie, Ohio, United States - Buoy 4 MA121 | ecosystem: Environmental > Aquatic > Freshwater > Lake | place: USA: Lake Erie, Ohio... | reverse complement strand
GCTTTGGCCAAGCTCAGATAGAGCGCACGAAAATCTGTCGGCGGCTCTTCTTCGATGTCCTGACCCAGAAAAGGCCGCAAATCAAATACCGGCAGCGTCAGTGCGCCGGACAAGCGCGTGCGTTCCTCGCGCGTATCAACCGATAACTCACCCGTCATGGCCGACTTGCCCAGCGCTGCCGAGAGCTGACGGATATGCACCTGACCCGGACTAACTTGCAGTGCACCGGCGATACCGGCATTGCCTGCATTGGGCAAATCCACACCAATGATTCGTCCAAACTTGCCAAGATCAGGCGTGCCCAGACCGAAGCGTAGCTGCGTGTCTTTCTGAGAAAGTGAACCATTCACCATCATCAGACCGCCAGCAAAATCAAGCCGCAAAGAGATTGGCCAAGCCGCTTTGCCCCGCGCGAGATCACTCAGACGCCCACCATCGATCTTGATTGCATACGGCATGGTCTTATCGACACTGCCCTGAGCGGTCGCTTGCAAAGGTCCATCAACAGGCAAACTGGCATCGAATTTATCTAATGCAAAAACAACAGGCTTGTCATTGACACCCCGAAATTCCACGTCGAGGTCGCGCAACTCGATTCTTCGGATATCGATGCCCGCTATTTGCTCCGGCAGCGCATCCTTATCGGAGGGACTAGGGGCAGGCTTGACGGGCGCATCAGCAAAATTCGGGAAGGTCCAGTTATTGCTGCCATCAGCTCGTTGCTTCAGATGGATTTTCACGCCACTAGCGAACAAGGTATCTGCTTTGAACTGCTTGCGAGCCAATGGCCACAGATCCAGACGCACCTGCAATTCACCGACACGAACAAAGTCAGACGAACCGAAATTTTCAGGCTGGGCGATGCGAACGTCACGAACACGAAGTGACGGTGTCAGGCTGATGTGCAGATCCAAAGCGCCATCGAGATGGACTGGGCGGCCTAACTGTTCCGACAACATGGTTTGCAGCGGCTTACGATAAAGGCTGCTGTCGACCGCGATACCCACCAATGCCACATAGGCAACAAAGCTGGCCAGCAGCACAAGAAGTGCGAACGTAGCCAGCAACACTTTGCCCAGAGGGCCAGGGACGGAAGGTAATCTGACTTTGATCATCAAGGCAGAGGAAGGACATGCCTTCTATAACAGACGGTACAGCCGAGAGAATAACCGACTGTTAGGCAAGGCACAGAAAATGGAAGAACTAATTTATGACGTATGATCAAACTTCCTTTCGATTATGACGCTCCGAATCAGTCATCCGTCGCCATGCCAAGAATTGACACTTCCTCGGATATGTATCAAAACCGGGACCTCAGTCTGACCACGTACAAAACAAGCTTGGATCATGCCGTGGTCTACAAAGATTTGCCGCGCCCGGATGAAAAACAGCGCGTGCGAGAAGTACAGAAAGACGTAACGGCACTCAAGAATCAAGACATCATCAAGGGATCACAGCAAGGTAGTCTCGCAAAAACGGCATTCGTACAAGCTGAACAAAACAAGCTAGTCGAACAAGAAAGAGCCAGATCACTCAATCCGCCCTTGTACGAACCACGCAAAGCACCACCGGATCGACCTGTGGATGCGAGCTCGTTCATCACCGGCGGCACGGTCGACGTTCGCGCATGAAATCAACGCTCACCGGTGTATTCCGCCTGTTGCCCACCCTTGCCTGCGCCGGTAATTAGTCATATCTGGGTACGACGAATTAGGAGGCGTGTGACCATCGGGTCACAAGCGTTTGCAAGCTGTAATGTCCTCCTGAAGCGCTTGCTGCTATTTTTTGATACTCACCAACTCAACCTCAAAGGTCAGCACCGCACCGCCGGGAATCAAGCCAGGATATCCGCGGTCACCATAGGCGGTCGCCGAGGGACAAGTCAGTTTTGCTTTGCCGCCGACACGGATCTTCTGCATACCCTGTGTCCAGCAAGGCACTACGCGCGTTAATGGAAATGCTGCCGGCTCCCCGCGCTTGTAGCTGCTGTCAAATTCTTTGCCATCAGCCAGCGTACCGCGGTAATGCGCGACCACGGTGTCGTTAACGGTTGGCATCGCACCAGTACCTTCTTTCAGATGTTCAATGACGACACCTGATGGCAGTGTTTCAGTTTTCGGTGATTCAGCAACAGCGGTACTGGTAAAGCCAGCAGTTGCGATGAGCGCGCAGAGCAAACGGAGGTGTTTCATAAAGATCCTAAAAATTGAATATGAATAAGTTCACAGAGCGTTGCATCGCATCGTAGCCACTTATTCGTCCTCGCCATCTTTGAAGAAGGTCGAGAACAAATACAGCCCGCCAATCAACAGCGCTGTAACAACAGAAATGATGATGGGAATCGAATAATCGCTTTCCAGCATAGCGTGATCAGTCCGCAGAGAAAAATAGTTATTTTGCTAACGCCGACGCAGGATAATCCGACGACGGGTGGGCAATGATCGAGTTACTACCCACCCTAATATTATCCACCTTTGCGTGAATCTTGCGCTAATAGGTAAGCGCCGATTCAATGGCACTGCAAACCTTGGTGGCTGCAAACGGTTCCAAGCTATTGATTTTCCGAGCCTCCACAGACCGCAGATGCACTGACGTGCCAAAGAGCCGTGATTTACTTAGCGTCTCGCGAAGGAAAACACCGTATGAAATACTCATGCGTTGCCATACTGGCACTGCAATTTGCGATCACGATCGCTAGCCCAGTCGCGTTTGCCGCTTCTAGACGCTAGCATTCCTCACATAAGCTCAATTACTTCTGGTTAAATTTCTTGCTTGGAGTAAAGTCTCACAAAAACCAGCGCCTGAGAGCGCAGTTAATTATTATCATTTTTTTAATTTTGTGTTCCATTCGGTTTTTCATGCTCCCCTTTAAACAGTCCCTGTGTTGGTTACTGATTCTCTGCGCAGCGCCGCTATGCGCACAGAACAAGCTGCCACCCTGCCCGAGTGTTGACTACACAAAAAACACGCATCAGGAAAGATACGCCCAGTGGCACAACTGCTATGGTCGCTACCGCGCCGATCTCAGCGACAAAAACAAAGGCGATCTTTACGAAGGCGAATTCCAGAATGGCACCTTCAATGGTCAGGGTACTTACACCTCAGCCCGCGGCGAGAAATACAGAGGTGAATACAAAGACGGCCAATACCATGGTCGGGGTACGTATGTTTTTGCCGATGGTGATATGTACGTTGGCGAATATCGCAATGGTAGCTTGAGTGGCCAAGGCACCTATACCTTTGCCAATGGCAGCAAATACACCGGCGAGCATAAAGACGGCAAGTTTGACGGCCAGGGAACCTACTACCACAACACCCCCGGAGAAAACAAAGGTGATGTGTATGTGGGTGAATTCCGATCAGGTTCATACCAGGGTCAGGGTACCTACACTTTCGTCAACGGCAACAAATTCGTAGGTGAGTTTCAAGGAAATCTCCCCAATGGTATGGGCACTTTTTCTTTTATTACTGGTGACCGCTACGCAGGCGAGTTCAAAGGCTGGGCACGACACGGAAAAGGAATCCTTGTTTATGCTGATGGCAGCAAACAAGAAGGCTGGTGGGAGAAAGATAAATTCGTTCGTGCGGAACGTGTAAATATACCGCCGCCCAACAACTCCTCCACTAATGCCGAGCGCCGTCAACTCGATGCAGAGCGCCAGCTATTGGCACAAGAGCGTCAACGACTTGAACAAGAACGCAATCGTAGAGAACAAGCAAAGCAGGCGTCACGACTAGCGATGAGTGTTCGCGCTACCGAGCCAGATGCTACGGGTGCATTCACCATCAGCATCAACACCGGTGCCGACACCAGCTCGCTGATGATCAATGATGAAGAACTAGGCGGCCGTGCTGATGGCCGCTACGAAATCCGCAAAGTCGCCCGGGTAGGACAAGCAACGAATTATCAAATCAATGCCATCGATGTCAATGGCAACAAAGACAGTAAAACGATTACGGTCTCTCGTAAACTCTCGGACTCCTCGCCGAATTACACCCGGCTCAACCCTGCCAACGTCAAGGTTCAGCCGAGCCGCGATATCGTGGCGATTATCGTTGGCATACAAAACTACAAGCGCATCCCCAAAGCCGAGTACGCAAGCGATGACGCACAAGATTTTTACGACTATGCCATCAGAGCACTCGGCGTCAAACCAGAAAACATCAAGTTACTGATCGATGACGGCGCAGATGAAGTTGATATTCTTGCGGCGTTCCGAAACTGGTTACCGGCGAAAGTCAAAAAAAATAAGACAGATTTGGTCGTTTTTTATAGTGGTCATGGCCTGCCCAGCGAAGACGGTAAGTCGCTATATTTTTTACCTTACAACGCCCACCGTGAATTGATCGAAGAAACTGCAATCAATCAGAGCAAGATTGTCAGTGCAATCCAGTTAGCCCAGCCACGATCAGTGACGATGTTCATTGATGCCTGTTACAGCGGACAAGCTCGATCTGGCGAAGCGCTGATGGCCAGTGCCAAACCGGTTACATTAAAATCGACGGCCAGTACCTATCCTGATGGCTTTACCGTCATCACTGCATCGCAGCCAGATCAGATCTCCTGGTCAAGCCCAAATCTCAAGCACGGCATTTTCAGCTTCTACGTAATGAAGGGGCTGGAAGGTGATGCTGATGAAAACAAAGATGGCAAGATTACGGCGGGAGAATTACAAAACTATTTGAGCGATATGGTGCCACGGCAGGCAATGAGCATGAGCAAGAGACAGATGCCTCAATTGGTCGGTGATACTGAGCGAGTACTGGTCGGAAAATAAACTTTCGGGGTGAATTTTTCGCCTCCGATTTTTTAAAAAAATAATGGCTGCGCCAAGTACATAAAAATAATGAGCCATTTAGTGCAACGATGTACCGTGGCATCGGTCTGGTTGGCTTCTGCAACGGCAAGCGCAGCGGTCAATGAAATCTATCCCACCGACTTTGTTGCTTTGCCACCCGGCTCTGTGAACGTAACGATATACAGCGCCCATCAAAAAATAAGAGGTACATATACTGACGGTGTTCGTTCAGTGGTGCCACGTGAGATAAGCGCTAATCAACTCGGGCTGCGCGTTTCCCGAACATTCGCTCTCGGAGAAAATCAGCAATATGCATGGGCACCCGTGGCAGTGCTGAGTTATACCGATCTCAATACGAATGCGGCGCTAGCTGCAATACGTGCCAGCGATATCAGTGGCATGGGCGACCTTCGAGTAGGAAATGCCTTCTGGTTTCACATGGACCGGCCGAATCGCACCTATGGTCTGATCAGTCTCTTTGCAAGTTTTCCAACAGGTGATTACAACACCAGCAGAACCTTGAACGTGGCAGAGAATCGCATGCGCTACATAGTGAGCGCTGGTTGGATGCAGCCGATTGGTGGCAAATGGCTAATCGATATCTCGCCTGAAATTGCGGTGTACGGCGAAGATGATCGGTATATGGGCACATACGTTCGTACGCAAGACACTTCATACGCACTGACTACGTATCTGCGCTACCGGCAATCAGATGTGTGGCAATTTTATGGTGGTGCGCAGATTAACCGTGGTGGAGCTGTACAGGTGGGAGGTACCGAGCTCACAGGCGCACCGAACAATACGCGAATGTACCTTGGCAGTATGCTCTTTACTTCCCCCAAACAGCAATGGCAGTTACGCTATTCAAGGGATGTGCAAATCGACAATGGCATGCGATCCGAGGGAGAGATCAGTCTTCGCTACTTGGTCAGTTTTGACTGATTGTTTATTTGAGTGATGCTTCCGAGAAGTTCTCCACCCCGTCGTATCTCCAGATCGCCATAGGCAATTTCGCCGGTGATGACGCCAGTGGCGTCTACCACCAATGACTGCATCGCCGTCGTTGATAGGTTCATCTTTCCAGAGACGAGTATCGTTTGCGCGGTCGATTTTCCGGTGACCTCACCTGTTGGCAGTACGGTCAATATCTCGGCGGTCAGCTCGCCCTGAACAGAGCCACTAATGGTCGCCTCGCCAGGTACCTGAAAAGTACCGATGGCAATCACGCCACTACCAACCATCAGATCACCTGCAGCATTAGGAGTTTTCATCGCGAATAAAATAACAGTAATCGATATAAGTTCAGGAAAGAGCGGCTGCTAATCCCTGCTAAAACCTACAATTTTGATCGAACCACAACAGCCTGATGGTAACCGCTTTAGGCTCATGTAGCCGCATCTAAATCGATCGCTACGATTCGAACTCAATAGCAGCAAAGAGTTTCATATGGCAATTTCGCAACTCAGCTCAAGAAGTCGCCTGAAGAACTCAGCGACAGACGATCAAGAACCGCAGGTCATTGATCAGTCAGGGTGCGTAGAAACGAAACGACATCTTCTATTTCTTGGTCGCTCAATGAGGGCTTAGCTCCGCGCTTGCCTCCGTAGGGCACCTCTTCAACGTTCACGTTGGCGTGATATTTGGCGGGCAAATCGTTGAACTTTGCAATCGACTTGTCGGCCTTGCGGGGATACCAGTGCTCGGGTTGCGTATCGCGACTGACATAAAAAGCGACAGCATCGCGGAGATTTTTTATTTGCCCGTTATGAAAAAAAACTTGGCGGGTCGCGACGTTACGTAGCGTGGGCACTTTGAATTTGCCACACGCAGTGTCTTGCGATGCGCGACCAGAGCGGCCGGATCTGCACAACCCTAGATCAAAATATTTCGGATCTGCATTCGCAGGAATTTCCACATTGCGTGGCATACCCAGGGCGTCATACGTAAAATCAGTAAACAGTGGCGGTCGGCCATCTTCGGGTTTTGCGCTTGGGTGGCAAGCGGCGCAATTTGCTTTTTTCTCATCATTGAAAAGCTTCAAACCTCTCGATTCGGCATCGGTCAGCTGGATCTTGCCGGCCAGGTAAGCATCGTACTTTGAACTGAATGGCTGAAATTCAGGTGAGTCACGCTGATAGCGTTCCAGAGCAAGGCCCAGTTTTGCGAATGCGGTATCCACCCTATCAAGACTAGCCTCACCAAATACCTGCCGAAACTGCGCCGCGTAATCGGCCTTGCGAAGTTTTTCCACAACCGCCTCGCGCGTGAGATTGGCCATCTCATTTGCAGCAAGCAAGGGACGCTCTGCCTGCGCAGCAAATGTATCAACGCTCCCGTCATGATTGAAGCCGCCATACGGCGTTCCCTCTTCATCAAAGCCGAGTGGCGGCGTATCAGCGAGGTAGCGAATCGATGGCACAGCGCGGGTACCCGGCTGATTCAGCAACGGCCCGCCAAATTGCACCGCTAATGCATTCGGCTGCGCATGCGCGCGCTCGGGCGAATGACAACTGGCGCAGGATTGCTTGCCAGAGGCCGATAGGGACACATCATGAAAAATCAGCTTGCCAATATCGGCAGCACTCTGAGCGCTAGCTGATGACGTCGCTACTGGCCGTTCGCAAGCAGACAAGGTCAAGAGCAGGAAAAGGACGGTCAGTGCTCTCATTGTTACGGTGGTCGATACAAAGTTAAAAAAAACGTTTGGCCAGCGACTCTTGGGAGAGCAGCTTGGATGAATACCCAATTCGCACACAACAGGGATCATACTCAGATATTGACAATCAGGTCCAAGACGAAAACTGAAGTCGCTTTTGGGTAAACAGATAGGCACGATCGCCCACGACCAACCTTCTGGGTGACAGCAGACTAGCGACCGAAACGCTAGTTGCGACTATTCCTCTTTCGGCACAACCCATCCAGAATTTGTTTGATTTGGATTGTCTTCCGTCCGAGGGGGCGTGGGCTCTGGTGGTGGGGGCGGCGCAGGCGGCGCCTCCTGGGGCTCAGGGTTGGGGGTATAGACGGGTGGCCTGTCTGGCTCAGTTTGCGGCTCGGGCGCAGGGGTTTCTTGGGCCGGCGGCTCCGTCACAGCTCCACCCGAACTGCCACCTCCAGATCTTCCACCCCCAAACACAATTACGGCGATGATAATCAGAACAGCACAACCACACCCACCCAAGGCGTTTGAGGGCGGGTCGTCGGAAGTCTTTCCGGTGTAGTTACCCTTGCTGTCGTAGTGATATTTGTCGGCCATCGATTTTATTTTTTAAAAAGTAACCGCTGCTGAATACTGACGATTCGGCCGGCGCAGCTTGGGAACTGAATTAATCGTGTAAGGTTTTCGTAAACACCTGTTGTCGTTTCGAAAAACGTATCAGCGGCATCCACTTGGTTTCCATTCAGGTTAATGACTCCCCATGTGCCTGATTTATCAAAGAAATCAAAACGCAAAGAGACAAGGGTAAAGGGCCCCTTGGGCTGACGATCGTTCATGATCTTTGAAAAAATGGCAAAATTTTTGCCCGCAGCTGCCTTTTTGAGAAATTCTTCGTATTCGCTGGCCGTAATGACTTTGCACTGTCCTGGCCGCTGCCGTGGCTCGGGATCGTCCGCGCCAATCAAGCCAGACGCGCAACCAGATAAGATAAGAAAGATAGACAGGCAAGCCCCGAGTCGGAGGAAGACTGTGCTTGGAGAATGCAGTACAAAAGGTCTTTGGCTGAACGACATTAAGTATCAAAATGAAAATAATTTAAACAAATCCAATATGAAACAAAGTATAACTAATATATTGATTTGGCTTGTCAGGCGCTACCAAGCATACTGCCCCAGGATCATACGTAAACAATGCCGATTTTCACCCAGCTGTTCGGAATACATGATCCTCGCCGTAAAAAAATATGGCCCCTTGCATGGCGCGTGCAAGGGAGTTTTTCGGATCTGTCGATGCCTGCCCTTTTGCGGAGGTGAGGACTATCCATGAAAACCTCAATAATCTTTATACTACGAGGAGTAATTGCCCATTAGATAGTGCAACCGGCGCAACTCCAATAACTGCGATAAAGTTGGTTTTGACGTTTACCACTTATATGTTTAGGAGCAACCGAGCAACGACAGCCTCGGGGAGCTGTTACTCGCAATAACAAAAAGATAAAACTTGAAAAATTTACAAAGATTATCAACGTTAATAAAAATAGTACTGCTGTTTTTGTTGGTACATTGCAACTTTGCCAACTCTACAGAGCGCTTTAAATCAAAAAACGTAACAATCGGAGTTTTTCTGGTGTCCATTTATGATTTAGATCTTAACAGTGGAACTTACGGTGCCGATTTCTGGATTTGGTCTGAGTCTCAAATTAAAAGTAAATTCCGTCTCGATTCAGTTGAACTCGAGTCCCTACAAGGAAAGTACCCATTAGATATTTCATTGAAATATCAAGAGAATTTGGAAAGCTCCGTTTCATTTGAAAACAGAAAAATTCGCGGCACGTTCCTGCACGATTTCAATTTAGATTTATTCCCTTTCGATAAGCAAGTACTACGATTTAGCTTGGAAGGAACAGACTCTGCAGACGAGTTCAATTTTTTACCGTCTGATCTTAGTGGCTTCAGTCGTTCAATTAAAATACAGGGCTGGGAAGTGTCTGGATTTAAATTATCCTCAAGGGAAATAATGCACGGAACGAATTTTGGATATGCAAAGTACAAATCTAATGTTAAGTACCCAAGCATTGTGGTTGAAATTGAATTATGAGCTTGCCCCCGGAAAGTGGATCCCATAACGAGATGCATAATCTTGTGTATGGGAGGATTTCTGATGAAAAAGACAAGGGCGCGGTATACGCTGGAATTTAAGCTTGAGGCAGTGAGATTGGTGGGTGCAGGTCAAAGCATTGCTGCGGTTGCAGCGGCATTGGGGCTGGCGGATCAGACCTTACATAATTGGTTAAAGGCAGATCGAGAAGGACGATTGGGCGGCTCAGGCGCCAAGCCTGTGACGCCTGAGCAGATGGAATTGGCGCGGTTACGAGCAGAGCTTGCCAAGACCAAGATGGAGCTAGACATTGTAAAAAAAGCCGCAGCGTACTTCGCGAAGCATTCCACGTGAAGTACGCATTTATCGACAAGCACAAGAGCGTATGGCCGGCGTCGGTCTTGTGTGAGCAACTAGAGATTAGTCCTAGCGGGTATCACCAGCATCGGCAGAGGCAGACGGTAGGCCAAGGTAAGCCCAGTGGTCGCATCAGCAACGATGCGCTCTTAGCGCATATCAAAGCGATCCATGTGCAGTTCAAAGGTGAATATGGCTGGCCGCGTGTGTGGAAAGAGTTGCTGGCCAATGGTGTTCGTGTAGGCAAAGAGCGAGTGAGACAGTTGATGGCGCAGCATGGCATCAAGGCGTATACCAAACGCAAGTTCAAAGCCACGACGAACTCAGCGCATGCCTTACCTGTTGCACCGAACTTGATTCAACGTGATTTCTCACCAGCCCTGCCTAATCGGGTTTGGACAACAGATATTACTTACCTGGACACGGGTGAAGGCTGGTTATATTTAACAGTGATGTTGGATTTGTTTAGTCGTCAGGTTGTAGGCTGGTCAATTCAGCCGCGCATGACGCAGCAGCTAGTAGTGGATGCGTTGCGCATGGCGTGGTTTAGGCGGCGACCAGAGCCTGGATTTATTGTTCATTCGGACCGTGGAAGTCAATACTGCAGTCACTTGTTTCAATCGACGCTGAAGGCCTACGGCATGAAGAGTTCGATGAGCCGTAAAGCTGATTGCTGGGACAATGCACCCACTGAAAGTTTGTGGAGTTCGTTAAAACGTGCCTGTGTTTATGGTCGTCGGTTTAGAACACGGGCAGAAGCAATAGAGGCCGTTATGAACTGGTTAGCGTTTTACAATGCTAAGCGATTGCATTCAACGCTGGGCTATGTGAGTCCGATGCAATTTGAGAAAAACTGGCTGGCAGAACAAGAAAGACGTTCTGCTTAATCGTATCCGTTAAGGGATTCGTGATTCAGGGGCAAGCTCATAATGGTAACAGCTCACCAATTCATTCAACTGTAAACTTGCATTGCATACCGACGCATCTTAGAAAGCAGCTAGATGGACTGTGAAGCTCCTAAAAAATCATTATGAATACTCAGGCTTTGCTTCTACAAGCTGACAGCCCTCCTAAACTAGTTTAGTTAATACCAGGAGTGATCAGAACGAAGGGGGTATGGGGGGGTAAAGCTAAATAAAACATTAGCTAAGAGATCTTCAAGGATTAGGCTTTAGAAACCTGCTTAGGTTCCGAAAACCACCAAGTTTTTGGTATGCCTTTTGGTATGTAGAAATAAAAAAACGCCCAAAAGGCGCATATTTACTAGATTATTGGCGGAAGCGGTGAGATTCGAACTCACGGAAGGCTCACACCTTCGCCGGTTTTCAAGACCGGTGCCTTAAACCACTCGGCCACGCTTCCTAGGTACTAACGAGGTGCACATTATACTCAATCGGGAAGAAAGATCTGCTGTAAGTCATTTAAAAAACGTTTGCCAAGCTCAGTGGGTGCGATTTTTAAGTGATCGCGGTACAGCAAGCCCTTAGCTTCGGCCTTATTCAGCGCGGATTCAACTGTTTGCAAAGTCAGGCCGGTGCGCTCGCTAAACTGCCTGACTTCAAAGCCGTCTGTCAGTCTAAGCGCGTTAATCATGAACTCAAACCCCAGTTCTTCACGGCTGATTTCAGCTTCTTCGTAGACGGCATGGCCACTGGCTGTTTGCTGCATGTAGCTATCCGGCTGTTTGTAGCGCGATTGTCGAATTATTCGGTGCGGGAATGAGATCTTGGAATGCGCCCCCGCCCCTATGCCCAAGTAATCGCCAAACTCCCAGTAATTAAGATTGTGTCTGGCGCGTCGACCTGCACGTGCATAGGCAGAGATTTCATAGTTTTTGTAGCCAGCTGCGGCTGTTTTTTCAATCAACATCTGCTGCATGGCCGCGCTTGCATCATCATCCGGTAAGTTGGGAGGATATTTTGCGAAGACTGTATTGGCTTCCATCGTTAAGTGATACAGAGAGAGATGATTGGTTTCAAACGATAGCGCGGTATTCAAATCGTGCTCTGACTCTGTGAGGGTTTGCTCTGGCAGGCCATACATCAAATCAAGATTAATGTTTTCAAAACTGTTTTGTGCGATGGCGATTGCGCGTCGTGCCTCATCGGCATCATGAATTCTGCCTAATGCTTTCAGATGTTTATCGTTAAAGCTCTGTATGCCAATGGAGAGTCGATTGATGCCGCTATTAGCAAATGAAATAAATTTTTCTGTTTCGAAGGTCCCCGGGTTCGCTTCCATAGTGATCTCTGCGTTCGGCTCTAAAGGCAGCAAACTACGGATGTCGGACATTAACTGATCAAGCCCCGCCGCTGACATTAAGCTAGGAGTCCCACCACCGATAAAAATACTCACAATCCTACGACCCCAGATTAAGGGGAGTGATTGTTCGAGATCGGAACGCAAGGCGTTCAAATAGGCTTGCTCTGCTAATTCGCTACCTGCTTCATGCGAGTTGAAATCGCAATACGGACATTTACGAACGCACCATGGAAAATGCACATACAGTGATAACGGCGGTAGCGCTGCAAGATTAAGCAAGCCCGGTTTTAAATAGCTATCCACCACGTTACGAGGAATCGCTTGCAGACGTTCAGGGCGAATCGGAATCATGCAAGCTTAGCGACTAATTGACGCAGCGCTTGCCCGCGATGTGATAGCTGATTTTTTTCAGCAGGATCAAGCTCGGCGGCGGTTTTACCCAGACTAGCTATCCAAAAATGTGGGTCATAGCCAAAGCCACCCTGCCCGCGCGCTATTTCAATAATTTCGCCATCCCATCGACCTTCGGCAATGACCGGCTGGGGATCATCGGCACTACGGACATAAACTAACGCGCAATAGTAGTAAGCGCTTTTATTTGATTGTGAGCGTAGTTCTACAACTAACTTCGCGTTATTTGCCTGATCAGATTTTGGCTCACCAGCAAAGCGTGCAGAGTGCACTCCAGGTGCGCCACCTAATGCAGGCACGCAGATGCCTGAATCATCGGCCAAAGCTGGCAAACCACTTTGGCGTGCAACATGACGTGCCTTGGCTAAGGCATTTTCAATGAAGGTGAAATGCGGTTCATCGGCTTCACTGATGCCGAGCTCGGTTTGATTGCACAACTCAAAACCGAGTGGCTGCAGAAAGCGACTAAATTCTGCTAGCTTGCCGAGGTTGCCAGAGGCTAAAACGAGACGCTTCGTCATACAATTTGATTTACTGCCCCTGTGTGCTTCAAGCCGCGCATAAAGCTGAGAATCACGTCGTTAATCCAAGCGCTTGCTTTTGCAGACGAAGCAACTCTGAAATGCCTGATTCAGCTAAATCGAGTAGTTGATTCATGGTTTGACGATCAAACGCATCGCCTTCAGCGGTACCTTGCACTTCAATAAAGTGTCCTGCGTCGTTCATGACAACGTTCATATCGGTATCGCAATCAGAATCTTCTAGGTAGTCAAGATCAAGAACGGGAAGGCCTTTGTACACACCCACAGAAATCGCCGCTACAAAGTGGCGCAATGGGATGGCTTTGATGGAGCCCGCATTGAGTAATCGAGTGAATGCATCATACGAGGCCACCATCGCGCCGGTAATGGCTGCGGTGCGCGTTCCACCATCAGCTTGCAACACATCGCAATCGATTTGCAAGGTGCGTTCGCCAAAGGCTTGTAAATCAAACGCTGCACGTAATGAGCGGCCTATCAGACGCTGAATTTCTTGCGTGCGGCCTGACTGCTTTCCCTTCGCAGCTTCTCTATCCATGCGCGTATGAGTTGATCGGGGCAGCATGCCGTATTCAGCCGTTAACCAACCTTTGCCCTGCCCGCGTAAAAAAGGAGGAACTTTTTCATCGACGCTAGCGGTGCACAACACACGGGTATCACCAAATTCCACCAATACGGAACCTTCCGCATGACGGGTGAAATGACGAGTTAAGCGCACCTCGCGCAAACGGTCAGCGGGGCGACCACTAGGTCGTAATGCATTTGAATTTGACAACGTATCCTCGAATTTTTATGTTTTTTGATTGGCGGTTCGTATCTGTGCCATCGCTTGCTCAATCGCTTGCGCTCCGCTTCGATCAGCCTCCGCAACGCTAGCATCTTGTGGGGCAGGCTGAATGCTGGTGATGACTCGATCGCGCGGCAAACCCTCGGTTAAAAACGTGCCGCCACCCATCTCGTTATCCGCTCCCAGCCACGTCAGCGCCAGCGCAGTGACATTATCGCCGGTTTTGCCGCCGATTTGAACCGCACTCCTAACCATCTCCGGAACCGCTTCTTCAAGTGGCCGTGCTGAAAGCCGATACGCAAGCTCATGTTCTGGGATGCTGCCCCATAAACCATCTGAACATAACAGCAACTGATCTCCTTCTTTTAAATTCACGGCAGATGACTTGGTGATGATGGGTAAGGTCGGAGCACCGAGGCAGTTATACAGTTTGTTGCGATCGGGATGCTGCATACGTTGATGCGGTGACAAGCGCCCCATGGCCACCAATTTTTCTACATGCGAGTGATCGGTGGTGCGCGACAATATACGGCCACCACGTAGCCAATACAGACGGGAGTCGCCGCAATGCGCCCATTGTGCTTTGCCCTCTTGCACCAGACAGGCGACGATGGTTGTGCGAGGCGTATCATCGAGCCGATTCTGCGGACGATATCGATGTAATGCTAGGTGCGAGGAATAAATCAATTCATCCAAAAAAGCTTCGGGGTCGGCTACCACCAGGCTAGCGGCTTTCTGAAATAGAGAGCCCATGGTTTGCAAAGTCAGCGTAGCCGCTAATTCACCATGCAAATGCCCGCCCATGCCATCGGCTAGTAGCAGTAGCAAGGATTCGCGCGTAAAGCAGTAACCCATACGATCTTGGTTTGTCGCACGACCACCCGCCTGACTTTGTTGATAGATTGAGAAACGCATCGTCAGTTCACCATTTTGCGTAAGCGCGACAGCAACGTGTTCGGAGCTTGAATTGAGTCGGGTAATAACCGCATGGCTTTTTGTAATGCGAACAC
>Ga0315905_10004084_pt1 | contig 14926 bp, 9 predicted proteins | sample LakEriMetagenome_5_FD_203522 | JGI IMG/M metagenome (GOLD analysis project Ga0315905, IMG submission 203522) | Freshwater fungal communities from buoy surface, Lake Erie, Ohio, United States - Buoy 4 MA121 | ecosystem: Environmental > Aquatic > Freshwater > Lake | place: USA: Lake Erie, Ohio... | reverse complement strand
GGCGATTTCAGGCGAATGCTGCCGGTCCACGTCACCTCGTCAAAATGCTTCTCCACCACAATCTGCTCGAACCCTGGCTCTCCCTTGACCTGCTTGGGGGGCCGATCTGGCTGCCAGTCACCGACCAAGTCTGCGTCTTTATCTGGGAAGCTGAATTTCGTCTTCAGCGGGCCGCCTGGCGGTTGCGTCACCGAATAGATGTAGAAATCATCGAGCAGTTTGGCCGTGATGCGGACCGTCGCCTGGTCGCCTCCTTTCTGCGCCTGGAAGGTCGCTTTCCATTCGACAGGTGGACCATCGAGGAGGCTGGGGCCGGTTCCCAGTTCGAGGCCGGGGATTCCCAGGGAGCCCGGCTTTTGTGCCCAGGTGAAGGAACAAAATATCAAAGAGGCAAGCAGTGCCCAGGTCCATTCCAACTGCTTCATCCGTCGATCCTTCTTTCGTACCCTTTGAGGCAATGCCATGTCCAGGACGTCCACTGGCCTTCCCGTGCTAGCCTCTCAAGTCAGCCGGCCACCGGCCCAGCTTCGCGTGAAAGTTCCTCCTAGATCATAAGAAAAATCGTGGATCACCGCACCAGGAGTCGTTTTGCCAACCCGAAGTGGGGGGTGTGTCACTGCCGCCACGTCTGCATTTGTGTAAGTAATTCGGTGAGTCGACGATGCGACTTGGGCTGGAAGAGAACGTTTTGTTGCCGCGGTAGGCCTGCCCAAAGGATCCACTGGCCGGCAGTCAGATAAAGTTGAAAGCGGCCCAATTCTGCCAGTCGGACGATTTTTTCTTCCAGGGAGTAATGACGGTGCCAAGGTCCGGGGGCACTCTGTTCTTCAAGTGTTTGGGCTACCATTCTCCATGCTTCCAGCCTGTTCCAGAACGGTGTGGTGGTCATCAAGCGAATCCAATCCCATCCTGGCCAGTCCCACGAAGTGGCTCCCCAATCGATAATTCCGCACGGGAGATTGTCCTCGAACAGCAAGTGATCACGCCAGAGGTCGCCAACGATCCACCGTCTTGGGAATAGACGGGAGATCGATTCGACCAGTGGACCGAACGATTGAGGTGAAATCTGCCTCCAGCAATCCCAAAGATCTTGGAGAACAGGTGCAGGATCGACGTCGTGGCAGGCTGATGCAATCTCGTGGAAAGCGCTTAGGCGAGCGGAACGGCGATCGAGCGATAGGAGTTGGCGATGGAGCTCGATGCGTCGCTCCCATCTCGCCGAAGCACCCACATCGGTTCCGAGAGCAAGGGATGCAGCATGAATCTGCTCCACCGCCACCATCGCCTGTTGGAAATGATGCTGCTCGAAGGATTCGTAGGAGCGGCTGCTTCCTACAAGCCAGGATCCCCATTCCCAGAGGCGTTCTTGGCACGCCAGAATGGTTTGTCCGTTGGACCAAGTGTGAACCGTCGGAATGCGGCAAACCGCTTCCGTGAAGCAATCGATGGAGGGGAGACGCACCCATTTGGGAGAAGTCGATTGGTTTAGATGTCGGCCGATCGCCACTTGGACATGGTGCGTCGAGTGGAGTTGCGCGGCGCGGCCGCTGGTGTCAGGCCACCCCTTGAGGTAGCGACGTTCGCCGGCCCAGCGCAAGTCGAATACCAGGGAATCGCTGAGCCCTTGCCCGCTGCAATCGACCACCGCCTGCAGCGTGCCAACTTGGATCGCTTCGGCCAGAAGGCTTTCAGGGCAACTGCCCAATCGCTCCCGATCACTCATCCGTTGGAATCGGAGTCGCCGGTCTCTGCAGACCTGCGTTTGATCATCACGACGCTGTTGCCGCGATCGTTGTAATGGACTTCGGACATGAATTCCTTGATCAGCATCACACCTCGACCGCGCGGCTTGTCGATCAGATCTTCGTCGGTTGGGTCGGGCAGCGTATCGGGATTGAATCCCGCTCCCTGGTCGGTGATTTCAAGATAAATCTCCGTAGGACTGACCCGGAACAGGAGGTGAACTGACTTGCATGGATCTCTCTTATTTCCATGCTCGATCGCGTTGACGACCGCTTCTTCGGCCGCCATGTTCACCTGGAAGAATTCACTTCCATCCCAACCCTGTTCCACCAGTGCGCCCATCAGTTCCTGGATCGCGACCTGACCCTCATCGGTGCAACTGGTGATGACGCGGTCCAGCGTCCATGGTTTTGCATTGAAATCCAAGGAAAACTCCGATTCATGGGGTTGGTCCTGTGGATTGAAAGGTAGCACCATTCCGCCCCTTATTTGAAGCTGGCCAGGCCCTTTTCTTCATTCGGCAGTATCTCGATCAGCTTGTCGAGTTTCGTAATCTTGAAGACCTGCTCGATGTCCTTGTGAAGGTTGCACAGCTTTAGCGTGCCACCGGTCGGCTTGATCTTGTTGCGCAGAGAAATCAGCTTGTTCAGAGCGGCGCTCGATAGGAACTCGACATTCTCGAAGTTCAGCAGCAGCATGTTCCGCTTGTCTACGGTCACCAGGGCGATCAATTCCTCGCCAAGCTGTTCGATGCTAGACGAATCGACAATCTTTCGATCGACGAAGCGAACCACTGAGACTCCATCCTGCTCGTTGACCACAATTCTTTTCGGAGTCGCCATGGACTTACCTTTCGGAAATCAACAAAAAACACAATTCAAATCAATAGATCAATCCAACGGTCCGGGAGTTCCCCGTCTCAAGCAAGCTCTTTCTGACAGGTTTCCAGTAGCTTCTTGGTCGCAAGAATTCCCTCTTCTTCTCCCAGTCGGCCACCCTCGTATTCGATGCCTACAAAGCCATGGTAGTCCGCTTTCAGCACGATCTGGAGCATTTTGCGGAAGTCGATTTTCGTCTCGTTCCCCTGAGCGTCGAAGTCGTAGCTTTTGGCGCTGACAGCCTTAGCCAATGGCATCAGATCGGTGACACCCTGGTAGCGGTCGTACTCATAAAAGTTGCCGAAATCTGGAAGGGTCCCGCAATTGTCCAGCCCCACCGCGCGGATGGTTTCAGCCAGCCACTTGCCATTGGAACTGAGTCCACCGTGGTTCTCGACGATGACTCCCAAGTCGAGCGGTTTGGCGAATTCGCTGAGTCGCCGAAGCCCATCGGCAGCCAGTTTCTTCGCCTCCTCGTAGTCTTTCGAAGATTCTGCGTTCACGCGGATTGAATGGCAACCCAACCGCTTGGCCGCTTCCGCCCACTTGAAGTGGTTCTCCACCGCTTTCTTGCGTTTTGCTTCATCTGGGTCGCCAAGAGCTCCTTCGCCATCGATCATGATGAGTAGCGTCTTGACTCCCAAGTCATCGGCCCGCTTCTTCAGGTCATCGATGTAGGCATTGTCTTTGGCTTTGTCTTTGAAGAACTGATTCACGTACTCGATGGCATCAATCCCAAATCGCTCCTTGGTGAATTTGGCGAAATCGCGATTATCCAGTTTGCCTCCGAAAAGCATTTTATGGAGCGACCATTGGGCCAGCGAAATGGAGAACGGAAGCTTTTCTTTTTGGATGGGTGCGGCAGTCGCGGGTTGCGTCAACCACGGAGAATGGGAAGTCAGGCCCAAGCCAACCAGACCAGCGGTGCTTTGGACGAGAAACGAACGGCGTTGTTGCACGATCATGGAGGGAAACCTTTGACGGGCGCGGTTCGACAGATAAATCCAAGTGGGAGGCGAGCAGCTGCGACCGGCTCTGGGCCGCTGGATGGCGGACGACCTTGAGACCACTTCGGGGGAAGGATCTCCCCTCTTAGGCAGCGCTACGCGAAGTCCCCACACGTATGTGGAGTATATTGGCTTTGTGCCCTGCAATCAATCAAGGAGGGTAGCGAACCGAGGGGCCTCGAGAAAAAGAAATGGTATTTCCTTCGGCGCTGTCTCAGCCGCCCAGGGGTTGGGATGCTGTTTTGTCTGGCGGACTGGAAGATTCGGTCCAATCGGGCCTTTTTCGCCCAGAACCCGCGTTAGATTGGCTTTTTGACTGGCAACGGCTGGTCGGAGAAAGAAACTAACGTAGCGGGGCGATTTATCTAGGAATGTTGGCGTAGAGGCTTGTCCATTGGCATGGCGTTGCCAGACTTGGAGCTTCCGCAGCGCAAAGTGTCTTGGGTTGCGAGTCCGGCCGTTGGGAAACGATGGCGTGCGGTTGGGATGAGGCGGCTGTCCTTTGAAGAGAGAACGGCTGGCGGCCTTGGAGCGGACGGTGCAAGCTACCGGGCGATTGGGAGCAAGGAAATCGCCGCGCTTCGTGGAGCGTGGGAAGGGAGTTCGAGATTGATGACCGACGGGAAGCCGATGCCACTGTCTTCGTTCGATCAATTTCTTTTCGGCAAGGGGGAGCATTGGGAGCTTTATGGAAAGCTGGGGGCCCATCCCGTGGGGCGTCCAGCGTCCTCCGTTCCCGAAAAGGGAGTGGTCTTTGGGGTCTGGGCACCTAACGCCACGTCGGTTCAGGTGATCGGCGACTTCAATCGATGGACCGGAGATCTCGCCACGCTTCAGCCTGTCGGATCGACCGGGATTTGGTGGGGGATCGTTCCGGAGGCGCGGCGGGGCGATCGCTACAAGTACCGGATTCAGGCTCCCAACGGCCAGGTGCTGGATAAAGCCGATCCCATGGCTTTTTCATCCGAATTGCCCCCTGGTACGGCCTCGATTGTCGAGGGACTTCAGCCTTTCACATGGCAGGATGAGGAGTGGCTTGAGCGACGGAGGGAGCGACAGGGACTTGATCGTCCGCTATCGATCTACGAGGTGCATTTGGGCAGTTGGCAGCAGGAATCTGGACGTCCCTCGGGATGGCTGGATTATCCAACGCTGGCCGAGAGACTGGTGGCGTACTGTCTGGAGATGGGGTTCACCCACTTGGAGCTATTGCCGATCAGCGAGCATCCCTTTACGGGATCGTGGGGCTATCAGACCACCGGCTATTACAGTCCCACAAGCCGATACGGAACGCCGCAGCAGTTCAAGCAGTTTGTCGACCACTGCCACCGCCATGGGATTGGTGTATTGATCGACTGGGTTCCAGCGCATTTCCCTCGCGATGGTCATGGGCTCAGGCAATTTGACGGAACGGCGCTCTACGAGCATGAGGATCCGCGACAAGGGGAGCATCCAGACTGGGGAACTTTGATCTTCAATTATGGGCGCAATGAGGTATGCAATTTCCTGATCGCCAATGCCCTTTACTGGATGGAGCAGTTTCATATCGACGGACTTCGTGTCGATGCCGTTGCTTCGATGCTTTACCTCGACTATTCCCGGCGGCAGGGAGAGTGGATTCCGAATCGGTATGGCGGCCGCGAGAACCTAGAGGCGATTGCCTTCCTGAAGAAGCTCAACAGCGTCATCGCGGCCAGGCATCCAGGTGTTCTGACGATCGCAGAAGAGTCGACGGCGTGGCCGGGAGTGACCCGACCGGTAGACGAAGGCGGATTGGGATTCGGATTGAAATGGAATATGGGATGGATGAACGACACCCTTTCCTATTTCCGAAAGGATCCGATTCATCGACGGTTTCATCATGACTCTCTGACCTTTTCAATGATGTACCACCACAGCGAAAGGTTTCTGCTCCCTTTCTCGCATGATGAAGTGGTGCATGGGAAAGGAACCCTGCTGGCGCAGATGCCGGGCGATCGTTGGCAAAAGTTTGCCAACCTAAGATTGCTGCTGGCCTACCAGTGGACGCATCCTGGAAAGAAGCTGCTTTTCATGGGCAATGAACTGGCGGGTTGGAACGAGTGGAGCGAGAGTCGCCCGCTGGAGTGGGACTTGCTGCAGTGGGCGCCGCACCGAGGTATACAGCGACTGGTTTGCGACTTGAACCGGTTGCTGGTCGAGTATCCGCAGTTGAGTCGAGGGGACTACGATCCGAGGGGGTTTGAGTGGGTTGACTGCAGCGACCGGCAGGAGAGTCTAGTCAGTTATCTGCGGCGAGCCGACGAAGCTGGTGAACCGCTGCTGGTCGTCTGCAACTTCACGCCTGTGGTTCGTCATCGGAAGGTGCCTGTTCCTCGGCCTGGAGTCTACCGGGAGCTGCTCAATACTGATTCGGAGTACTACGGAGGATCGAACGTCGGGAATTCCACTAGCGGTCTGGCGCAGCCGACCGGCGGCAATGGCCAAGCGATGCTCGACCTGACCGTCCCGCCTCTAGCGGCGCTAGTGTTTCAATGGCGCAGTAACCTACCAGAGCTCGGGGAAGGCCAAGAGGCTACTGCTGCTTCCAATTCCTCGGCAGCCTCCGGCACCGTCATGGCGGACCGATCGAGGGTGTCGCCAGAGGCAACCTAAGCGGCAATGGGATTGCGGAAGTACCATCCGGCGGCGGGGCGACAGGGTTCGATCCGAGGGCTCGCATCGATCGCCAGGATATTCTAACGATCGTTAGAGTGTTTTGGGGTCAGTCTCAAGGAATTGCCTCGGGGCCACTGCGGTGCGAGTCGCCGGAGTGACTGAATTCGCTTTGCAGCCATCGGGCTCGTTCGATATTCCGTTCGGAGGGAGTCATGGTGCCGCCATGTCGTTTTTGCAGGTGGGCAGGCTGTGTTTGGATGATCAGTCGATGGACGGTAGCGATCGGGACCGGATCGATCCAGCCTAGGCTGATACCCAGACGAACCTTGGAGAGATGGTCCATCGCTTCTTCGCTGGTGATTTTCTTCGCGGTTTTCAGTATTCCCAGGCCACGACTGATTTGGTCTCCCAGATCCTGGGCATGTTCTCGGACGAGGAAATCCCTTGCCATCCGTTCGTATTCGAGGAGTCTTGGAATGATCTCCTGCACACGACCGATCAGTTCTTCTTCAGTCTGCCCCAGGGTGACTTGATTGCTGATCTGGTAGAAGTCTCCCATGAACTGCGAACCTTCGCCGAAGAATCCTCGCACTGCGATGGAGATCTTCTGCATGCTGCGAAAGACCTTTTCCATCTGCTTGGTGATCACCAGCGCCGGCAGATGCATCATGACGCTCAAACGCAAGCCAGTGCCTGCGTTGGTGGGGCAGGCGGTCAAGTATCCGAAGTCGGGGTGGAATGCGAAGCGAAGGTGAGTTTCCAGATGCTGGTCGAGCGATTTGGCGTGCTCCCAGGCTTCTTCTAGTTGAAGTCCAGGAAGGAGCACCTGAAGGCGGATATGGTCTTCCTCATTGATCATCACGCTGTAGCGATCGTCAGAGCCAGCCAGCAGTCCCCTGGCTCCTGTTCCCTCACTCAGTTCGCGACTGATCCACTGCCGCTCCATCAGAAACTGCCTGTCCAGAACCGACATCGGAGCGATATCGAGAAAAGAAAATCGGCAGGGTTCGGTCAGCTTTTCTCCAACACTTCGGACTTGGCGGCAGATCGCATCGCGGTCGGCGTCGGAACAACGGCGGATGAAAGGGAAGTCGGCGAGGTTTCTCGCCAGACGCGCGCGCACACTGACGACGATGTCGGACTGGTCCCCCTGGCCCGACCACCAAGATCCTGTGGTGTTGACTAGGTCGTCAAGATTCACGAATTCCCCTTTTGGTCGACAACTTGCGACGATCTACAACGGACGGAAGCCTCTTCAAGTACCGAGGCGATGATGGACATTCTTTCTGTTCCTGAAACGGTGCCACATGGTTAGCTGTTGGCGATGGATGATCCTGCCATCCTGCCGGCGAAGCATCCATCTGGATGACTCGGCTGGAACAGCTCACTGGGCACTCTGCTGTTTCTCCTCAAGCCCTTTGATCTGGTCTCGAAGCTGACTGGCTTGTTCGTAGTTCTCTTGCTCGATTGCTTGCTGCATCTGCCGCCGTAGCTGGATCAATGCCTGCTGATCCTCGGGCGATATACCAGCTCGATTCGGCTTTCGTCCGCGATGTGCCGACGCACCATGAATGTTGGTCAGCAGAGGTTCCAATTGCTCTCGAAAGTGAGTGTAGTCGTAGGGACAACCCAGACGTCCGCTTTTTCGAAAATCAGCAAATGTCATCCCGCATACGGGGCATTCTTTGCGGTCGGTTTCCTCCAATTCCCCCAGCTCTGGTTCCAGTTGCAGTTGCTGTGCCACCATCTGAGCGAGGGAGGGTGGCGTGGCAACTCCCTCGCCACCGGCCAGGAATTCCCGGGCGTGATCTTCGCACAGGTGCAGGATGACCGGCCCTTGCGGATCGGTCAATTCCGTTATGTGGAAGGTGGCGGGCTTCTCGCAATGCATGCATTTCATAGCGCATCACCGCTGACGGTTTTGAGGGCATTCTGTCGACTAGCGCGTTTCTCGCACTTCCCATTGTAGCGTTCGACAAAAGTTTCAGGCGAGAGGTATTGCGGGGAAGTGGGGTAGTGGTGTTGCCGTTGATGGGATCAGGAAGTGATCTTGTGGCAGCGTGGCAGGGTTTGCTAAGACCCGCCAGGCACTAGGTCGCGCAATGACCTGGGGGGCTTATTGGATCTGCATTCAATTCAGGGATGGGACGCTGACATGGCAGCCGTTGTTGCGTTTCGCGGTATGGTGGATCGCATGGGGGATCGTCCGAGTCACTGGCTGGCCAGCCTCGCCATCTTCATCATGTCGATTGGTTTGCTTACGGCAGGTTTGGCTGGGGCCCAGGAAACCCAGTGGATCTGGACTCCCGACTCCCCTCCAGGTGCCGCTTCGCTCGGCAGCGCCTGCTTCCGCAAAACCTTGCAATTGCCGGCGATTGAACAGGCACGGGTGACGATTGTCGCCGATGACAGTTACGAACTTTATTTGAACGGCATTCAGGTGGGGCAGGGCCAGTCTCTGGAGCACCTGGATCAATACGATGCTTCGCAGTGGTTTGCACGTGGTCGCAACGTGATCGCCGTACGCGTCGAGAATCGAGATGGGAAATCGGCAGGGGTTGCGGTTCAGGTCCAGATCAAGCCGCAGGGGAAGCCCTGGCAGACGATCGCAACCGATGGGACCTGGAAATGCACCGCCGACGTCGTCGATGGCTGGCAGATGACTTCCTTCAACGATTCCCGTTGGGAGGCATCGGCGGTCCTTGGGAAACTGGGAGAGACGGCTCCTTTCGATCGGCCCCAGGAATCGCAGGACTTGGTCGCTAGTCAGGGACGGCGCTGGGAGACCCAGCCCGGATTTGAGGTCGAGGAGATCCTTGGTGATGGCGAGGTAGGATCGCTGATCGCGATGGCTTTCAACGAGTTCGGCCATATCATCGCCTCTCAGGAAGGCGGCCCACTTCTTTTGATCTACGACAGTGACAAAGACGGACGCCATGACAAAGTGCGAACCTACGGCGACCAAGTGAAGAATGTCCAGGGCCTGCTGCCGCTCAACGGCGATCTCTATGTCACTGGCGAGGGACCCGAGGGCAGTGGTCTTTATCGACTGGTCGATCAGGATCGAGATGGAACCCTGGAATCACCGAAGAAGCTGGTCGGTTTCGAAGGGATAGCTGGCGAGCATGGGGCCCACCAAATCGCCCTTGGTCCGGACGGACTTCTTTATGTCGCTGTCGGCAACCACGTGAAGGTAAGCCAGGAGATCAGCAGCAAGAGTCCTTACCGGAATCCTTACGAAGGCGACCTTCTGCTGCCTCGTTATGAAGATCCAGGTGGACATGCCAAGGGGATTCGTGCTCCAGGTGGCACGGTGATCCGGTGCGATTTGACCGGTAATGACGTGGAAGTTGTCGCTGGCGGTATTCGCAATGCCTACGATCTGGCTTTTCATCCCGACGGTAGCTTATGGTTGCACGATAGCGACATGGAGGCCGATGTAGGGATGACCTGGTATCGGCCAACGCAATTGTTTGAGATCACATCGGGAGCGGAGCTGGGGTGGCGGAGCGGCTGGGCCCAGTGGCCTGAATACTATCCGGATCGAATCCCACCGGTGCTCGACACCGCCCGTGGCTCCCCAACTGGTTCCATCGTCTACGATCACTACACCTACCCTGCCAAGTACCATCGCAACCTTTTCCTGGCCGACTGGTCCGAGGGGAAAATCTGGTCGGTCAAGCTGGAACCGCAGGGGGCAGGTCACAAGGCACAGGCGGAGCTGTTTGTTCGCGGACAGCCTCTCAACGTGACCGACATGGATGTCGATCGCGAAGGCCTGTTGTATTTTTCCGTCGGTGGTCGTGGCACCGACGGCGGCATTTATCGAGTTCGTTGGACGGGCGAGCCATCGCGGGAGCTTTCGCAATTGGGGAGCGGAATCGCGAGGGCGATTCGACAACCCCAGCTCGCCTCCGCCTGGGCTCGGCAAGAGGTCGCGCTGCTGAAGAAGGAGCAGGGGGTATCTTGGAATGAGTCGGTGGCTGGAGTCGCCTACAGCCCTGAAAACCCAGCGAGATATCGCATCCGGGCGCTGGAACTGATGCAGTTGATGGGGCCTGCGCCGACGGCCGAATTGCTGATCGAACTATCCCGTTCCCCCAACGAACAATTGCGCAGCAAGTGCGCCCAGATGCTGGGGCTGATGACGACCAGCGACCTGGCGGCCAAAAGGCTAAAAGAGATGCTGCGCGATCGCGATCGCATGGTGCAGCGCACTGCATGCGAATCGTTGGTAAGGCTGGGTGCCGAGGTCGATCCTGCGCAGTTGTTGCCACTTCTTGCCAGTGAGGATCGCTGGTTGGCTTTTGCTGCCAAGCGACTTTTGGAAACAATCGATCCGTCCCTTTGGACCGATTCGCTGATCCAAAGCAAGGATCCGCGTCTGTTGGTGCAGGGGGGGCTGGTACTGATGTCGATCGATTCGTCAGAGGCTCAGGGGATGCACGTCATCCGAGCCGTTGAGGAGACGCTAGAAGAATTTGTCAGCGACCGCGACTTCCTCGATCTGTTGCGACTGGTTCAGGTAACGCTGCATCGAACCGGGATCCAGGGAGATCAGGTACCGCGCCTGCGTCAACGGATCTCAGAAGAGTTTCCTGCAGGGGAAGGAATCATCAACCGGGAATTGATCCGCCTAGCGGTAGCCCTAGGGTCTGACGACATGGTGGATCGCGCGATCGCCTACTTGCAGAGCAACGCTCCGATGGAGGACCGCGTCCATTTAGCGATGCACTTGCCTTTCCTGAACCGCAAGTGGTCCAGCCCCGAGCTTTTCTCGTTGATGAAGTTCATGGAAGAAGCGACGCAGGCACCAGGAGGGAGCAGTTTTCCTCTCTATATCATGAATGCCACCGCCGATCTCACTCGGAACATGTCGGTGGAGGAAGCGAGGGTTTTCGTCGCCGAAGGAGTGCAGTGGCCCAATGCAGCATTGGCTGGGCTGCGAATCTTCCCTCAGCAATTGTCCCCTGAGGATGTGGAGGTGTTGAAGAAGATCGATACCGCCATCGATCAGTCAGGATTGGAATCGGATCGTCACAAACGATTGAAGACCGGCATTACGGCCGTCCTGGCTCAGCACGGTGACAAGGAATCGATGGCGTATCTGCGTGAGGTATGGCGACGCAGTCCCGATCGCCGCGCTGCGGTTGCAATCGGACTGTCACTTCAACCGGATGGAGAGAATTGGGACTACCTCATTCGCAGCCTTCCTATCCTAGATGACTTCGCGGTTTCCGACATTCTCTCGCAACTCAAGACGGTTCCTGCTGCCACGGATGATCCCGAGGCGATCCGTCAGGTCATCCTGCACGCTTTGAGAATGCAGCGCGATGGAGAGGATCCGAATAGTGCCATCGCCCTTCTGGAGCACTGGACTGGCAACTCGTTCCGGGACGAAGCGAAAAGCATCGAAAGCCAGATGGGTATCTGGCAACGATGGTTCCACGAGCAGAATCCGGCTCACGCGCAGGCAGAACTTCCCAGTGAGGGTGCTGACGGCAAGTGGACGATGGAGCTGGTGGAAGAATATCTCAATGGTCCAAAAGGTAAGAGCGGATCTCGCGAGAAGGGGAAATTGGCCTACGCCAAGGCCAAATGCGCCGACTGCCATCGGATGGGAAGCCAGGGTGGCAATCTCGGACCCGATCTGACGACGCTCTCACGCCGTTTCCACCGCCAGGAGACACTCGAATCGATCCTCTATCCCTCGCACATCATCAGCGATCAGTATGTGGCGCAGCGCGTCCTCACCGTCCATGGAACAGTGGAGTCGGGCATGCTGACCAAGCTGCCTGATGGAAGTGTGAAGCTGCGTCGCGCCGATCAGAGTGAAGTGACGATACCCGGCGAGGACATCGAGGAGATACGCACCAGCAAAACCTCTCTGATGCCAGCCAATCTTATGGATGTACTCCTGGCAGAAGAGATCAAGGATCTGATGTGCTATTTGGGTTATGTGCCCGATCAGACGCAGGTGGCCGAACAACCTGCCGCTGGCCCGATCGTTCGCTGATCTATCGGTGCAATTGAAGCAGGAACTGGCGGCCAGGTCAGGCCAGCAGTTCCTGGACCACGGTTCCGTGGACGTCGGTGAGACGGTAGCGACGGCCCTGGAACTTGTAGGTCAATCGTTCGTGATCGATTCCCAGCAGGTGCAGCATCGTCGCGTGCAGGTCGTGGACATGGACTCCACCGGTCGCAACGTTGTACCCGAGTTCATCGGTTGTTCCATGAATGCTGCCAGCCCGAATGCCTCCACCTGCCATCCACATGGTGAAGCAACGTGGATGGTGGTCGCGTCCGAAGTTCTGCTGGATCTTTCCTTGGCAGTAACTCGTTCGGCCGAATTCGCCCCCCCAAACCACCAGCGTCTCATCGAGCATGCCGGTCCGTTCCAGGTCGCGGATCAATGCGGCAGCAGGTTGATCGGTCTCGCGGCATAGGCCGGGTAGGCCTCCTGGAAGTCCGCCGTGGTGGTCCCAATCCTGGTGGTAGAGCTGGATGAAGCGGACTCCCCGTTCGGCCAGTCTCCTGGCCAGCAGGCAATTGGCTGCAAAGGTCCCTGGATTGGCAGCATCTGGCCCATAGCTTTCGATCACTTCCTTGGGTTCCTGTGACAGATCCGATGCCTCGGGGATGCTCGATTGCATCTTGAACGCCATTTCGTAGTGGCCAATTCGATTGAGAATCGACTCATCGGCTCCCTGCTGGTAGTCGGCTTGATGCAATTGCTTGAGATGATCCAACAGATTGCGACGGCTCTCGGGGGAGACTCCGGGTGGATTTCCGAGATACAGGACCGGATCTTTCGCGGCGCGGAAGAGGATCCCCTGATGCTGGGACGATAGGAAGCCGCTTCCCCAAAGATGGGCTCCCAGGGGCTGTCCACCCTTTTCCTTCGTGATCAGGACGATGAAGGCGGGAAGGTTGTCGTTCTCTTGGCCAAGGCCGTAGCTTAGCCATGAACCGATGCTTGGCCTTCCGGCGATCTGAGTCCCGGTCTGGAGGAAGGTGACACCAGGTCCGTGGTTGATTGCTTCGGTGTAGGCTGCCTGAATGATACAAAGCTTGTCGGCGACCGATGCGGTGTGGGGCAACAACTCGCTAAACCATGCCGCCTGAGGTCCATGCTGCTGGAACTTGAAGGGGGACCCGACCAACGGGATGGAAGACTGGTTGCCTGACATACCAGTTAGACGCTGACCTTTTCTGACCGAATCGGGTAGTTGTTCCCCATTTCGTTTGACCAGTTCCGGCTTGTAGTCATAGAGGTCCAGTTGCGATGGCCCCCCCGACATAAAAAGGGAAATGATCCGTTTGGCTTTGGGGGGGTGATGGAATTGCCCACCTAGAGCCCCTTGGGCTGGGAGCGGCTGGTCGTTTGCCAGCAAGCCATCGCGATTCAGCAGGTCGGCCATTGCAATCCCGGAGATCGCCGCGCCGGACTGCCTCAGCAGATGGCGCCGAGTCAGACTGGGATGGGCCGCGTTGGAGAACTCTCTGTCCATTTTCCTGTTCCTTCGATACAGCAGAGCAGCCGGGGGGCTGCTGGATTGGTCGGTCAGCGTTTCATCAGAAAGGCATCGAGGTTCATCAGCGCCTGTCCTAGAGCGAATGCGGCGGCGGCCCTCGCGTCATCGATCATCGGGTCGGTGGAAGCGTTTCCTACTTTTCGAATCTGAGCAGCCTCTTCCGGGTGCGATTGATAGTAGGCCAACTGGTCTTCATAGAGGTTCTGGAGCGTCTTGCTCTCTGGCTCGGTGGGCTTTCTCGATAGGCAGAGGAGGTAACCGCGTTCGATCATCTTGGGCAGCTCCCCCTGAGATTCCTGATGCAACCGTTCCCCAAGAGCTCGTGCAGCCTCTACGTACTGCGTCCCGTTGAGAAGGATCAATGACTGGAGCGGGGTGTTGGTGCGTTCCCGTTTGGCGATACAAACCGCGCGACGCGGTGCGTCGAAGGCCAGCATCGCGGGGGGAGGTGAGGTGCGTCGCCAGACCGAGTAAAGGCTTCTTCTGCGGACGTCGTCACCTCCGCTGGGACCTGCCGGCTTGAACGCCTCCGACATCTCATACGGCGTTACGGGTGGGCCACCCAGTTGGTGTTTCAGCAAACCGGAAACCGCAAGCGCTTGGTCGCGAATCGCTTCGGCCGAAAGCCGAAATCGCGGTCCGCGGGCAAGCCAATCGTTCTCGGGGTCCTCTTCCATCCACTTCGGCTCATCGAGACTCTCCTGCCGGTACGTGTCGCTCATCACGATCGTGCGAATCAACCCTTTCAGATCCCAACCGGTCTGAATCCAGTGGGCGGAAAGACCATCGAGAACTTCTTGATACCTTGGGCGATCCCCCTGGCTGCCGAAATCCTCGGAGGTTTTCACGAGCCCGCGTCCGAAGAAGGACTGCCAAAGCCGGTTGACCAGCACGCGTGCTGTCAGCGGATGGTTGGGAGCGGTCAGCCAGCGCGCGACGCTCAACCGGTTGGCAGGCGTTCCTTCCGGCAGAGGCGGTAGCGCTTCGGGGACTCCTGGCTCTACCGCTTCACCGCGCTGGTTGTATTCGCCACGCGTTAGGAGGTATGCTGGCTTCATGCCGGGCAGTTCCCTCATGACCATGATTTCTTGGATGCTGTCTTCCAGTTGGTGCAGCGCTTCTCTTT